>Ga0172379_10011532_pt1 | contig 10501 bp, 11 predicted proteins | sample GrowelOW334metaG_FD_119756 | JGI IMG/M metagenome (GOLD analysis project Ga0172379, IMG submission 119756) | Groundwater microbial communities from an aquifer near a municipal landfill in Southern Ontario, Canada - Groundwater well OW334 metaG | ecosystem: Environmental > Aquatic > Deep...
AAAAAAAGTAATTGGACGGGGATGTATCATTTGACAAGCAGCCAAATGGCAAGGTGGGATACTAATAATGATAAGGTGGTGACCTGGGCAGATTTTGAGAACCGTTCGCATAGCTATGGCGCCGCGGCGGCAAATAACTCAGCTTCAATGGTTGAATTTATAAGAACCTTTTGCACTAACTTAAAAAAGCAATGCCCGCCGGCATAATAAGGGATATAAAATGGAAAGAAATCAGCAAAAAATAAAAATGAGGGTGTTTTTTTGGATTGGGGTAGCCTTAGTGGGACTGGCAAGTACGACTTATTTGGTGCAGTACCGACAAATATTTCAAAAAAGGGCGGCCGGGACGAGGGCAAGCCTGACATTCCCCTCCTCGATGCCTGAGCAGAAGACCGGAAATACTTTTGAAATACCAATACTCTTAAACACAGACGGGGCATCTTTGAGCGGGATCGATATTGTGGTCACCTTTCCGCAGTCGGTGATAAGTTTGGAGTCAATTAAGCCGGCGGCGGCGCAAAGTACGAGTTTGAAACTTTTTATGCCGGTGGATGCCAGCAATAATTTTGATCTTGCAAGTGTCAAAAAGAAAGCACAGCAGACAGGAAGAATTGAATTTGGAATAATGGCTTTCGATCCACAGAAAAATATGATTCTGCCGGCTTACGCGGGAGTACTGGGGGTTAGCAACCCACTGGTGACTTTGGTCTTTAAAGCAAATAATCCGACCAGTCAAGGGGTAGTCAGTTTAGTAAATAACAAAACGACGCAAGGTGACTGTAATTTGTTGGAGGTCAATTCAGGAGCAGACATTTTAAACTCGACGAACCAGCTGAACGTCAAAGTGACCGCAATAAGCGCTAAAGATACTCCGGGTGGTTCGAAGTTGCCGCCAAAAACAGGTAGGGTCACCGATTAGCGGTGGAGGAAGGGTAGAAAAAGCAAAAGCTGGTTAAGAATTCGGAGAGCAAGCGGACGGACGCGGATCAAGTGGTCAAGATTATGAAAGAAGCCTAAATGTGAACTTTGAGACGCAAGACGCTGTTGGCTGTGGATAACTAAAGCGGCAACCCGGTTCAATAATTTTTGACTTTCTTTGGTCACATAAGGGCGGTCAGAAGAGCTCCCCTTTATGTATTTAGATGGGCCAATGGTAACGGCATACGGCCCTTTGAAGTACCAGTAGCCCGGCTCGGGACAATTGCCTATGGTGGAGCAAGTGCGTTTAAGGTGACTGTGGTGGATACCAAAACCAAGGGGAATAATGGGGGCGCCGGTTTCTAAGGCAAGCCTGACAGCACCGGTTTTGGGCTTAAGATAACTGTCTTTACCCGGGCTAATATCGCCTTCAATAAAAAGAAATAAGGATTGGCCGGCAAGAAGCTTGGTTTTGGCTTGCTGGTAAGCAAGGTGGGGTTCATCTTTGATCACCCGGATGTGGCCGGCGTGGGCAAGGTAGCGGCCAAAAAGAGGGATCTCAAAAAGGATGCCTTTGACTAAAATACAGATTTTGTCTTTGGTAAGGATCGTGGTTAAAAAGGGGTCGGTTGTACTGGGGTGGTTGGCTACAAAGATTTTGGGACCTGCGGGAATCTCTCCTTCTTGGACAAGGTCGATTTTGAAGGCAACAAAAGCGTAGAGCCGGACAAACAGCTTCCCAGTTTTATAAAACAGCTTCTCGACCAGCATAGACTTTTATTTTAACTTATTTATGGTTTATTGGTATCTTTTGGCAATAAAGAAGCTGCCAACGAGAGTTTGGAGTAGGCCAGTGAGGCTCCAGGAGGCAACCATGAGTAAAGAACAAGTAAAACTGGTGTAAGTGATAAACATACCCGGAAGGCTGGTTAAGAGCCAATAGAGAAAGGCAAAGCGGAGAGGTTTGAGGTGTCCGGGGAAAAGCTGACGGGTGTGGGACCAAACAAAGGTCAAGACAAAGCCGGCAATAAAAGGCGACAAAAAGAACAAAGACATTAAAGGGTCGGTCCAAGGACGGAAGAGATTGGGATTTTGGTATTCGGAGGCCAAGGCGGGAAAAAGATAATTGAGAAGCCGGCTGACAAAAAGGCTGGCGACCAACATGGCAACGCCGGATAATAAAGCAGTGGTGAGAAATTTTTTCATGTATTCATTATCGGAAATCGTAAGAGGGTTTGTCAACTTGGGAGGTTAAGAGTTTTTACTTCTTGACAGCAATTAATGGCCTTGTGATATATTGATAATATTACCGAATCTTACCCGAATGTTTATGAATAATTATGCTTTTATTGACAGCCAAAATTTAAACCTGGGAGTGTTGAGTCAAGGGTGGAAATTGGATTTTGCGAAGTTCCGCGTCTACTTAGAAGATAAATACCAGATTACAAAAGCATTTTTGTTTATTGGTGATGTGAAAGGGAATGAGTCCTTATATAAATATCTGAAAAGGGCCGGATATGTTGTCATACTTAAACCAACGCGCGAGCACAGAATTAACAAAAAGAGGGTAACCAAAGGCAATGTTGATGCAGAATTAGTTTTACACTGCATGATCGAGTACTCAAATTATGATAAGGCGACAATTGTTTCGGGAGACGGAGATTTTTACTGCTTGGCAGAATATTTAGAAAGTAAAAAGAAACTGGATAAGATCATCGTCCCCAACCGTAAATACTCATCATTGTTAAGGAAGTACGCTGGGCATATCGTTAATGTCGGACTAATGAAGGAGAAGTTCCGGAAATAAAAAAGAGAGGCATTCCCTCGGGACGAAACCCTTTGGTAGTCCTCTCATCGTGATATACGTATTATAGCATAAATCAGGCTTGGGGGCAAAAATTAGGCACGACTTAGCCGGTTTTTTCAAATTTATAAAGTTGGCCAGGCTGAGGGAGTAGAATACGAGGGTGGATAATTTTCTTTTAAGGCGATGCCATAACCACCCCAGTCGTCTGGATTGTTGTCTTGTTGGTAATAATTATAATAAACAACGAAAGGGTCATTAACTTTAGAGGCAAGAGTATAATCTTGGCGATTTTCAGAAACCTTGTATTTTATATTAAAACAACTTTTTAAGATGCAGTAATGATCATTAATTTGTGCCTCTGTTAGGGTTTGGGGGTATTGCTTATTTTTTTCTTTATATTCTTTTAACTGATCCGCAATGTGGTTTGTATGTTTCAAGACTGCTCCGTTTTGCCATTCAGAATCCCAAATAGTTACCCAACCAAGAAGTAAACCAAAAATTGATATAAGAAGAATAAAAGCAACCGAGACGAGAATAATTATTTTTCTCACTCTTCCCTCTCAAACTCTTCCAGGAGTTCTTTTTGGCGGCGGGAGAGGCGCTCGGGAATGCGGATTTGCAAACGGACGTATTCGTCACCAGAGCCGGAGCCATGAAGGCGCTTGATGCCTTTGCCGCCTAAACGGAGCATGGTGCCCGGCTGGGTACCGGGGCGGATTTTGAGTTTGACGGTACCATCAATGGTGGGGACTTCGATGGTTCCCCCTAAAATCGCCATAGTGAGAGGAATTTGTTCATCAAGAAAAATATCTGTCCCATCGCGTTTGAAGCGAGGATCCGGTTCAATTTCGAGAGTGACATAAAAATCGGTAAAACGGATTTGCTGGCCTTCATCCACGCCGGCAGGAATCTTAATGATCCGTTTTTGGCCGTCAATCATCACCGTTTTGGTGACACCACGAGCGGCTTCCATAAAAGAGATTTGTAAGCCATAGCGGGGAATGCGGCGGGCACGGGCACCACCAAAAGGGTTGCCGCCGCCAAAAAATTGTTCAAAGATTTCAAATGGGTCAGAAAAATCACTAAAATCGAAACCTTGAGTGTTACCGCCGGAAGAATAAGTATAGGTAAAAGGGCCTTGGCGCTGGGTGCCGGCAAAAGGATTGCCGCCAGCATTTCCCCCGCCATAACGGGGATCAAAAGCGGCATGACCAAATTGGTCGTAAGATTGCTTTTTTTGGGGATTGCTTAAGACTTCGTAGGATTCGGTGATTTCTTTGAATTTGTCGGTGGCCCCGGCCGATTTGTTGCGGTCGGGATGCCACTCCAAGGCTAACTTGCGGTAAGCTTTTTTGATCTCAGCGGCTGAGGCAGTTTTGGTAACGCCTAAAATTTCGTAATAATCGCGTTTAGTGGACATAAGCTATATTTTACTACAACGCCCCGTACCATGCGGTACAGGGCTAGTTTAAATTATTAGATTCTTATTAATTATTTTTCTACTTGGCCTTCTTCGACGGTACCCTCTTCGGGCTTAGTAGTGTCCTCTTTGGGTTGGTCACCAGGGGGAGGGGTACTACCAGCGGGTCCGGCCTCAGCAGGATTGGGCTGTTGGTACATCGAGGCACCGACGGCTTGCAGGGCGGTCGAGAGTTTTTCGGCGGCGGCACTGATCTGCTCTTTGCTAGAATCAGTTTTGGCCAAAACTTCGCGGACATTTTTGATTTCCGCTTCCAGCTTGGCTTTGTCTTCCGGTTTGACTTTATCACCAGCATCTTTGAGAGTTTTTTCGGCGGTAAAGATTAAACCATCGGCCTGATTACGGGCTTCGATGTTTTCTTTTTTGAGTTTGTCCTGTTCGGCAAACTGTTCCGCTTCGGCTTGGGCCTTTTTGACTTCCTCGTCAGACAATCCAACGGCGCCTTTGATAATTATCGACTGGACTTTGCTGGTGGCTTTGTCGACGGCTTTGACATTGAGAATGCCATTGGCGTCAATGTCAAAGGCAACTTCGATCTGGGGGACACCACGCGGAGCGGGCGGAATGCCATCGAGAACAAATTTCCCTAACGATTTGTTATCAGCGGCCATCGGACGCTCCCCTTGCAAAACATTGATTTCGACTTGAGTCTGATTATCAGAAGCAGTCGAAAAGATTTGCGATTTACTGGTGGGAATGGTGGTATTACGGTCAATCAAAGGAGTCATGACCGAGCCCATCGTTTCCAAGCCCAAGGTTAAGGGGGTGACGTCCAAAAGCAAAATGTCTTTGACATCACCGGCCAAAACCCCGCCCTGAATAGCGGCACCAATGGCAACCACCTCGTCAGGGTTGACAGAGCGGTTGGGCTCTTTGCCAAAGAAACTCTTGACGGTTTCGTAGACTTTGGGCATACGGGTCATCCCGCCAACCATAACAACCTCTTTGATGTCTTTGGCTTCCAACTTAGCGTCTTTGAGGGCGGCTTTGACAGGAGCTAATGTTTGTTGAATTAACCCGTCAACCAGTTTCTCCAGCTGAGCGCGGGTCATTTTGAGAGTCAAGTGTAAAGGCTGACCGTTGCTGCCTTGAGTAATGTACGGCTGGTTGATTTCCGTTTCCATGGCCGAGGACAACTCAATCTTGGCTTTTTCGGCGGCATCACGAACCCGCTGTAAGGCTTGTTTGTCCAGGCGTAAATCAACGCCGTTTTCTTTTTTGAATTCATCGGCAATCCAATTGAGGATGAGTTCGTCAAAATCATCACCACCTAAGTGAGTATCACCGTTGGTGGATTTGACTTCAAAAACGCCATCGCCAATCTCCAAAACAGAAATATCAAAAGTACCACCGCCCAAGTCGTAAACGGCAATAATTTCACCGGCTTTTTTGTCCAGACCGTAAGCCAAAGAAGCAGCGGTTGGTTCGTTGATAATCCGTTCGACTTTGAGGCCAGCAATTTCACCAGCTTGTTTGGTGGCGGAACGCTGGGAATCATCAAAATAAGCTGGGACAGTAATCACCGCTTGGGTGACTTTTTCGCCTAAGTAGGCTTCGGCGTCGGCTTTGCATTTGGCAAGAATTTTGGCAGAAATTTCCTGGGGGGTATAATCCCGGCCATTAATTTCGACAACGGCGCCACCGTCTTTGCCTTGTTTAATAGTATAAGGGACCATTTTGATCGTTTTTTGGACTTCAGGATCAGAAAAACGGCGGCCCATCAAACGTTTGATGGAATAAATGGTATTTTGGGGGTTTAAAATCAGCTGGCGCTTGGCAACGTCCCCGACCAAATTTTTGACCGGCTCGACAACAGAAGGAATAATGTTGCGGCCTTCAGCGGAAGGAATAACTTTGGTCTTGCCCGCTTCCATCACCGCGACGCAGGAATTAGTCGTGCCCAGATCGATACCAATAATTTTAGCCATTTTGTACCTCCTTCCCGGCAGTCGCCGGATTACCGCGACCAACTTTTACTTTCATCGGCCGCAAAACTAAATTATTAATACGATAACCCTTGGAAACAATCTCTACAATTTTTTGATCAGGCCCGGGGACGACTTCAACGGCTTCCATTGAGAGTGGATTAAAGCCATTATCCGGAGCATCGATTTCAGAAACACCTTGGTCGTTGAGAATTTTGTGTAATTTGGACAAAATTAGATTTAAACCCTGATCTTTGAGATGAGCGGCACTTTTTTCTAAATCGTCAGTGATTTCCAGAACGCGGGATAAAAGTTGGGTATTGGCAAATTGAGCGTAGCTGTCTTTTTCTTTGAGAAGGCGTTTTTCGAGATTGGCATAGTCAGCCAGAGCCCGTTTCCACTTGTTATCTAAATCCGCAAGGCGTTCTTCAAAGACGTGATTATCGGGATGTTTGGATTTAGGCATTTTGTAATAATTCCTCAATTAAATCGCCGTAATAACGGACAATGGGAATAACTTCAGGATAATTAAAACGGTTGGCACCAATAACCCCCAGCAGTCCTTTACCATTGTTTTTGAGCTTAAAACGGGTAAAAATCATGCCGCAAGGCTCAAGACAAGCAAAACCGAGCTCGTTACCTAAGAGGATATTAATCGCTTCCGGATATTCATCATTAAAGAAACGTAAAAGCGGATCTTCGTCGTCGATCATTGATAAAACGGTTTTGGTGACGTCAATATCGTAAAATTCGGGTAAATTGAGGATATTGGAATATCCGGCATGGTAAAGTTCGCCGGCGTCAGTAGCGGCAATGGCCAAAGCATGAGTATGTTTAGCAAGCGCGCGGGTAGATTCGTGAAAAAGCTGGTCCAGGTCGTAGCGGGAATCCCAAACTTTTTCTTTGGCGGCAACTTCTTCGGCAACCGAGAGACGTTTCTCCTGCATTAATTGATTGACATAAAAATGAAAGGCTTTGGTGGTGGGGATACGTCCGGCGGAAGTGTGGGGCTGTTTAAGGTAGCCGGTTTCCGTAAGATGGATCATTTCGTTGCGAATCGTGGCCGGCGAAACGCCGAGTTCGTACTTGCGTTCTAGTTTTTCGGAGCCAACCGGCTCGGCATCATTGATATATTCTTCAATAATAGCCTTAAGAATCTTGGTTTGACGGTCAGTTAGGTCGTTCATTTAGCACTTTTATAGCACAACTGCTAACCGGTGTCAAGGGTGTTGTAATTGTGATTTTTTCTTTATTATTAAACGGATGCTTAAGATTATTTATAGAGCGGCGTTGGTGTTGGGACTAGTGTGGCTGGTGGTGTTGACTGTGCCGACGAAAGCCGACGCCGTGGCCAAATATTGGATGGAACCGGCAACGGGGAGTCATGGAGTTGGCTCAAGCTGGACTGTGACAGTCAAGATCGATACCCAAACACAAAACGTGCTGTCGGGCGACGTGGAGATTAGTTTTGACTCCACTTTGGTGGAAATTAGTGCGAAAGCGGGCAGCTATTTTGCCAATTACAATGATCCAAGCATTGACACAGCCGCTGGCACAATCCGTCTAACTGGCGACCAGGGCAGTTCAACGAACACCAAATCAGGGAGCGGAACAATGGCAACGATGGTGGTAAAAGCTTTGACCGCCGGGACAGCGACCTTGAGTTTTGCGTGCACCAGCGGACAAACTACCGACAGCAACATACTGGATGCTCAGGCCAACGATGTGATTGATTGTGCCGGTACGAATGTGGGCAAGGGCACTTATACTTTGACCTCAACAACAACGGTAACGCCAACGGCAACCCCGACCGGAACATTAACAATAACGCCCTCGCCATCACTGCCGGTAACGGGCAGTATTCCGGCAACTGTCGGATTAATTGGTTTGGGGTTGTTAACTTTAATGGCAGGCTTGGTTTTGATTTTTTAAAAACACAATATGCCTAAAAAGAAGGTTTTTATTATTCTGGGAGTGGTGGTGTTGGTGGTCGGAATACCAATTACAATTTTGTTGTTAACCCAACCGACAATTTTCCACCTAAGGGCGAGCGAGTCAAATACACCAAAAAATGTGGTGGTGGCAAACATTAGCGGAGGCGGAGCAACGGTGAGCTGGACCACGAGCCAGCCCACACAGGCAAGCCTTAATTATGGCCTGACTGAAGATGACTTAAGTTTGGTGGAGGCGGATTTGAATTCGACCTTGAATCACCAAATTGCTTTGACGAATTTGCTTTCAGAAAGAAATTATTATTTTGTGATTAAGGTAAACGGGGTAACATATAAAAATAACAACGGCCGGGCGTTTACTTTTACCACCAAGCAAAAGGAGGGGGCGGCGGTAACACCAACACCAACTCCAAGTGTTAATTTAACCAGTGAGGTAAGCGCGTCACCAACAGCGGCTTTGTCGCCGACACCACCAACCAGTACAGCTTCGGCGGCGGCGAATATTACGGAGGCGGAAATGGAAAGTGCTTTGGGAACCAAGAATCCGCGGTATGATCTAAACCACGATGGGGTTGTAAACTCGTTTGATCTTATAATTTGGCGCAACCAACACCGGTAATGATTAATTTAGATAAAAAAAGAGGTCTTGGGTTATTGGTCGTCTTTGCCTCCTTGGCAGCAATACCCTTGTCGTTGAATTACCTAAAACAAAAGACAACGTTTTTTGGAAAAGCAAGCGGACAGCAGGCAAATATCGTCGTTGATTATACCGTGAAGCAGGGTTTGATAACTCCGATGTGGCAGAATGTAGCTCAGGGAGGGGAAGAAAAATATCCTTTCGCGGACATCTTGACAGAAACCCAGCAGCTTAACTTGAAATATATAAGGATTGATCACATCTATGATTTCTATAATTTGGTGAGTAGGGTTAACGGCGAGTTGGTTTTTGATTGGACGGGTTTGGACCAAACAGTGGCCGATATCATCCGCAGCGGGGCAAGACCATTTCTATCACTCTCGTATATGCCGCCGGTCCTGGCAAAGAATGGCATTATCACCGATCCGCCAACGAATTGGGATGAATGGGGCTTGGTTGTAAGAAAAACAATAGAGCATTACAGTGGGAAGGGTGATCGGAATATAAGCAACGTGTATTACGAAGTATGGAACGAGCCGGACTTGTTTGGAAATTGGAAAATAAGCCAGGAACCGAACTACCTAAATCTTTACGGAGCCGCTGCTAAGGGGGCAGCCGCAGCGGAAAATACAAACACCTTTAAGTTCGGAGGACCGGCCTCGACGGCTTTATATCGAAACTGGGTAGTGGGTTTAATTGACTACACGGTAAAAAATAAACTCCGTTTGGATTTTATATCCTGGCACCGCTATGACTTACAGCCAGATAAATATTTGGCGGATTTAAATCAAGTGGATAGTTGGCTGTCTCAAAGCGGAAGACCGATGCTAAAAGTGATTTCAGAATGGGGGGCAGATTCCGATAATTCGGCGTGGCATGATAATAAGATTGGGGCGGCGCATATGGTTAGTACTGTCCGGCAACTGTTAGGAAGAGCGGATTTGATGTTTACATTTGAACTTAAAGATGGGGCGGATCCAAATAAAATCAAATATTGGGGGCGGTGGGGTCTTTTGACCTACGGGTCAAAGACGGCTTCAATTGCAGCGGAAAAAAAGCCGCGGTATTACGCTTTAGGTATGTTAAACGAATTGAAAGGAGAAAGATTGAAATTGGAGGGGGAAGGAACGTGGGTATCGGCAATAGCCGGTGCACAAGGGGAAAATATCAATGTCCTTTTGGTTAATTTTGACCCTGAGAACAGACACCTGGAAGTAGTTCCGGTAACCATAAACGGAATTCCGGCGGGAAGATATTTGTATCAGGAAAAATATCTAAACGGGATCAGGAATAAGAACGAGGAGCAAGTCACAGATACTTTAGTTAAAAATGTGGCCTTGGAAGCAAATGATGTTGTTCTGTTGAGCCTAACGAAACTCCCTACTCTGCCGGGGCGTTAATCGTGAGGGGTTCTTGGGTATCGTGCTGTAAATCAATTTTTTTGAAGCGGGAAAGAAGTTTGTAAAAGGTAGCGATTTCTTCAACGCGTAACAATTTAACGAATAAGAGGTATAAAGAAAGACCAAAAAGTCCCAAGATAACAAGGAGCATGATTAAATTGATGGTGTAGCGGGTATCTATAATTGATTGGTCTAAAAATTTAAGAAGGCGGTAGGTGGCAAGGGCTGACAAAAGAGAGGCAAGGGTAATCTTGAAAAACGGAACAAGAATTTTTTGAAAATCGAGCAAAGGAAGAAGCTTTTTGAGCGAGATAAACAGGATAAGAGCCTGAAAGCAAACTGACAAAGAATATGCAAAAGCAAGGCTCCAGATGGGAAGCTG
>Ga0172379_10011533_pt1 | contig 10501 bp, 12 predicted proteins | sample GrowelOW334metaG_FD_119756 | JGI IMG/M metagenome (GOLD analysis project Ga0172379, IMG submission 119756) | Groundwater microbial communities from an aquifer near a municipal landfill in Southern Ontario, Canada - Groundwater well OW334 metaG | ecosystem: Environmental > Aquatic > Deep...
AACGGGAATGCGTTACAAGTGCAATCTTGAACCATCTCAGTGGATATGGCTTATGAATAGCACACCTATACGCGTAACGTTAAAGCCAAACCTACAAAGAACAATTTATCCCCACTCAGACGTTTACTTTTATAACATTTTTAACAAACCATTTCATTTTTCACTTTCAAAAGTAGAATTTGAAGAGTTTAAATGTCTTATTAGTATCAAATCAGATGATCGTGAAATTACTTTAGCCAGCATTGCATCTTGTTATGAAGATGAAACCAATAGATATCACTTCACGCTCACCCCAGGAATGGCTATCAGATACCCCGGTGAATCAAGATTAAATCTTGCATTGGAAAATGAATCAAAATAACATAGCAACAAGTAATTTTTTAAAATCAAAAGCCGCTTCTGTTTTCTAGAAGCGGCTTTTTTTACAAATTTGACTGTAAAATCTTATCCTGTAAACTTATTTCAAACTAACATAAATCAAAGGCCTAAAGGCCGTAAAAATCAAGGGTTAAAAGATAATGTCTAAAAAGCTTTATTACGTAACATCTAATTCGGGGAAATTTCAAGAAGTCTCTACTTATTTGGCTGAGCACAACCCTGAAATAGAACTCGAACAACTCGCTTTTGATATCGAAGAAATCCAAACAGATGATCAAATGAAAATTGCAATTGATAAGGCCAAAAAGGCATGGGATATCGTAAAAAAGCCATTACTTTTGGATGATGCAGGAATTTATTTTAATCGTTACACCAAATTCCCCGGAACAATGTCAAAATTCATCTCAATGGGAATTGGTTTTGAAGGAATGAAGAGAATTTTTGATGAAGGCGACAAGGCTTACTTTCTTCTTTGTATGATTTATATTGACGGCCCTGATTCTTACCAAATATTTGAGGGACGCTGCGACGGCTACCTAACCAAACCAGAAAATTTTAATGCCCACCCTGATCTTCCTTACGATGCATACTTTATTCCTAATAATGAAAAGCTGACTTATGCTCAGATCAGAAACACTCCATTGGCCACAAAATATCTTTATCGTTTGCAAGCTTTGAAAAAATTTTTGGACTGGTATACAAATAAAATTTAAACAGGATTAAGTTATGTTCGGTTTTATAAAAGACAAAATTAAAAAAGTTTATAATACGTTTACAAGTCAAATTAGTACCATTTTTTCTCGCAACAAGCTTGATGAACAACTATTAAAAGAGCTTTCTGTGCTACTTATTTCAGCGGATACCGGAGCAAAAACAACAAACAATATAATTACACAACTTAAAACTGACATTGTATCATCCAAAATTAAAGATATAAATGAAGTAAAAACAGCGCTTGAACAACTATTATTATCGCAGCTTTCGCTGCCACAACATTCGTTGGCACAACTTTCAAGCGAAAAATCACCTACCCCCAAAACATCAAACCTACTACCCAAAATCACATTACTTGTCGGAATTAATGGCAGCGGAAAAACAACGTTCAGTGCAAAACTTGCAAATATAATGCGACAGAATGGAAAACGCGTAATTCTTGTAGCCGGTGATACTTTTCGAGCAGCTGCCACACAACAGTTAATGGAATGGGGTGAAAAAATTGGGGTACCGGTATTTGTAGGGCGTGAAAATCAGGATCCAGCATCTGTTATTTTTGATGCATGCAAAAAATTCAAAGATGAAAATTATGATCACATAATAATAGATACGGCAGGCAGACTTCAAACTAAAGTAAACTTAATGAAAGAGCTTGAAAAAATCCGAAAGATCCTAGACAAACAAATATCTAGCCAGATTTCAGGTGATGATATCAGTACATGGCTCACGGTAGATGCCATGATCGGACAAAACTCTCTAAGACAGGCAGAGCTCTTCGAACAGGCAACTGCATTAAATGGAATTATACTAACCAAACTTGACGGAACCGGAAAAGGCGGTATCGTTTTTTCTATAACACAACAATTTAAAATTCCAATCCTATACACAACATTTGGGGAAAAACTTGAGGACATAAAAGTCTTTGACGCAAAAGAGTATGTTCACGGATTACTTTATGAGTAACAAAAGGAAAAGGGGAAATAATGAAGAAAAAAATTATCTGTTGTACCATTGTAGCAAGTACGATAGCTTTGACACCAAATCTTAGCGCAAAACACATGATGCCAAGCCTTGAACGATTAAAAAATAAAGTGGAAGGGGCATTGCAGGGGCCCAAAGTATCACTAAAAGATTTTTTAGAAAAAACAAAAAACGTTGGTAGTAAAATTTTTATAAATGGTCGAAGTGTTGAATCATTAAATGCTGACGCAGAACTGAAATCGCTTGAAAATGAAATTAAAGAGATTGATGCTATTTTAGTTAATCTTTACTGGTGTAAACAGGAAACTTTTGCCAAAGAACTCACAGCGCCAGAAAACTTGCAGGCACAAAATAGTTTGAGTTTACTTAAAGAAAAATTCAAAGAAAAGTATTCAAATGTCAAATCCCCGTTAATGACATTTGCCAAAGACCTTGCGCAAGAAAATGAAACCTTAGAAGTCGTTAAGGCCAAACTTCAAAAAGCTATGCCTATCGTTAAAAAATTCAAAGAACTTGAAAAAAAATATCTTGAACTTGCCCAGGACATCGTAAAATATTCAGAAACACTGGATGATATAATTAAAGTAATGGATAGTTTATAATTCATGCATAAAATCGATATCTTAAAATTAATCCACAACATGGCATCCCAACTTGAATCTTGCTGCAAGGATAAGATTAATGCCGAACAAGAGGCATGGTGGTTAGTTGAGAAACTAACTAATAAAAGTAAAACATGGTTACTTAGCAACCCAAACAGATCTTTTTCTGCAAGTGAGCAAGAACAACTTACACAATGGATTATAGATCGCGTTCAGCACAACAAACCACTCGCATACATTCTGGGCAGTGTTCCATTTTGTGATCTGGAGATCTTGGTAAAACCCCCCATTCTAATTCCCAGACCGGAGACCGAGGAGTGGGTCAGTTGGCTAATCGAGCAACTGAAACAGGCAAATTTTACTAAATTCATAGCCCTTGATCTATGCTGTGGCTCTGGCTGCATTGGGTTAGCAATTGCCAAAGCATTTCCCAAATCAAAAATAATTGGGATTGATATTAATCCGGAAGCCATAAAACTAAGCATAGAGAACAAGAATCATAATAAAATTGAAAATATCGATTTTATACAATCTGATCTATTCCAAAATTTACCAAGCAATTTTAGTTGCAATTTGATCGTCAGCAATCCGCCATATTTGGCAAAACAAGAACTTGCCAACCTAGATCCCGATGTCAAAGATTGGGAAGATCACATGGCTTTGGTTGCGCAGGATGAAGGAATGTATTTTTACCATAAAATATTTACGGAATCACCTAAATTTCTTCTCCCAATCGAATCATCCATACCACAAATAGTTGTTGAGATTGGCCCGGCGCAGCGAACAATAGAAAATATTTTACCAACTTACAAGTTTAAAAATTTCATATTATACAAAGATATGCAACATCAAGGTCGCTGGGTGGGGTGCTGGATTTGACAAAGAAAGGGTTTTAAAGTAGGCTCATTGTATACCTAAAAACAAGATCTTTTACTTTTAACCGACTAATTATATAAAATTATTTCTATTATAAACAACTGAGTTAATACATAATCGAATTTTGATTAAATATTTTTTAAATAGATGGGAGTTAAAATATGAAAATTTTAACTTTGTGTAAGATTGTTTTTTCAAGCAGTTTGAGTTTTTTAATTGTTCTTTTAATGACATTACAAGAGTTACCACTCCAGGCACGACACCATGAAAGCATAAGCAAAGAGTGCCAACAATTTAGACTAAAGAAACTTGATACCGAAAAGGCAATAATCAAGGACGCCACTGCAAAAATCAAATCCAGTCTGCAAAAATCCGGGCATCCTTCTTCTATTCGTTGCACATATTCTCTTTCCGGATCAAACACAATCTCGACAACAACAAAAATTTATTACGATGAATATCACAAAAGACCGGATTTCTTTAAAGAGTGTTATCTTCACGATGCAATCCCTGCAGATAAAGTAGTTGAAGTTCTCTACAACAAACACGATAAATCCATGTCATTAAGCTTTAAAGACCCAAAACATAAGCATGAAAAAATAAGCAGCAAAGAAGTTCCCGTCCCTGCGTCTTTACTGGCTGCATAACAATAATCCACCTATAAATTCTTTTTATATCCCACCGCACTTATCAACGCTATAAGCGACGGGGAATACTCTCGCTCTTGAACTCAAAAAATGCTATACTTCCAATTGAGTTTAAAACTTTTTAAGTTAAGAACCTTTCCTAGTCAATAACTTTTAAAGCTGTAAATTCAATAAGTTGTAAATGCTTCACTTTTGTTTTTTAAAAAGAGATTATCTATGAAAGCATATATTTGTAAGGTGTGCGGTTATCTTTATGACGCAGAATCAGCCGAAAAAAATATCGAAAATCAAGCAATACCGTTCGAAAATCTTGATCCGGAGTGGGGTTGCCCAGATTGTGGCGTAAATCAGAAATTATTCGAAGAAACAGATTCCAACCGTCCACCGGATGTCCCGGTAAAACAATAAATCTAGATAATGAACTTACACCAACCATGTATAAACGTGTTTATTACTCAATAATTTTTAACCATTTGGAGAATATCTCGTGAAAAGCTCAAGACACGAAAAAGCAGACACATTTTTTTACTACATTAAAAATATTTTTATGGTTCTATTATTTTTAAGCTTTGCCCCCACTATAATTTCAAGCATTAAGACTACAATAGTTGATTCAATAAGACCAAAAACTGATGTTGGTCTGTTAAAAATAGATGGAGCATTGTATGACTCAAGTTATTATCTAAAAAAAATAGAGGCTTTTTCAAAAGATGACAACATCAAAGGGCTGATTATAAAAATTAATTCACCAGGGGGAATGCCCGGTTCGGCTCAAGCAATTTTTGCTGAACTAAAAAAATTTAAAAAGAGAAAACCTGTAGTTGCAGTTGTGGAAAATCTTTGTGCATCAGGAGCCTACTATATTGCAGCCGCTTCAGACAAAATCATTGCAAACCCTTCATCATTGGTTGGTAGCGTTGGTGTTATACTTGAGCTTCCAAACGTAAAAGATCTTTTAAATTCGTGGAAAATCAAATACAGTTACATACAATCCGGTAAATTTAAAACAGCAGGAAGCCCTCTTAAAGAAACTTCAGGTGATGAGGTTGCTTATTTACAAAAACTATCTGACAGCACATACACTCAATTCGTAAAAGATGTTGCAGAAAGCAGAAATCTATCTGAAAAAGATGTTACAAAATGGGCTGACGGAAAGGTCTTTACCGGAACACAAGCCCTTGAGCTAAAGCTAATCGACCAACTTGGTACGATACAAGATGGAATTGATCTCATTAAAAAATTAGCCAAAATTGAAACCGAAGTAAAACTTATCCAACCCAAAAAAAGAACAAGCTTTCTCAAAATGCTCACTGCGGCAGACGAAGAAGAGTATGGCATGGAAAGCCGCTCTTTTGCAGAAAATGCCGGTGTATTTGCCAGCAAAGCCTATTCAACATTCATGCAACAGCAAGCAGTTGAAAGTACTTCTTTAAGAATAGAGTAAAAATCAAAAAATAAATTCATATTCATTAAAAATACCGAGAGCCGCCTGAATGTCAGGCGGCTCTTTTTGTATTATCGTTTGTTTTAACTAAGACGCTTCGTTTATTGCATATATTTTGTTATATACTTTTTATTGTGGCATTAAACCATACTGCATAGCAACACTTGGGGCAACTGCAACGGCAGATCCAAGGGCCATCAGAATGGCAGCTCTAGCTTTTTTAGATCTGTTAGTCCATAATGCATTTTTCAATGCACATGCACCTCTCCAGCCAAGCTTTGAAAGTTTATATGCCGCATACAAGCCCACAGCTGCAAGAGCCACACCACCAGCAACTTTACCACTTTGAATTGCGTAGTATTCATATGGATTGGCTCTACACATTTGCACATCCATTTCATGCTCACATGCAATGCACATATCTGGAATTGTAGAACACCCTGAAATATCATTGACCCCATAATCACGCACAACATCAAACATTCCTGCAAAATCGGGCGCCTCTACCGCTGCAATTTTATGTCCTAATACTTCCCATCCACCGGCAACCCAGTCGGTGGCCGCAGAGGCCTTAATCTGGGCGGCATTCCAACGACAATCCAACGAAGAACTTCCGCTTACTGCGCATTTTGCCGTAAGTTCTTGCTGTGCTAGTTCTTTTCTTGCTTGCGCTGCTTTTCGATCCAAGTCACCGGATACTTGTGCCACATGTCTATTGCTTTCAACGTAAGGATCTGCTTTATGCTCAACAAGCGTTTCGCCTAAAACTGCCTGTGGTTGGGCAAGCGAATCACAAGAAATAACCTGGTTATAACATGTATGAGCTCTCTCAAACGGCGCTTTCATTGCATCGTTAACTGTTCTTGCAATCTTAGTATCACGATCAACCACTGGTTCACCTGCACCAATCTTGGCAATACGATCAATTTCACGGGTATTTATTCCAACAGTTGCTCTTGCACGCATTAAATCATCACGTAAACCCTCGTGACATCGTCCAACTTGCGATAAAAATTTTTTACGAAGTTCAAGCTCCTCAATCGCTGCCGCTCTTGCCACATCAGAAATTTTGGAGTCCCTTTTCAATGCATCAATATATATCTGTGTTTGCACTTGGGACGCCGCAACTTCCCTCAATTTTGCATCAACGGTCCCTGGACGAATCAGCTCCCTTTGTTCTTCTGTACAAACAGCAGGAACGGAAGTTGATGAAAAAGAATTTAGCAATCTTCTGTACCATGGACAAGGAACAATCTCTGTAACCATTCCATATTGATCAAAATTTTCAGCAACACGACTTTGCAATTCTGCTGCAGAACTTGCGCCACCAAAAAACTTGCTTACTTCCGCTGCTTCTGCAGGCACTGAAACCTCAGTTGTCGTCATTGGTGTAACGTTAAGACAAACAGTCAGAAAACCTACTGTCAAAAAAAGTAATCGTTTTATAGAAAACTTCATAGAAAAACCTCCATAAAAAATAAATACCATTGATATTCTAAATCTAGACTAAGTATTTTAAGCTTAGAGGAAATAGAGGGGAGTTGCAAAAGCCCCCTGCTCACCAAACCCAATATAAACGCCATGTTAAAGGACTATTTATTTAATTTGAATTCAATTTGAAATTTAACTTAGAATAACTTGTTCGACCATGTAAAAAGAGACAATTTTTTGCTTACCGGATTTATCTGTGCCGGAATTACCAGACTTATCTTGACCAGAGCTTTCAATAAGAAACATATCCCCATTTGGTAGAACCTGCATCATTGTTCCGGTGGTTATCACACCGTCTTTTTGGTGTATTTTGATGGTTTTACCCAAGTATAATTGAGCCTTACGCCAAAGCTTGTAAATTTCATCAAAATTACCTGTAAGCCATTTTTTGTAATAATTATTTATAGAAATAAGTAAATTTTTATATAATGGCCTCATCTCAACGTTGCTACCTGAAACAAATGCTAAACTGGTAGCAATATCAAACAGTTCATCCGATTCATCAAAAATATTATTTACATTAATTGCAAAACCGCAAACTATTCCTACAGGAACACCATCTTCCCATACAAGATGAAACAATACTCCCCCGACTTTTTTGTTCGCTCGCTTATCCGGACTCAAAGCATCTGGATTTATGGGCTCTTCCGAATTCGTCATCGCCTCACTTTGAATAACAAAATCGTTGGGCCACTTAATCCCAACTCCAAAATCTTTTATAGCATCATATATGCCTAGAGAAACTGCCATATTTAACTGATTAATCCGAATGGGAAGATCATCGGAAGCAAATCCGTGTAAAATTTTGGGCTTAAGTAGTATAGTTACATTCAACTGGCCATCATAAATTTTCCAAACTCTATCTCCTCGACCTTTGGCTTGAGTAAGCTTATCCGCTAAAAAAACAGCTCCATCCGGCGCTGTTGCCATATTCTGCTTTGCCCATGCCATCGAGTCTGCACACTGAAGCGTGCGATAAAGTTTGCTACCAATTATCATAACCCCCCTAATTGAAACGAGCTTTTATCTGCCGTTCGGTTTCACGTTTTATGTCTTTTTCCCTAAGTTCTCTTTTTTTATCAATTAACTTTTTGTGTTTTGCAATGCCAAGCTCAATCTTTGCAAAACCTTTATTATTAAAATAAATTTTTAAAGGAATTATGGTTAGGCCCTTACGAGAAATTTGACCAATCATCTTATCAATTTCTCGCTTGTGCAACAGCAATCGACGACTACGCCTTGAAGTGTCTGTTATTTCATTTTTAGCGTATGCATGGGTATATGGAGCGATATAACAATTCAAAAGCATCATTTGACCGTCTTTTGCGACAGCATAAGTCTCTTCCAACGACACTGCCTTTTTTCGCAAAGACTTCACCTCGTCACCACGTAGCTCTATGCCAGCCTCGATGGTTTCTAAAATCTCATAATCAAATCTTGCTTTTTTATTTACAACTACAACGCTCATAATCCAACCTTAACAGGTTAAGCCCAATCTACACACTTTTAACAAATTTTTTAAAAAAATAATACGCTATTGGATAACAAATTAGACCGGCTGCAATACCTAAAACATTCCCGCCAATCAAAAAAGACCATAAACAGATTTTACCACATCCGAATATTTTTACCAAAGAAATAACCCAAGTCGGCTCCAACCCAAGTAAATTGTGAACAAACCAAAATCCAAAAGCGTAATCAATAGAATAAAATGGGATCATCGTCCAAGGATTATTTATTGAGGCAGCTATAAACATTATCGGAAAATTCAACCCCCAAAGCCAGCTAAAAATAACAATCATTATGGTATGCGCCATTGGAAAAGGCGAAAAAGCAACATAAATTCCAACGCAAAAAGCCAAGGATAACGCACGAGGCGACTTTCCAGACCTCATCGCATGGGAAAAAGACTCTCTTAACTTATCCCAAAATTTCATTTATAAAAATCCTTTATTAAAAGGTTTAAAAAAAAATTGATCAAAATCTATTTTCTTATCTTAATTTTTAGAATACCATAATATAAACTTAGATAAAATTACAAAAATAATAAAATAAATTTGTTGAACTAAATAAGTTGAACTAAAAAAAAGCTGGAGACGTATGTTGAAAAAAAATATTATTCATTTTTTGTCGAGTATAACACTACTCGCACTCATATATATTCCACAAGTTAATGCCAATGACGAACTTGATAAAAAAATTGATAAACAAGATTTTGGGAATTTTTATCCTCGAACAGAACCTAGCGCAAATGATTTTAGCTCGGTTGAACTAAACCCAAATGTTTTTTCCAGACCATCCAATGGACAACCCAAGTTTATTAAAGGCTCAATCAGAATAGCAAATTGGGTTGATGACATTCCTGAATTTAGGGTATTTTTTGAAGGGCAAGAGGCTCTCACAGATGAAGACGGTTTCTTTACATTTCCCATTAATGAAAATGATTTACAAAAATATAAACTAATTATTACTCGTAAAATTCAGCATGTGGTAGATAAAAAAAACACCTTTGCAAACTTAAAAGTAATTCCCGATAAAAACTATCTGGGCTTCTCATTCAAAAAACTCGGACATAACCAAGGAATTTGGCTTCAAAAAGAAAAAAGACTGAACCGTAAAAACTTCGTCATTCCTAAAAATAGCCTAATTATTCTTGTCGATCCCAAATATGTTGAAAAAATTGAGGAATGGAGCGTAACACTTGCAGATAACTTTATCAAACTTCCAAGAATTGTTCTAAAATCTACAATCGAATTTAATAAATTAAAAAGAATATCTGCAAAATCATTACTATGCTTGGAAGACTCTGTTTTTCACGAAAAAATTGGAAGAAAAAACAGTTCCCCTGATGCAAAAAACAGTAAAGTAAAAGTCACACTTCCATAACCTACTTCTTGTAATTAAGTTATAACTAGTTGTTGAACTGACTCTTGATTAATAATTAACGACTAAGCAACCGTCTCAATTCATCAAGTTTTTTCATCTTCATGACATAATCATTGGTCCCACGAGTGAATCCCAGATAAAGATTTTCCATCTCCCTTAATATTAAATCCAGCTTACAGTCGGATTGCACCAATTCTTTGTAAAGTGGAACATCAAGTAAAAGATTCGGTAGCGACATATATTTTACCTTAACAAGCGGACGGGCCAAAATATATGTAAGCCAAGAAATTTTAAATATCATCACAGCTGGAATTTTTAGCAAAGCCAATTCCAATGAAACAGTCCCGGGCTTAGTAACGGCCAAGCAACACTCACTTAGCTTTTCAAATTTTTCTTTCTCTGTTCGAGTAAAAATTAATTTATTCGAGTAAACATTCAAACCGGACTTTTCAAGCTGTTGCTTAATAAAATTGTCGGATAAT
>Ga0172379_10011534_pt1 | contig 10501 bp, 10 predicted proteins | sample GrowelOW334metaG_FD_119756 | JGI IMG/M metagenome (GOLD analysis project Ga0172379, IMG submission 119756) | Groundwater microbial communities from an aquifer near a municipal landfill in Southern Ontario, Canada - Groundwater well OW334 metaG | ecosystem: Environmental > Aquatic > Deep...
AAAACTTCTCCAACATCATATCTTTTTAAAACATCAACAAGCCCATCTATATGATCAGCATGTGAATGACTCAAAATCATTAATTCAATATTTTTATCATAATATGGCATTACCTTTCCCAATTTTTCCAAAATCTTACTGCTTGGACCTCCATCAATTAAAACATCTTGAGAATCAACAGTCCTAAAATATGAGGCATCTCCTTGCCCAATATCAAAAAAATAGGCTGTTAAATTTTTATCAGATTTAAAAACCGCTGGCCATAAAACAATATTTAGCAATCCAAATACAACTATAATGCTATAAACAATTTTTTTATTTTTAACTTTTATCATAATTAAATATCGTAGAGACGTTGCATTGCAACGTCTCTACGTCTTAATTTTTTTTCTAAAAAATCTCCAACTAACAATAATAATAACATAATACAATATCGTCCATCCAAACCAAAGTTTATCAACTTCAATTGATGCAAAATCAAATTTTACAAAAAATTCCACTAGCCAAATCATATACGAAACAAGCAACCATGCTAAAAGCCCGAACAATCTTCCTATTGGCAGAACAAACAATCCAAAAATTCCGCCCATGAATCCAAATAGCATCGTCAAAGGCACAAATGGCAAAATCAATATATTTACCAATGGTGAAATTACCGAAAGTCTTTGAAAATTATTAAAAATAATTGGCAATACTAATAATTGTGCCGCCAAAGTCATTCCCAATATTTCTTGCAATTTAAAAATATTTGGCAGAAATTTTAAATATTTTAAAATAATTGGCGTAAAATAGACGATCCCAATCGTTGCTAAAAAAGATAACTGAAAACCAACATCAAAAGATAATAGCAATGGATTAATGAAAACAATTGTTAATGCCGAAAATAAAAGCACGTTTCTAATATTCGACATTCTGCCAGAATTCAAAGCAACTAGAACTAATCCTCCCATAATAGACGCTCTAATTGCTGAAGATTGCACTCCAGTAATAATTATAAAGAACAATAATCCAGTTACAGCTAAAACAAAAGATTGTTTCCTGCTCAAAAAATACATCCCAAAAGCTAATAAAATAGAACATATAATTGTAACATGATAACCTGAAACAACTATTATATGAGAAACACCAACAAAATTAAATTTATCCATTAATTCTTTTGATAAACCACTTTTATTACCCAATAATAATCCGTCCATCAAAGAAGCTTGCGGTTCTGACAAAATTTTCGTCAAACTTGACCTAAATTTACTCTTTATTTTTAAAATATAGTTAAACAATAAATTTCCATGTCCGCTAGAAACTAATTCAATTTTTGGATTATAACTAACCGAATATATGCCGCTTTTAGCTAAAAAATCTCGATAATTAAATTCATTAAATTCACCAGGATCTTTTAATTTTGCTTGCATTACTACCGAATCTCCATAATTAAATTCTGGATATTTTGGCACAGTTACCAAAATTTTACCTTTTAATTTATTTTCGTTATCTCCTAATTTTAAATTTCCTAATGTCAATCTCGTATTCTCTATTCTAATATCAGGCTCAGAAACAACATTTCCAATAACTTTAATTTCTTCTTTTTCGTTATAATATTGCACCCATGTATTATCAACTTTTGGCAATGCTATTTCGTATCGAAACATTCCAAATAAAAAAACTAAAATTCCCAAACCAATAAACAAACAAATCCGATATTTATGCCAAATAAAAATCAGAATTAATGCACAATTAATAATTACTAATTTTAGAATTAAATTAAAATTAAAAAATTGAGATAAAAAAATCCCTCCCAAAAATATAGCACCTAGCCAAAAAAATATTTTTGCCTTAGTTAATTTGAACACTTTATCTGTTCAACTAAAATAATAAAATAAATTAAAGACCAAGATCTTTGTTCAATTTAATAAATTTAATTATAACAAAAAGTCCGTGAAATTTCACGGACTTATAACTTATACCTTTAATCTTGTATCTTCGTTTTTACTTATTCAATTTTCTTCTTATAAAAGCTGGTACGTCTAATTCGTCATCATCAGCTTCGATTGTTGGTCTGCGAGGTTCTTGAATTTTGGGTCTATTGTTTTCAACTGATTGATAACTAAATCCTTTAAAAACGTCATTTTGAATATTAGATGAAGAAGATGAGGATAATGTTGATAATGGAATTGAATCATCAAGATTTTTTTTCTTTTTCTTTGATGAAAATCCTGTAGCAATTACTGTGATCTTTATCTCATTATTTAAACTTTCGTCCCTAACAGCACCAAAAATAATTTTAGCTTTTGGATCAACTGATTCTGTAATTACTTTAGCAGCTTCATCAATTTCCAACATTCCTAAATCATCGCCACCGCAAACATTAAATAACACGCCTGTTGCGCCATCAACTGATTGTTCTAACAATGGACTATCGATTGCTTTCTTTGCAGCTTCAGCAGCTCTATTTTCGCCAGAAGCAACGCCAATACCCATCAATGCCGAACCAGTACCTTCCATGATTGCCCGAACATCTGCAAAGTCTACATTAACAACGCCTGGAACAGTAATTAAATCCGATATACCTTGAACACCTTGCCTTAAAACTTCATCAACTACTTTAAATGCATCAGTCAAAGAAGTTTTTTTATCAATTATTTGCAATAATTTGTCATTCGGAATTGTAATTAAAGTATCAACTTTGCTTTCCAATTCTTCATGCCCTTTTTCAGCAATATCATTTCTTTGTGCACCTTCGAATGAAAAAGGTTTTGTCACAACACCAACAGTCAAAGCGCCAGCTTCTTTTGCAATACTCGCAACAACTGGAGCAGCGCCAGTACCAGTTCCGCCACCAAGTCCGCAAGTGATAAAAACCATATCGCTTCCTTTGACAGCTTCTTGAATTTCTTCTTGGTCTTCTTCTGCAGCTTGTCTTCCAATTTCTGGATTCATGCCCGCACCCAATCCTCTTGTCAAAGTCTTGCCAATATTAATTCTTGTTTTAATATTAGAAACTTGCAATGCTTGAGCATCAGTATTCACAATAATAAAATCAACGCCTTTCATTGTCGATGAATGCATTCTACTTACAGCTGAACAGCCACCTCCACCAACACCAACCACTTTGATTCTCGCAAATGTTTCAATCTCTGGTTTTATCTCCATAAATTTATTTTTAACACTTTAATATACAAATTATTCTAAAATTATCGGAGCATCTAAAGCTATTCATTAGTATTCGTATGTGCCTTTTCGCTTTATTATTCGTATGTTCGCATTCGTAGTGCGCTTTTCGCATACTATTTGCATGTGCTTTTTCGCTAAAGCCATTCGCATACCAAAAATGAGCTTATCTAATAGCTCATTATAGTTGAAAAAATTATATACATCAAGAATCAATGTGGATAAGTTGAACAAGACTATTGTTCAAACTGTCCAAATTTTGTTTACAGTTTACAATTTATTCTATGGAAGAAATGTTTTGAACCAACCTTTTATTTTATCTACAGTATTACCCATTGAAGAAATTCCAGGCACGTCTTTTCTCTCTTCTACATGACTCAAACCCCACATGATCAGACCTTCTGGTGTTGCATATGATGGATCATCCATTTTATCAACCACTCCAGGTATGCTTTCAGGAAAGCCAATTTGTGCTGGCAATCTTAATTCTTTTTTCGCTAAATCAACAATATTTGGCAATTTTGCGCCACCACCACATAACACTATGCCAGCTGGTAATTTTCCTGATCTATCAATTTTTCTAAGCTCTTTATCGATCATCGAAAACATTTCTGATAATCTTGCTTCAATTATTTCTACGATTTTTTTTCTTGCAACTAGTTGAGGTTCGCCACCAACAATCTTCGATAAATCAACTTCATCTCTCTTATCAATATCTGAAGTCACTGCTACTCCATATTCTAATTTTATTCTTTCCGCATCTTCGATAGAAGTACGAAGACCAATAGCCAAATCATTTGTAATATGTTCAGAACCAATTGGCAATACAGATACAGTCATCAAATCACCTTCTTCATAGACAACTAATCCAGTTGTACCGCCACCAATATCAACCAAAACAACACCTAATTCTTTCTGTTTTTTTGACAAAACAGAATAGCTAGCTGCAAGAGGTGAAACAATCAAATCATCAATTTCAATACCAGCTCTCGCAATACATTTTGTTAAATTCTTAATATATGACGTTGCTCCTTCAACAATTACTGCTTCAACTTCCAATCTTACACCATTCATTCCAATCGGATCTTTAATGCCTTCTTGATTGTCGACAATAAAATATCTTGGCACAACATGTAAAATTTCATGATTTGGTGGTAATGAAATTGCTGATGCTGCATCAATTGATCTTGAAACATCATCTTCTGTGATTTCGTTATCAGCACGGCCAACTGCAATCACACCTTTGCTATTTTCAGAAATAACATGGCTCCCTCCAACTGAAATAAAAGCATGTTCAATTGGAACACCACTTGTTCTTTCTGCTTTTTCAATTGATGAAGATATGCTACTAGTTGCTTCTTCAACATCAACAACAACTCCTCGTCTTATTCCATTAGAAAAAGACTCACCTAATCCAATAATTTGAGGCTTTTCTGTTTCAAAATCAACTCTTGAAACAATTGTTCTAATTTTGTGAGACCCTATATCTAGTCCAACAATAATTTCTTCTTTAGGCATTTAGTTTTGATTTTGTTTTATAAATATAATTCTTTAATAATAGATTTAGTGTAACAAAAAAATCGATAAATTGTAAGATTAATTTGTTGATAAATAGATTTTTAAAAATATCTATTTAATTTCTAACTAAATATTAAATAAATTTATAATTCTTGGCAAGAAGATAATTATACCAATTGCAACAGCAGCCAACGATGCAACTAATACAGTTGCTGCCATCATATCTTTTATTATCATCGCATAATCATGAATTCGCGGTTTTAGAATATCAACTATTCTTTCAAATATGGAATTGACTAATTCAGCAAAAATTACCAATGTCATTGCAATTATCAAAATCAATGCTTCTAACATCGATACTTTAAAGAAAACCATTAATATAATTACAATCGAAGCCACAAAAAGATGAATTCTAAAATTTTGTTCTTCTTTAAAAGTATAAATTAAACCTTTAAAAGAATAACCGAAACTTTTAACTAATCTTTTTAAATCTATTATTTTCATTTTTATTTTTATCAATATTAATTATAAAAACAAGCTTTATATTGAATTCGCTGCAATACAGGTTTAATTTTCTCAACCTTTTCAGTTTTGCCCATATTGTCATATTCCACCAGTTCTTGTTCAAGGCTCAACAGAGGCAAAGACATTCCTTGGTATTCTTTAATAAATATCTTGTGATTTTGATTAGGCTCGGACCATGAACCGTTTCTAAGACGATATTGAAACTCACCCATCACGTCAATGTTCACACCATCGATTTTATATATTCCAAAGAATGATTGATATTTATCAGTACTTGAAAATTTAGATTCTTTCACTTTGTATTCATCCATCAAAATATTTATTTGTTTTGAACCTACCTCAGTCGTTAAAATATCAATATCATTGTTAATTTGCACATCCACCCCCTGAATCACAAGCGAAGTGCTTCCACTCAAAATCCAGGGAATGTCTTTACCATCGATTAATTGAACGAACTTTTTTAGAACATTTAAAATATGTGCTGGTACCATACAGATGGTTTAAATTAAAGAAATATTTGCCTAACTATAAAATTTATCTAAGATTTTTCGGAGGCGAAATAATATTTCCTTTTGCAAAAAAACCATTTTTTTATAACCTTTTTCATTTTCATCATTATAATCAAAAAGATGCAAGATGCCATGGATAAAAATTTCTGCTAATTCTTCTTTGTCATTTCTTTCAATCTTTTTTGCTTGTCTTTTTACTTGATCTATACAAATAAAAATTTGACCTAAAAAATTTTCTTCTTTTATATTGAAAGTCAAAACATCAGTAACTTTATCTATTTTGCGATATTTTTTATTTAGATTTTTAATTTCAACATCACTAACTAAAACCACATCAAAATCATAATTACTTTTTTCATTCAGATAGCTAAAGGTATCCTTAGCTATCTTTTCAAAAAAGTCTTTATTAATCTTGCTCTTTGTGCGATTAATTAAATTCATTATTGTTTGAATGCTTGACTATCTAATTTTCCTATCTTTCGAAGATAATCTCTTTCTTTTCTAAATTCACTGCGTTTAATTGCACTTCTTCTTGTTAAGTTCTTGCTTTTCTTTCTTTCAAAACGTTTTTTGCTTCTTGCCAAAACCAAAACTCCACTTCTCTGAAGTTGTTTCTTAAATCTCCTTAACATACTTTCGATTTTCTCATCGCCTCTTTTGGTTACATCAACCATTAGATTCACCCACCTTTCTTATAAATATATTTATTAAACTAATTCTTTTGACTCAATTTTTTCTTGATCTCAATTGCTAGATTATCCTGATTTAAAACTTCTTGAATTCCACTTTGCATATCTCTGATCAATATACTTTTATCTAAAACTTCTTTTTGCCCTAATATCAATGCATATCTAACTCCTAAATTACTAGCAAATCTTAATTGAGATTTTATGCTATCTTTGTGCATATTCTCAACTACAGAAATTCCGCTGTCAATCAACGCATTTATAATTCCTAAAGATTTTTTCCTAGCCATATCTCCCAATTGAACAAGCATTACATCTGGCTTTTTTCTAGGTAAATCTTTTCGTTCTCTATTTTCTTTTAAATAATTTATGATTCTCTCTACTCCCAAAGCCATGCCAATTGCTGGAGTTTCTCTACCACCCATAATTTCCACGAGATCATCATATCTTCCGCCACCGCCAAAACTTCCTTGAGCTGCAACAGCTTTTTCTCCTGTTGGCCAAATTTCAAAAGCAGTCTTTGTATAATAGTCTAATCCGCGTACTAATTTAGAATTCAAATTATAAGGAATTTTAGCTTCGTCTAAATATTCTAATACTTCTTTAAAATGATTATGGCATTCCTCGCATAGATAATCAATAATTTGCGGTGCTTCATTGATTGTTTCTTGACATTTTGGATTCTTGCAATCTAAAACTCTCATTGGATTGCTTTTTAATCTTTTTTTGCAATCCATACATAATCTTTGTTTTTTGCTTGTCAAAAAATCAACTAACATCTCGCGATATTGTTCACGACAAACTCTGCAACCAACACTATTTATCTGAACCTCAAAATTGTTCAAGCCAATTTTTTTCAAAATCTTCCATGCAATAAAAATTACTTGCGCATCAATCACTGCTTTTGAACTTCCTAAAGCCTCAATATTAAATTGATGAAATTCTCTTTGTCTGCCAGCTTGTGGCTTTTCTCTGCGAAACATTGGACCAACATAATACAATTTAACTGGCTGAGGATAGGTATGCATACCATTCTCAATATATGCTCTAACAACACCAGGTGTACCTTCTGGTCGCAATGTTAAATCATCTCCACCTTTATCAATAAAAGAAAACATTTCTTTCTGAACAACATCTGTGTTCTCTCCTGTTGATCTTTGGAACAGCTCTGTTCTCTCTAAAATCGGCGTTTCAAATTTACTAAAACCAAAAGTTCTAGTTACTTTATCTACTGCATCGAAAAACAAATCCCAATAAGGCATTTCTGAAGGCAAAATATCATGCATTCCCTTTACTTTTTCAACTAATTTCTTCTTTACTCTTAATTTAGGTTTCTTTAATGTTTTCTTAGGTCTACCCATATAATTGATTAAATTTAATTTTTAACACTAAAATAAAGTGGTGTCTTAAAAAGACCAACCTTTGCCAATGGCCAACCTCGAAGCCAAACGCGACCAATTAGATTTGCTTTTGGCAACGGACCCCAAATTCTTGAATCACTGCTCGCTTTTCTATTATCACCCAACACAAAAAATTCATTATCTTTGACTGTATAATCAATTCTGCCAGGCGTCTTTAAATCAGCAGGCAGATAGCTTTCGTCAACAGAAATTCCTTCAGAATGATCTTGGTTGTATATCTTAACACTTCCATTAAAAATTTCAAGTCTTTCACCTGGCAATCCAATAATCCTCTTAATAAAAAATTGGGATGGATCTTTTGGATACTTAAAAATAACCACATCTCCTCTCTTTGGTTTTTCAAAACGATAGCTTATTTCATCAACAATTAGATACTGACCATCTGAAAAATTCGGTTCCATGCTCTCACCTCTAACAAAAAAAGGCTGAAATAAAAAATATCTAACTGGAATAATAATTGCTAAAGAAATTAAAATTATTTTCACTAATTCAACAACAAATTCTTTTGTTGAAGTTTTTTGTACTATTTTTGTTTCCATTATATCTCCTCCGCGCTTTTCTAAAAAAAGCAAAATTAATATTTTATAAGTAACACAATTATACCACAATCAAAGATTTTTTAGCAAGACCAATTGACATCACTTAGCAACAACTTATATAATATATCTATTATGATAAAACTAAATGATCAAAAATTAAAAATGCTAAAGAAAAATATTGTTCCTATATTCTTAATTATTTTTTTATTAATAACTTCTCTTATTTCTTTTAAGTTTTTTTCAATTGGAAAAAGTGTTTTTAAAGTCACAGCTAATACTTCTTTGTTAGGCCAGCTCCAAAAATTTATTATTCCTAATAAAAAATTAAAAGGCGAAAAAGAAAAAAGAACAAATATTTTACTTCTTGGAGTAGGTGGCGAAGGACATGATGGCGCGATGCTTACTGATACAATTATCATTTTCAGCATTAAATATGAAAATGATAAACCAAGAGTAGCATTGATTTCTATTCCTCGAGATCTTTATGTAAACTTAAAAGATTTCGGCAATACAAAAATCAATAGCGTTTATGCTCTTGATAAAGACAGCAATCCTGATTCGAACAGAATTATTAAATCAATTGAAGGCGTTACTGGTTTACCAATTCATTATTATATTCAAGCTGATTTTGAAGGCTTTAAAAAAGCCGTTGATGCTGTTGGCGGAATTGATGTTAATGTTGAACATAGTTTTGTTGACGACAAATATCCAACTAATAATTTTGGCGTAGAAACAATTTCTTTTGAAAAAGGATTAAATCACATGGATGGAGAAACAGCTCTAAAATATTCTCGCTCTCGACATGGAGTGGTTACTGATAAATCAGAAGCTTTTGAAGCAAATGATAGCGCTAGAGCAAAAAGACAACAACAAATTCTTTATGCCTCCAAAGAAAAAACAATGTCAGTTTCAACGATTAGCAATCCTAAAAAAATTAATGATCTTCTAGGCATCCTCGGTGATCATATCAGAACAAATTTAGAATTATGGGAAATGTTAAAACTCGGCGAACTTGCAAAAAATATTGATTCAAGTGACCTAAAAAATCATGTCTTAGATGATTCTCCAAATGGTTTACTTTATGCTTCAACAAGTCCTAATGGTTCATTCATTTTCTTGCCAAAATCAAATGATTTTACAGAAATACATCATTACTGCAAAAATGTTTTTGAACCAAAACAAGAGGATATTGAAACTGCTAATATTAAAGTTCTTAATGGAACAGAAACTCCAAATCTTGCGCAAGAAGCATCAGCATTAATTGCCTACGACAATATAAAAGTATTAGCTCTTGACAATGCTTCAAAAATAGATTATAACAAAACGATAGTCTATGATTATTCAAATGGCAAAAAACCAAATACTATCGAATTTTTAAAAAACAGATTTAATGCAAAAGTTATTAAATCAACAACAATTCCGAAAGAATATAATAATGATAATAGCAAAATAGACATTATCATGATTATTGGCAAAAATTTTTCGCAATTACCTCATTATGAATACTAACGTCGTTATCATCGGCAGACCAAACTGCGGTAAATCAACACTTTTTAACAAACTAGTTGGAAGAAGCAGATCTGTTACATCGCCTATCGCTGGAACGACAAGAGACGTCGTTAATGGAAGTACTAGCTGGAAAGGAAAAGTATTTACCATTTTTGACACTGGCGGATTCGAATACAAAGTTAAAGCACAAGATGTAATAAATAAAAGTGTCCAAGATCAAATTCAATTCGCTTTAAAAAAAGCGGATATTATTTTGTTTATAACTAATATCAAGACAGGCATTACTGCTCCAGATATTAGTTTTTCAAAAGAATTAAAAAAAATCAAGAAACCAATAATTCTAGTTGCCAACAAAGCTGATAATGATGATCTAAGAGAAAGAGGCCAAGAAATGTTAAGTCTAGGACTAGGAGAGCCACAAATAATTTCAGCCTTAACTAGTTCTGGCATTGGTGATCTATTAGACAAAATTTCTTCTTTGATTAAAAAAACAAAAGAATCAGAAACAGAAGAAACAGAAATAAAAACAATCAGAGTTGGTTTTTTTGGCAAACCTAATGTCGGTAAATCTTCAATCATTAATGCCTTATTAGGCGAAGTAAAAGTTATAGTCTCTGATATTCCAGGAA
>Ga0172379_10011535_pt1 | contig 10500 bp, 11 predicted proteins | sample GrowelOW334metaG_FD_119756 | JGI IMG/M metagenome (GOLD analysis project Ga0172379, IMG submission 119756) | Groundwater microbial communities from an aquifer near a municipal landfill in Southern Ontario, Canada - Groundwater well OW334 metaG | ecosystem: Environmental > Aquatic > Deep...
CATTCTTGGTCTTGCATTCGACAATATTGATGAGAAGGTTGCCGGCCTCACCGCCCGCGGTTTCAAGGACCCACAGAAGATGATCACCTCATTACCAGCCATTCTTGGTTATTCATTCGACAATATTGACCGGAAGCTCCGTTTGAGCAGAAGGTTGGGGATTGATATTCACGAATTTATTGCATACTCAGTTGTCTTTATGGGAATGTCATCAAAAAACTACATCCCTATTGCTCGGAATCTTAAAGAGAGCGGAAAAGAGCCTTCACCAAAGAATGTTTTTGCCGTTTACAAAGCGAAAACATTTTCAGTAAAAAAGAAATAAGAGAAAAGATTAACGACCAATTCATCGGACGTTAATCTTTTCTCTCCGTACGCGGGGTAATAAACGAATCTCGCTAAAAAATTTGATCCGCATCGTGCGACGGGGTTTCTGTTGGTGTTTTGGAACTATTCACTGTACACTAGCAATTAGTACTGTTCTTTATGGCATCACGTCACTTATCACGAATTGCGGCGCTTCAGGCATTGTTTGCGGCAGATGTCCGCGGTGATTTTTCGCTTGATTCCCTTACAAAACAGTGGGAAGACAACACCGACTCCCTAGCTCATGACGACGAAGATCGTCCGTTTACCCAGATTTTACTTAAAGGAATTAGCGCAAAGCAAAGCGAAATGGACGCGGTTATTGTAAAAGCGGCCCCCCAGTGGCCGCTTGAAAAAATTGCGGCTATTGACCGGAATATTTTACGTATCGGATTGTTTGAACTTTTATATGGATCGGAAGTTTCCGTACCACCCAAAGTGGCACTTAACGAATCTATTGAGTTGGCGAAAACGTTTGGTGGGGAGTCATCTCCAAAATTTGTAAACGGCGTCTTGGGTTCGGTATATCGCGATATGGGAACTCCCCGAAAGGACGAGTCGCCATCTGTGGAAGAGCGCAAGCAAGAGTTTGCTTCAGGTGCGGTAGTTTCCTCACACGATGGTACAAGTTGGTACATCGCGCTCATTCTTGATCCATTTGGTAAATGGACACTTCCGAAATCATCGTTAAGAGAAGGGGAGCTCTCGCACGACGCCGCACTTCGTGCAGCGGAAGAGGAACTGGGTCTTTCGCATGTGTCGGTATATTCGGCCATCGCTGAGCATCGGTACTCTTCTCGCAAACCAGGCGAGGGGCTCGTTGAACACGTCGTCGGATACTTTGCCGCTTCTTCTAATAAGGTTGATCTTAAGCCAAAAAAGAAAGACGGGGTCTTGGACGCGAAGTGGTTCCGTGAAGATGAGCTTGATGATATCTTGATGTATGAGGATTTGCGCTCGGTGATAGAATCGGGGATACTAGCGACAAAGCAAGCAATTCATGAGTAGTGAAAAAGCGAAAGAATTTAAAGTTTTTGAAAAACGCGCTGGCGTAACCTTTTCAAATACAGCGCTCCTCGAGACTGCGTTTACGCATCGCTCGTATGTTAATGAGGCACGTGGCGCGCTCGGTGAACATAATGAACGTCTTGAGTTTTTAGGGGACGCCGTTTTGGAAATTATTGTTACGGACTTTTTGTTTCGTAAGTATCCACAATCGCCTGAAGGTGAGCTCACCGCATTTCGTGCTGCGCTCGTAAATGCCACAACTCTCGCTGGTGTTGCTGAAGGGCTTCATATGAACGAATGTCTGCTCCTTTCAAAGGGGGAATCGAAAGACATGGGGCGAGCGCGTCAGGGTCTTTTGGCAAATGCATTTGAAGCGGTTGTAGGGGCGCTCTACATTGACCAGGGGTATGAGGCTGCGCGCGTGTTTATCACCGAACATCTTCTCTCTCAAACCGATGACATTGTACAAAGTGGCTCATGGAAAGATGCAAAGAGCTCGTTCCAAGAGGTGGCACAGGCAAAGTACAGCATGACGCCTCGTTATGAAGTGGTGAGCGCTGAAGGCCCCGATCATGACAAGCTATTTGTGGTGGCGCTGTATCTTAATGAGAAAGAAGTTGCGCGCGGATCTGGTCCGAGCAAGCAAACGGCAGAACAAAAAGCTGCAGAAAGCGCACTTCAAAAAAATACATAAATACCACTCTGATTTTCCTGATATCATTTGAGGAATGGCTAGTGGTATACAGTTTGATGAAAATCAAAATTTTGATCCTATTCCCGAACCGGTGTTACAACCGCCGACATTTGCCGATGGTCTTTTAAAGTCGGGTGTTATTTCAAAACCAGGAGACGCGATAGCGTTGCTTGCTGTGTTCGCGCTTATATTGATTTCGGCAAGTTTTTATATACTCATTTCTTCCGTACCGCAACCACCCACATTAGGAAGCGATATGTTACGCCCTGGCGAACAGGTGCCTAGTTATGTTAAATAAAATGATACACAGCAGAACAGTGAAGAGTAATGAGTTATCAGTAATGAGTAATGGGCAAAGAACTCATCACTCGCGCGAAGCGCGTGGTTTTACGCTCGTTGAGCTCATTGTGGTGATTGCTATTATTGGGTTTTTAGCCTCGGCGGTTTTTGCGGCGCTTTCTGGGGCCCGGCTTGATGCGCGAGACAAAAAGCGCGTTTCCGACCTTGAGCAGGTACAGAAAGCCCTCAATCTGTATGCTAATGATCATAATTATTTTCCACGCGAATCTGATGGCGCAAATGGAAATATGGCAACTAACGAAACGTTTAAAACAATGATGGAGCCGTACCTGCAAGGAGCGCTAATTGACCCTTCGGGCCAAGACAGCACGTTCTATTACTATTATGATGGCGCACACCTATGCGGTACAAAAACATATGCGGTTATTTTTGCTCGCCAGCTGGATAAGCCTGAAAATTCAAATTACGATGATTTTTTAAACATCACGTGCGCTGGGGTGGTGGATGGCGAAGGGAGGGGAGGCGGTGAGGAGTCGTATAACATTATTGTCGGCAACAGTGGCGGATAGGGGTCGCTCAGAACACACCTCTTCCTCCAGGCAGATAAACAGGCCCTAATCCTTACGGAAGGGGTGTGTTCCTCGCTTTTAAGTGAAGGCTGCCTGCTCATAATTTTTTACTTATCGCTCTTCGCTGTCTTATTATTCCATTTTTCACTTTTCCTTTTCCGCTCTGTAAAAATCAAAGGCCAATCTTGATTTTTCATAGGTTAAAATAAGGGAATGCATTTAAAGCAGCTCGAGATTTCGGGTTTTAAGTCGTTTGCGAAAAAGACGACGTTTGATTTTGACAGCCAAGTGGTTGGCATCGTTGGACCTAACGGAAGCGGTAAATCGAATGTCGCTGAATCGATTCGTTTTGTGCTGGGTGAGCAGTCTATGAAATCAATGCGTGGTAAGCGCGGAGAAGACATGATTTGGAACGGCTCAAATCAAGTGCCGCGTATGAGTCGTGCGTCGGTAAAAATCACTTTCAATAATCAGTCGAGGTTTCTCTCGATTGATTTCGACGAGGTATCAATTGAGCGCGTGGTGAATCGCGACGGAACTAATGAATATCGCATTAACGGATCTTCAGTACGCCTTAAAGATATTCTCGAGCTTTTGGCGGGCGCAAATATCGGGCAAACCGGGCATCATATTATCTCTCAAGGTGAAGCTGACAAGATACTTGCAGCCTCACCTAAAGACAGAAGGGAGATGCTCGAAGATGCACTGGGTCTTAAAGTATTTCAATATAAGAAAGATGAGAGTTCGCGTAAGCTCGATCGTACTGAAGAAAACATGCGTCAGGTGGAAGCGCTCCGAAGAGAAGTTGCGCCACACCTCAAATTTTTGCGCCGTCAGGTAGAAAAAATTCAGAAAGCTGAAACACTTCGCGAGGAAGCGCGAACACGCTTTGCGTTATATTTCTCACGCGAAGATGCGTATCTTAAGCAGGAAAGACATGAGCTTGAAAGTGTCAACCTGGAAAAGAAAGAGGCACTTAATGCAATCCTTGCCGAGGTGAGTGAAGCAAAGCGAGTGCTAGAAGATGCTCCGGGCGACGTGCGTGCGAAAGAGATTGTGCGCATAAGCGATGAGCTCGCGAAAGTTCGTAACGAAAGGAGCGCTGCTTCAAGAAGCGCTGCGCGAAGCGAGGGGCAAATCGAAGCCTTGCAGCGAGCGGGGATTGAGAGCAATATTTCTGCTCGCGAACTGGCGTCTTTGGTGGAAGAAGCTGAAGGGAAGTTAGGAGAGACAAGTAATACACTTGAGGCTCTTGCGCAGTTTGCACGGGAGTTGTTGCAAAAACTTCGTACCCTTATGGATCAGGGAAATGGCGCAAAAAACGAAATAGAGTCCTTACAGAAAGAACGTGATGAGCGTCAAAGGGAAGAAAAAATATTGGCACAAAAAGAAATCGAACTTGCGAACGAGCTTGAAAATATTCGAAAAGAACTTGACCACGCGCAAGCTGAAGAGCGTGACAAGGAGCGCCTCGTTTTTGAACTCACCGCACGTGAGCGCGAAAGACGGCATGAACTTTCAATGCTTGGAGCAAAGCTTGATCGGATTAAGCTCGAGGAAGATGAGTATAAGCGCGAGTTACTTGAAGCCGCAACACTGATTGGTCGAGAGGTATTGAATTTTGAGTCGACGGTTTCCTTGGAAGAGGTGTCGCGCGCACAGCAGGAACAAGAAAAGCGAGAAATTCAAAAAATAAAAATTCGCATTGAGGAAATGGGCGCCGGCGGGGGAGATGATGTGTTGCGTGAATTCAAAGAAGCAGAAGAACGCGAGCAACACTTAGAGCGTGAACTTGCTGACTTAGAAACGTCAAAAGAATCGCTCAAAACCTTAATCAATGAGCTTGATGAAGAACTGCGGACACGATTTAAAGAAGGGCTCACTGAAATTAACGCAGAGTTTTCACGCTTCTTTTCGCTCATGTTTGACGGGGGCACGGCTTCTTTGGTGTTAACTAAAGAGCAGGTCAGGCGCGTGCACAGTCTCGAGGATGAAGACGATGACGGTATTCCGGACGAGATGCAAAAGTTGATTGAGGGTATTGATGTTTCACTTAATATTCCTAAAAAACGCATTCGCTCACTCACCATGCTCTCAGGAGGCGAACGCGCACTCACTTCTATCGCGCTTATTTTTGCAATGTCTTCGGTGAACCCTCCACCATTTGTTGTGCTTGATGAAACTGACGCAGCACTAGACGAAGCCAACAGCCGGCGCTATGGCGACATGGTAGAACAGCTCGCGGAGAAATCTCAACTTGTGGTAATTACGCACAACCGCGAAACAATGAGCCGTGCTGGTGTACTGTACGGAGTCACTATGGATGGGACGGGGGTTTCAAAAATACTTTCAGTGAAACTTGAAGAGGCGGTACAGGTAGCTAAGTAATCGCTTCGGAAAGTGTGTTTTTTAGAGACCACTCCCCGCACGTTCCTGTTTTGGCATCGCGCTTCGCGCACAACAAATGCCAAAACAGAAACGGCTAACAGGTTTGCCCAGGTCTTACTACCAAGCGAGTGAGTGGAAATGGGTGACGTCCGACGTCACCCATTTCCGAACGAGCGCTGGGAGCAAGCTTTGCTTAGTATCTAAAAACACGCCTTCCTTGCTTGGGCTGAAGGCTACAGGATTAGTCGTTTGTCTTTAGTTTGTGAACTAATGACTTTTAACTGTCATCTAGCTCTTAGCTACCAGTCTCAAATCAATCTGTCGCTCTGCGATATCAACTTTCTCAACGCTAAAAGTTACAGGGTCGCCGAGGCGGATTACATTTTTTGTGGTTTTACCGATAGCCGCAAATTTCTTCGGACTATATTCATACGTGTCATCGGTGAGAGTCATCAGGCGCACCATTCCTTCGCCTCCCGTTTCTTTGTCTTCAACATAAATACCCCACTCAGTCACACCAGACACGACGCCTTCGCGTGTTTGTCCAACAAGTTTTGCAAAGTATTCAACCTGTTTCATTTTTATACTCTCGCGCTCGGCTTGGGCAGCAACTGCTTCTTTTTCTGAAGCGTGAACGGCACGCTGTTCAATAACCTGCGGGTCTTCAGTTATTTGTGCGCCTGAAATAAGAGTAAAGAGTGTGCGATGCACCATTAGGTCTGGGTAGCGACGAATGGGTGAGGTAAAGTGCGCGTAATTTTCAAATGCGAGGCCGTAGTGTCCGATATTTTTGGTGGTGTAAATCGCTTTTGTCATACTTCGCACCGTCGCCGTTTTGATGAGGCGCTCTTCTGGCTTACCTTCTACATCGTCGAGGAGGCGATTAATGTCTTGTCCAGAAACTTTTGAGCTACGTCCAGGGAGCAAAAGCTGATATCCGATAGCGCGAAGGAAGAGGGAAAGGTCTTCTATTTTTTCTTGGTTTGGCACATCGTGAATGCGATATACAAAGAGGCGATTTTTCTTTCCGATCTTGTTTGAAACAAATGTCGCCACTTCGCGGTTAGCAAGAAGCATAAGCTCCTCAATCAATTTATGACTCTCGGTGTATTCAATGTGTTTAAAAGAAACCGTCTCGCCTTCCTCGTTAAGCACCGGTCTGATTTCGGTACTGTCGAACATAATGGCGCCGTTGGCGCGGCGAGTTTTACGCAAATGCGAGGCAAGTTCCCAGAAACGTGCCATTTCTTTGTGTAGGGGAAGAGAAGCATCTTTGAGCGTCGCGTCAGCTTGATCGTAGGTAAGGCGTTTTTGCGAGCGAATGATGCCTTTGGTAAAACGGCGATCAATAACTTTATTATCGCTGGTGACGCGAAATACCGCAGAAAAAGCGAGGCGATCTTCGTCTGGCTTCAAGCTACACAAATCTTCTGAGAGCTGTGGTGGGAGCATGGGGATGGTGCGGTCTACCAAATACACGCTCGTCGCTCGCTTAAAAGCTTCTCGGTCCATTAACGAGCCTGGAGTAACGAAGTGAGAAACATCGGCAATGTGCACGCCAACTTCAATGTCGCCGTTCTCTAATTCTTTATATGAAATGGCATCGTCGAAATCTTTTGCCGTGTCTGGATCAATGGTGAAGGTGAGGGTAGAACGGAAATCTTCGCGCTTCTTTATTTCTTCCTCCGTCCACATGGTGTCGTAGAGCGATTGTGCTTCTTTCAACACCGCCTCGGTAAATGTGCTGTCGATTCCGCGACTTGCCACGATGGCACGAATTTCAGTCTCGTGTTCGCCAGCCTTTCCGATAATTTCCCTGATGCGCCCTGCGGGTGGCTTAGAGTCCCAATCAAAAATTTCAATCACTACTTTGTTGCCGATAGGAGCTGTTTCAGAACCCATGAGACCAATATTGAAAGGCACACGACCGTCGTCGGGTGCAACTTGGAGTGTCCCGTTTATTTCTTTTACTACACCAACAAAGCGATTGGTTTTACGTTCAATAACACGCTCAACGGTGCCGATCATTTCGTAACGGCCACGAGAAACCGCTACCTCAACCACGTCGCCATTTAGAGCCCCGCCCAAGCGGTCACGGAGAATGGGGATATCCTTCTCTTCTTGTAGCAAGAATCCTTTGCCACCGCGGGTGACCATGATGACTCCTGATATTCGTTTTGGCCCTGCGGGCTGGTTTGCGTCGTTCACTATGGAGCACTATACCAGGGTTAGGTTGATATTTGAATATTTAAACATTTAAATCTGACCTCGCCCGGTCAGTTTGACCGAGCGCTCAATCGGGTGTTCAATGCCTCACATATGAGCGTAGAGAGGTGGAAAAAAACAATTCGACCAAGAGGTATGGATCGGGGTGATGGAATTGAATCGCGATTTTTTTCTGTTGAGTTTGTACGCCGTCTGGAATGTTTTAGAAGCGAAGGGTTTGTGGAGGTGATCAAGGTTGGGTCAAATCTTTGCACACGAGATTGCGCTTCTCCGGGAGTATTTTGTTCGGTGGTATGTGTCGCCACCAGATTAAAAGAGCTCTCTGGTCGTACTGTGGTTATTACGCCACATTTCCAAAACGGTTTAAGTAGATTACCGTTTAAAGCTGAGTTAACGGGTGTTGAAGAAAAGCTTAGTAAAGGCAGATCGGAATTCTCTCTTTCATATAAAAAGTCGGAAGGAAGAGCGGGGAGTGTTCTCTTTTCAGAGATTGTGGAGGTTCTGACACGTCCGCAAATGGTATTGCCTTTTAAACCGGAGGCTTCAGCCTAACCCGTGCCCATCTTGTAATTTTTACTGAAAAAAGCTATAGTTTCCAGCACATGTTAAAGATTCGATTTCAGAGAACCGGCCGCAAGAATGACCCGTCATTCCGCATTGTGGTAGGTGAGCACACTAAGCACCCAAAAAGCGGCTCTCATGCTGAGACGTTGGGTTCATATCATCCAAAGACCAAGGAGACCATTATTAATGCTGAAGCAGCTAAGAGCTGGATTGCAAAGGGCGCACAGCTTTCGGGCACCATCAATAACCTCTTTATTTCTAAGGGAATCATCGAGGGAAAGAAAATCAATGTTCTTCCAAAGAAACAGCCAATAGTAAAAGAAGCAGAGGCACCAAAAGAGGCTCCTAAGGCAGAGGCGGTAGAAGCCCCAACCGAGGAGGCCCCTGAGGCTCCAACTGAAGATGCTCCGGCAACCGCCGAAGCTCCTAGCGAACCAGCTCCAGAGGAAAAGAAAGAAGAGGCTGCTGCGTAGCACCCTTCTTTTTTGTTTTTGTTATACTTAATCCATAGGCACTCCCGGCCTTTTATTCCGCTAACGATAGAAAATCTGTATGCACAACGACCAAGAATTTCTCGATTACTTAGTTAAGGCATTGGTAGACAATCCGGATGATGTAAAGGTACAGCGCCAGGTTGATGAAATGGGTGTTCTTTTGACACTCGATGTGAACCCGGCAGACATGGGGAAGGTGATTGGGCGATCAGGTAATACTGCAAAAGCTATCCGTATCCTTCTTCGTGTTGTGGGCATGAAAAATAATGCGCGCGTAAACCTCAAGATTAACGAGCCAGCAGGTGGCACAGGACACAGCCATTCGCCATCGAAGACAGTGGATGAGGCCCTTGAAGACTTGAGTCTGTAAGATTTGTAGTTTGACTAAATATAAAAACCGTGGTATAAATAACCACGGTTTTTATATGTCTGAGAAACTTCCAACAACCCGCTTTTATATTTCCGATGAGCCAGACTCCGTGCATTTCCTTGACGGCGCTTCAGGAACCGCACGACAGGCTTTTGTTTCGCGTAATAGCGATTCACGTTTTCCTCTGTTTCTATTCAATAATTTAAAAATTAAAAACGGGGACATGAGTGTTTTTGTTGGAAGTGCCGGGGTGGAGATTCCTCAAAAGGTAAAGAATGTAATTGCGGACTACTTACAACGCCAAGCAGAAGGCAAGCTCGACAATATAGATTGCTATGCATTTACATGTTTAATGGAAGGGTTATCCATTCCTGAGCGTGATGCGCAAGGTCAGGTGCGTGAAGGTCGTCTGGATCGTTGGGAGATAGCCCCATTAGATGAAAATGGCGATGCTCAGCCGGGAGACGTATTGTTTTTTTGGAATGCCAGTGGCGAGGATCATTTTCAATTCAGACATGCTGCTGTGTATCTTGATAATGACACGTACGTCTCAGTGTATGGTTTAAACGGTGAGTTATCTTTTTCGACCTTTGAAGATCTTGAAGAAACTTTTTTTGATGATGCAAAAAAAGAGGCCGGGTATGCTCTGTATGTCACAAAGATGATTCCTAAGGCACAATAGGTATATGCACTTCCATATTGTTACCCTTTTCCCCGAAAGCTTTGATTCGTACTTTGCGGCGTCCATTATTGGACGAGCGATTAAAGACAAAAAAATAAAGGTCTCTTTTTATAATCCGCGCGACTTCACAAAAAACAAGTGGAGCCGGGTAGACCAGTCTCCCTATGGCGGGGGCCCCGGTATGGTACTTGAGGCAGAGAGTGTACTTCGTGCGGCTCAAAAAGCGATTGGCAGTAAGAAAGATGTTGAGGTAATTTTCTTCGATGCGAGTGGTGAAGCGTTCACCAATGTGTACGCCCGAACAGTAGTAAAAAAGAAAAAACATATCGTCATGATTTGTGGCAGGTACGAAGGTGTTGATGCCCGAGTACAAAAAATTCTTAAAGCCAAGAAAGTTTCAATTGGCCCGTACACACTAACCGGTGGCGAACTGCCAGCAATGGTAATAGTTGACGCAGTGAGCCGTCAGATTCCCGGCGTCCTAGGCACCTTTGAATCGATAGAGGAAGAGCGCATTTCTTCCGCGGAAGTCTACACCCGCCCGGAGGTTTTGAAATGGAAAGGGAAGACGTACAAAGTTCCACCGGTCCTCCTCTCCGGCAACCACGCCGAAATAGAAAAGTGGAAGAAAGAAACATCGGGACAGTAAAAAGCCATTAGTCATCAGCCTGAAGGAACACTCCACCCAAGCGGCCTTTTCTTAAAAGCGAGGAGGTGAGTTTTAGGGGCTCTCGGACGGTTCCTTCTACTCAAGTGAGGAAGGTGTGTTTTTAGATACTAAGCAAAGCTTGCTCCCAGCGCTCGTTCGGAAATGGGTGACGTCCGACGTCACCCATTTC
>Ga0172379_10011536_pt1 | contig 10499 bp, 8 predicted proteins | sample GrowelOW334metaG_FD_119756 | JGI IMG/M metagenome (GOLD analysis project Ga0172379, IMG submission 119756) | Groundwater microbial communities from an aquifer near a municipal landfill in Southern Ontario, Canada - Groundwater well OW334 metaG | ecosystem: Environmental > Aquatic > Deep...
TCGCGGCCTATGTGCCGAACATGAGCGCCGGCCGAGGATGGATAGCCTTGGTGGCGATTTATCTCGGGGCGAGGAAGCCGGGGAGGATAGCCTTAGCCTGCTTTGTCTTCGCCTTGGCCGAGAGTTATTCGAATTATGCCCAGGGACTTTTGAGGATACCGAGCGAGTTCATGCTGGCGATTCCCTACGCGGCGACCTTGATCGCCCTCGTGGCCGGGTCCATGGCCGAACGAGCGCGACGCGGGAATCGCTGAGCGTTCAGAGCAAGGCCGGCAACTCGTCCAGCGACAGGATGCGCTCGAAGCCAAGATCGGCGAACCTCTCCCCTTCGTCCTTCAGGATGGCGCGCCCGCCGAGGGCAAGATAGCCTTTGATATACTTGGGGCTGTCGTCGATGAAGACCGTCGTTTCGGCGGAAAGGCCCGAAGCCTCCAGCGCCCGCAAATAGGATTTGGGGTGAGGCTTGCCGACGAGTCCATTGTATTTTATGTCAAAGACGCGGGCGAAGCGATCCTCAATACCCAAGGCTTTCATCACTCGCTCGGCGTGCTCCATCGGGGCGTTCGTGAGCACGATTTTCGGATAATCGAGGGAATCCAGAAGCGCCTGGAGGCCAAGGTCGGCGGATAGACAGGCTTCCTCCCCCTCGGGATGGGTCGACGCGAAATAGCCTTCCACGTCCTTGAGTCCTTTTTCGAACACGAGCCATTCGAGGGTGGTCCCGAAGCGTCGCGCCCCCTCCCTCCGCCGCGCGTTGGTCTCTTCGGGCGGCCAGCCGAGGTACCGGGACACGTATTCATTGATTCTTTCGAGAACCCTCCGCTCCATGCCGTTCTTCTCGGAATAGAGCGTATTGTCGAGATCGAACATCAAGGCTTTCGTCATTGGAAAAATTGTAGCATGGATGGCGCGAAGGCTTCAACGGAGGCCTTCCACCCCGCTTTGCCTGTAGCCTTTGGCCGGGCTTTGCACTATATTTTCCCTGGGGGAAAACCGAATGATACCGATCGGCGACGAGAATTCCTGCGGACGAGGCAAAGCTGTCGTCACCTGGACCATCATCGCGATAAATATCGCCGTTTTTATATTCATCCAAGGCTTCGGCGCCAATGCCCGGAGCACCCTGGCATTGGCTGTCGTGCCAGCGGAAATAGCGCTTGGCAAAGGCTTGCTCACCCTTCTCACGAGTCAATTCGCCCATGCGGGTTTCATGCACCTGGCGGGCAACATGCTCTTTCTCGGCATCTTCGGCGATAATGTCGAATGCCGGATTGGGCGCGCGCGCTACCTTGCCCTCTACCTCATCTCGGGAATGATCGGCGTGCTCGCCCATGTCGCGACCGCCGCCGCGCTGGGCGGGGCCGCCGCTGAGGCACCCTTGATCGGGGCTTCGGCGGCCATTTCGGGAGTGCTCGCCGCCTACCTTGTGCTTTTCCCCGGAAACAAAATCGTCGTTCTCCTCTTCTTTTTCATACCCACCGTCCTTTCGGCCTGGCTCGTCATAGGCGTTTGGTTCATCCTTCAGGTCATGGGCGGCTTTTCTGGGATCGCGTCGGGAGGAACGGCATACATCGCGCATATAGGCGGATTCGTCTCGGCTTGGCTCTGGGCGCGCCGCTACAAGAGGCGCGAGCTCGAGCGTGTGGAGAGGGAAAAGCGCGAAAAGCTCCAGCGCGGCGAATCGGGCGGCGTCCGGTGGTGGATCGTCGACGATAAGGACTGAGCGCGCCCATGTCCGACCGCAACCAAAGCTACGATGCCCTCTTCCTCCGCTCAAGGGACAGCCCCGCCGGAGACAGAATCGTGAGCATGCTCACGGCCGAGGAAGGGATTCTCGATGCCTTTGTCTTCGGGGGGGCCCGCAGTTCGCTGAGATCCTCAGCATCGCCTTTCGTATTCGGTCGGGCGCTCATCTATGCCGATCCCGTCAAGCATTTTAGAAAGCTGAGCGATTTGACGATCCTCGAATCATTCTCCCGATTGAGGGAAAGCTACGCCAAGCTCTGGTCGGCAAGCGTGATCGCCGAACTGATCGTCAAGACTTCGGGCTGCGGCGGGGAATACGGGGAGGTGCTCGAGCTTTCCTTGCAGGCTTTGCGCGTTCTCGATGGAGGCGCCGAGGAAATCGCCGACATGACGCTCCTGGCCTACCTTTGGAAGACTATCGGGATCATGGGGTTGCAGCCCGATCTCGACCGCTGCTCGCTCTGCGGCAAAGGGCTCGCCCCCTTGGACGGGGAGGGATCGGCTCTTTCGGGCATGCAATATTCCGCGGCGCAGGAAGGCTTTGTCTGCGACGCCTGCGGCGACGAGGGAATCCCCATAGGGCAGGAGGAACTTCGCTGTCTCCGCGGTTTCTCGCGGAACGGGCTCGCCGAGTCATCCACGCTGGGCGCGAGCGACGCGGCTCTCTCTTCCTTGAAGGGGATCATCTACTTCCTTTCGCAGAAAGCGGCCGAGGGCACGCTTCTCACCTTGATGACGCAGTGAGTCGCGCCGAGACTTTATCCACCCTATGTTTTTGAAGTATAGTGGTTGTTTCAGAACGTGAATTTCATGGATGCGCCGCTCAGCGTTCCCGCCGCGCAGCCACCGGATAGACATCAAAGAAGGATATTTATGAGAGCTGTCGAAATCATCACGAAAAAGCGTTCGGGTTTGGCGCTTTCAGACGAGGAGATTGGATTCATCATCGAAGGCTACGTGAGTGGATCGATTCCGGAATACCAGGTCTCGGCCCTTCTGATGGCGATTTTCTACAAGGGCATGACGCCGAACGAAACGGCTTCGCTCACCTCCAGGATGCTGCGTTCGGGCGACGTCATGGACCTCTCGGGCATTCCCGGTCCCTTTGTCGACAAGCATTCCACCGGGGGAGTCGGCGACAAGATTTCCCTCCCTCTGGCGCCCATTGTCGCGGCCTGCGGGGCGAAGGTGCCGATGATGTCGGGCAGGGCTCTCGGGCATACAGGAGGTACGCTGGACAAGCTGGAGTCCATCCCCGGCTACCGGACGGTCCTGGATCTCCCCGCTTTCCGGGCGGGGATTCTCGCCGACGGCTACGCCATGACGGGCCAGACGGCCAGGGTCGTCCCCGCCGACAAGAAGCTCTACGCTCTCAGGGATGTCACGGCGACGGTCGAGTCGATTCCCCTCATAACCGCCTCCATCCTTTCCAAGAAAGTGGCGGAAGGCGCTGACGCCCTCGTCTTCGACGTGAAATCCGGCCCTGGCGCTTTCATGAAAACCTTCGATGAAGCGAGAGCCCTGGCGAAAAGCCTCGTCAACACGGGGACGGCGATGGGCAAAAAAATCGTCGCCCTGATCACGGACATGTCCAACCCCTTAGGCCGGACGGTGGGGAATTTCTTCGAGATCGAGGAAACCCTGGACTGTCTCGAAGGCAAAGGCCCGGCCGATGTCATGGAACTCGTGGACAGGCTCGGCGCCTGGATGCTCATCGTCTCGGGAATCGCCGGATCCCTTGGAGAGGGCGAGGCGATGTGCCATCGCGCCGTGAGTTCGGGAAGGGCGATGGAGCTCTTTCTCTCCAACGTGGCGAGACAGGGGGGGGATCTCTCCAAGCTCAGGGAGCTCAGAGGAATGTATCGCTCCAAATATGTCGCGGAATTGAAAGCCCCGGCGAGCGGATACATCGCTTCCATAGACGCCTGGAAAATCGGGCTAGCGGGAGTGCAGCTCGGAGTGGGCAGGAATACGACCAACGACGCGGTGAGTCCCGATGTCGGCTTTATATTCGAGCGCGTGAAAGGCGATCAAGTGGTCGAGGGAGATATTGTGGCCCGCGTCTACGGGAAGGACAAATCCTGCCTCGACCCCGCCATGAGTCTCGCCATGGCGGCCCTCAGCGTATCAAGCCTCCCCCCTGCGGCCTCGCCCTTGGTGCTCGAGGAAATAGCAGCCCCATGAAATGGCTCAAGGACGATATCGACTCCAACGCCGTCAAGGCAATGGCGCGCGCCTACGACATAGACACGCTCACCGCCTCGATACTCGCTCGAAGAAAAGTCACGGCGCCCGAGCAGGTGCTGTTTTTCCTTGAAAACGATCAACGCTATCTCCACAATCCCTTCCTTTTCGAATCCATGGAGGACGCCGTTGACCGGATTCTCCTGGCATTGGACGAGAGCGAGAAGGTAATGGTTTTCGGCGACAGCGACACGGACGGGGTCACCGCGACCACGCTAATGGTCGAAGCCCTCGCCGCCATCGGCCTCCAGGCGACCTGGAGGGTTCCAAGAGGGGAAGAGCCTTACGGGCTTTCGAACGCGGCGATCGATGATTTCGCCAAGGAAGGTGGCAGCCTCATCATCACGGTGGACTGCGGCATATCCAACCATGGGGAAGTGGCCCACGCGGCGGATCTCGGCATCGACGTGATCATTTGCGATCATCACAAGCTCCAGGCCGAGCTGCCCCCCGATGCTGTCGCCGTCATCGATCCGAAGATTGAAGGCTGCGGCTATCCCTTCCGCGACCTCGCGGGGGCCGGAGTCGCCTACAAGCTCGCGAAAGCGCTTTCCTTCGCGAGGACGGGCCTCTATAAGCAGCCCGTCGCGCTCTTGGCGATCACCGCCATCGACCCTCCCGTAAGGGAGGCGGCCGCGTCGGAAACCCCTGTTCCCTTCGCGGCGATTTCGGGCCGCGACGCGGGCGCGGCGCGCTTCAGGATAGAAGCGGTCAAGCTGCACAATCTCGTTGAGACCTCCCGTTTCTCCGAAACGCTCGAAGCCGATTCGCCCAGAACGGCTTCCGTGCTCGAAAAATTGGCTCAATTCCTGGGCGGACGCTCGATATTCGTCTGGAGAAAGGCCACGCAGAATCGCGCATCGCGTTTGGTGTTTGGGCCGCGCGTGGATATCGAAAGCTACGATATCGCCGATGAAGCCTTGTTGCTCTTTCCCCAATTCGCGGGGAAATCCCTTGCCGACCTGAAGGATCTTTTCAAGGTTTCCCGCTACGCCTCAAGGGAGACGAGTGACATCGACGCGCTCGAAGCGCTTTTTATCGCCCTTGCCCAGAGGAAAGCGGGATTCCAGCCCGAAGAAGGCGAAGCGCTGCTTCAGCTCGCCGCCCTGGGCACCATCGCCGACCTCATGCCTCTCAAGGATGAGAACCGGATCATCGTGCGCCGCGGCGTGGACGCGATAGCCTCAACGCCGCGCAAAGGCCTGAGGGAGCTTCTGCAAGCGCAGGGCTTGGGACGGAATTTGAGTTCCACTGAAATAGCGTGGCAGGTAACCCCCCTCCTGAACGCGGCCGGGCGTATCGGAAAGCCCGACATGGCGCTTCAGCTCCTCATGGCCGAGGATCCGGCCTCAAGGACGAAGGCCGTGGAGGATATCGTCCTGGCGAATGGAGAGCGCAAGAAAATGGGGGCCGACATTTGGGAAGCGGTGTACCCAGCCGCCAGGGAAAGCTATGAGACGAACGATAAGCGCTTTGTGCTGGTGGGTTCACCCGTCATAAAATCGGGGATAACCGGGCTTCTGGCTTCACGCATGGTAGGAACCTTCAAGGTGCCCGCGATCGTCGCCGCCTTCCGCGAGGACGGAACCATCGTGGGTTCGATCCGGACGGCCAACAACTTCAAGATCTCAAGCCTGTTGGCCTCCTGCGCGGACTTGTTCATCGATTATGGGGGGCACGACGCCGCCGCTGGATTTTCCATGCCGAGCGCCAATTGGGAAGCTTTCGTTTCCTCCGCCTCGAGCCATCTCCGCACCGCCGAACTTGCCGCCGCCGAGGAAACCGTAAGCATCGACGCGGAACTTCCGCACAGCTATCTGCGGCCCGAGCTGCAAAAAGTCTACGCCCGCTTCGAGCCTTTCGGCGAGGAGAATCGCCCCCTCGTATTCCTCGCCCGAGGCGTTCCGATGGTGGATGCCCAGATCGTCGGGAAATCGGCGAAAAGCCACCTCAAGCTTACCCTCGATTTCGGGCACTACAAATGGCCAGCCCTTCTCTGGGACGGAGCCGAACGGCTCGAACGTGATTTTTCCTTCAAGGCGAAGGATCGCTTGGATATCCTATTCAAGGTGACGCTCAACAAATGGAATGGAGAGGAAAAGCCTCAACTCGAGCTTTACGATGCTCGACGCGCGATGCTCGATTGAGGCATCGGCCGTGACGCGCCAAAGAGCAGCGCGCCTATCGCGGCCAGGATCGCGATGGAAATCGCCGGGATAAAGCGCGGGGTCGCGGCATAGAAGAATCCGCAGAGCGCTCCCGCCGCCATGCCGAGCGCCGAGGATGCGAGGTTCGCGATTGAGTATACTCCAGCCCTGGCTTCTTCCCCTTCCGGCATTTCAATCCCCGCCACGCTCGGCTGGCCCCCAAAGCAGGTCGCGAGCACGGCATCGATGGCCGATTTCAGCATACCATATCCAATCGAGGCTGCGCCGACAGCGCCAAGCGCCATAAGCGCCCCGCCCTTCCCCAGGAACATCAAGGGAATGAAGCCCAGAAGATTGAGCGCGGCTCCCAGGGCCGCGCACAGCGCGGGCCCTATCTTCCTGAACAAGAAGGGGTTGAGGAAGAGCATGGAGAAAAGCGTTCCCCCCGAGAAGAGCGCCCCAATCACGCCCACCGCGGGCGCGCTGAAGCCAAGGGCGTCGGAGAAAAACGGGGCGAAATAGAGGCTGTTGTTCGTGCCGACGAGATAATAAACATAGAAGAGCACATTAGCGAGAATAGAAGCCCTCGCCTGGCCGCTCGATGCGATAAAGCGGATCGCCAGGCGGTATGGCTCAAGCATGGGACGCCGATCACGCTCTGTCCGTCGCTTTTCCATCAGCCGAAGCCCAAGGCTCGTCTCGCTCACGAGGCGATTACGTCCGAAAGCCGCCAGGGTTATTATCGCCGCCGATGCGAGCAGAAAGAGGCGCTCGGCCTTCACGACACCGGCTTGCGCCACGAATCCCCCGACAATGGGCACGAGAAGACCTGAGGAAATGCTGAGCATATTGAAGATATTGAAGGCCGACGCTCTCTTTCCGTTTTCGGAATCTTCGCTCATCAAGAGGAAATAGCTGACATTCATGACCTTAGCTGAATTGGCGATGAGGGTTCCCACTAAGGCAAAGGCGAAACTGCCTTGGGCCGCGAAAATCAGAAGAGGAAGAGCTGATCCGGCAATATCGAAAACAAGGGTCGCTTTCTTCCTTCCCATCCTATCGACAATGGAAGCGGCGAGAAAGGAAAAAACGATCGAGGCTCCCGCTCCCGCCGTCACGAGTATGCCAAGCTGGGAGTCGGTCATGCCGCGAGCGCGGAAATACAGGCTTAGATAAAAAAAACTAAGGGAATACGAAACGCTCCAGAATGGAAGGAAAATGAGGCAGCCGAAGGTATTGCCGCGCTGATGTCTGTTCGAGCCGCTTTTTCCCGATCCTCGCCCCCAAAAATGGGCGCTCATGAATCGCGTCGCTTTCCGCCTTTTCCCTCGCTTGAGCCGGACGGGCTTCCGGCGGCGAGCCTCGCTGCGAGGGAAGCCAGATCGAGAGCGTTGGTGACCATGACTTCATCGAGGATTTCCGCCGGTATGTTGTGAGGCTTTCCGGCCGCGGCGAGGAAAGCCGCGGAAAGGGCTCCCGCCAAGGCCGCGATAGTGTCGGTATCGCCTCCCACCGAGGCGCCCATCCGCAAGCAAAGCCAGGTATCCATGGGAGCGTAAAAGCAGATGCAGAGGGCCGCCGCGGCCACATCGACGGATTCCAGCCCGGTGCCATAGACGTGATACAGGAAATCGAGAACAGACTCTGGTCCGGGGAACCGAGCGGCCAGGGAGCGGAAATGCTCCAGACGCGCCGCGAGCGAAGGGCCGCACAGGGCCCAGGGGGCCAGCGCCGCGCCGGCGCTGGCCCCCATCTGGGCGGCCGCGATCATAGCCGCGGGATCCTCTCCCTCAAGCGCCGCTTTCAGCGCGTAGGCGTAGGCGGTGGCGGACTCGAGGGCTGGCCTCGTATTGTGCGTTGGCAGCAGACATGCCTGGACGCTGCGATCGATCGGAAGATCATTGCATAACGCGAAAAGCGCCGCCGCCGGACTGCGCATGACTCCCCCGCAGGTAGTGCCTCCAAGGCCAGTTTTGGAAGGATCGGCCCCTTCGGCTATGGCTTGCAGAGCCGCCTTCGAGCTGGGTCCTATGTAGCGCTTTTCGATCGCGCCGCTTTCCTTCACCCAAAGCAGGAGCCTTTCGGCCGTTTCGCGCGGATCGATTCTGCCTTTCTCGCAATACTTATCCAGAAGGGCGACAACTTGCTCAGTGTCGTCGGTTACCTGTGCCTTGCGCAGTTCCGGGTGGTTCTTGGACAGCGCGGGCTCGATGAGCGCATCGACCAGTCCGAATCGATCGCCGATCTCGGAGCGGGTCATGAATTCAGTCGCCATGCCGAGGGCGTCCCCCACCGCGTATGCCTCGAGAATGCTGCGCAGCGCGCGCGGATCAGGCGAAGCAGTAGCGTCGCGACCGCCGCTCATTCCTCGCCCTCGATAAGCCCGGATATGAAGGCATAAGCCTTTGCGAGCTTCCGCCCCGGATCGCTCAGATAGAAGCGATACGAGGGCTCCAGGGTATAGTAGCCGGCATAACCGCCAAGCGATCGCTTGATCGCTTTCCAGTCCGCTTCGCCTTCCCCGGCTGGCAGGTGCTTCGCGTCGCCGGCATGGTCGCTCATGTGCATATGGCGCGGCTTTACCGCAGCGATGAAGGCGGCCGGGTCCTCCCCGGCCTCGCAGGCTTCTGTTGTATCCACCATGGGCGCGGCCGCCGGCCCCGCCTCCAGCCCCTCGATATACGCCAGGAGCCCGGCGGGCGTTCGCCCCGGCCCCTTCGGGCTGTTCTCTATCGCCAAGGTGAGGCCAAAGGCAGCGCATTCTTCGCCTAAACGTTGAAGGTTCCGCCGGATTGGCTCCTCAAGAAGCAGCCTAAGCCCCGGCTCCTTCTGCGGATCGTGGGGATGCACCACGAGGACTTCCGCCCCCAAGGCTGAGCAAAGCCTGACGAGGCCCGATCCGAAGGTCCTTGCCTCGGTGGTCATCCCCTCGCCCGCGTTGTAGAGCATCGAAAACATGGCGAGGGGATAATGCACCGAAGCCACATGGATTCCGCATTTTTGCGCCTCGAGCGCGAAGTCTTCGCGCGCCTCGGCGAAACACTGGGGCATCAGCTCGGCGTGCGAAAAGCCAGCGCCCGCGATGAGGCGGAGGCTTTCCGCGGCGCTTCTCGGGAAAAGCGCCGCCGTGGAAAAGGAATACTTGTTCGCCATATCAGCCGTCGATCTCCGCCTGAAGATCCGCTGCTGCTTTGTCGAGGGCCGCCTTGGGATCGCGCACGTTGCGCTCGATCGTATCGATCATCTGCGCGAGTATCTGGTCCATGGTGCCCATCTGCTCGAAATGCCAATATGACCAGGAGTTGTCAAGTTGATCGAAGGCCACGGCGAACATGCCGTTGCTCTCGACGGCCTTTTTGGCTTCGGGAAGCGTGAGGCCCGATTTCCGGATCGGCAAATAGCCGGTGTTGAGAGCGAATGCCGTTTGGTTTTCCTTGCTGGCGAGATATTTCACGAGCTTCCATGCCACTTCCTTCGTTTTGAGATCTTTGCTGAGAATCACGAGGACGTTGCCTCCCAGAGCGACCGAGGGCTTCTGGAAGTAAGGCATCGGGATGGCGCCAATCTTGAGGGCGGGGTCACTTGCCCAGCGTGAGATTCTCGCCGACGTGGCAACGAGAAACGCGAGATTCCCAGCGAGGAATTTTTTCTCAGCGTTGGAATGCTGGCCCATAGGCATGACCTTGTCGTCCACCAGCTTCTTCCAGAACAGGGCGACTTCATCCGCTTTCTCATCGGCGAAAGCCGGAGCGATTTTCGTCCCCTTCACCGCGATAATGCCATTGCCATTCTGGTTGAGCATCGTCTTGAAGAGCCAGGAGACGTCGGTGACATCGAAGCCCCAGAAATCGGCGCTTCCGGAGATGTTGCCTTTGGCTTGCGCCGTTTTGGCGATTTGCGCGAACTCGGCCCATGTTTTGGGCGGGTTCTTCAGGCTGATGCCGGCCTTGTCGAGAATCGCCTTGTTGTAATAGAGCACGGGCGTGGAAATGCCATAAGGAATAGCACAGATCCTGCCGTTATATTTGGCGTAGTCCCACACGCCGGGGTAGATGTCATCCTTGTTGAAATCGGGATCGTTGATCTTCGATTCGATGAAATAGTCGTTCCTTGCGCCTGTGTAGAGCGGCCCGGCGGCCATGAGGGCGACATCGGGCGCCGTGTTGGAAACCAGCGAGGCGCTTACCTTGGTGGCGGTATCGCCATAGTTGCCCGAGTATGAGGACTCGATAGTGACATCGTCGTTAAGGGCGTCGTACTTCTCCAGCATCGCCTTGAAGGCTTCGCCGGAATTGCCCGAAACGGCATACCAAACCTTCAGCTTCGTCTGGGCGGCGACCGGGATCGCGGCCGCGCACAGAA
>Ga0172379_10011537_pt1 | contig 10499 bp, 1 predicted proteins | sample GrowelOW334metaG_FD_119756 | JGI IMG/M metagenome (GOLD analysis project Ga0172379, IMG submission 119756) | Groundwater microbial communities from an aquifer near a municipal landfill in Southern Ontario, Canada - Groundwater well OW334 metaG | ecosystem: Environmental > Aquatic > Deep...
GAAGTGGAGGCCATCATGGTGAAAGCTCCGGTGGTGGAGGCGACGTTGGCGAAGATGACAGACTGTGTGCTTCCTGTGCCGGAGGTGTTGAGGATGGTGAGGTTCTTGAAAGCGGAGGCGTTGGTCATCGTGCCGGAGAGCGTTTGTGCCGAGGTGGAGCTGAAGTAAACGGTGCCGGAGTTGTTGGCGAAGGTGCCGGAGTTGGTGTAATTGCCACCGACGGTGAGAAGTGCCGGCGCGACGACAATCGCGCCGGAGTTAATGGTGAATTTGTTTGAAGTGCTCGCATTATTTGAGAAGGTCTTCGTCCCCGCACCGATGAAGGTGGTTGAACCGAAGGCCGAGATGTCGACCATCGTGCCGGAGAGCGTTTGTGCCGAGGTGGAACTGAAGTAGACGGTACCGCCGTTGTTGGTGAAGGTGCCGTTGTTGGTGTAGTTGCCACCGATGGTGAGCATGGTGGAGGGTGCCGTCACCGTATCGGCCGTGATGGTGAAGTCGGTGGTACTGGCTGAAGCATTGAAAGTTTTGCCCACGGCGATAACGTTATTGAAAGCGCTGGTGCCGGTCATGGTGCCGGATAGATTGTTCAATCCAGAGGCGGGAAAATAAACAGTACCGGAATTGTGGGTGAAGGTGCCGGAGTTGGTGTAGTTGCCACCGATGGTAAGAAGTGCCGGGGCCACAACGGTCGCGCCAGTGTTGATAGTGAAGCTCCCTACTCCTCCATTATCGGTGGTAGAAGCATTACTAGCGAAGGTCTTGGTACCGGAACCATTGAATGCAACGTCAGAAAACATATTTGACGTACCGGTCATGGTACCGGAGAGAGATTGCGGCGATGTGGAATCGAAGTAGACGATACCGATGCTACCGCGCGTAAAGGTTCCGTTATTTGTGTAGTTGCCGCTAATGGTGAGCATGCCACTCGACGGTGCGGCAATAGTAGCACCAGAATTGATGGTGAGATCTGTCGTTGAGGCATTGTTGTTGAATGTCTTCGTGCTAGCACCGACGAAGACAGTGTGGTTGAACGCAGAAGTATTGATCATCGTGCCGGAGAGTGTTTGTGCAGATGCGGAGTCGAAGTACACGGTGCCGGAGTTGTGGGTGAAGGTGCCGGAGTTGGTGTAGTTGCCACCGATGGTGAGAAGAGTGGGGGGTGCGGTCATGGTGCCTGCAGTGATCGTGAGGTCTCCGGTGGTGCTTGCCTGGTTTGCACCGAAGGTCCACAAGCCGCCCGAGCCGTTGAAGGTGAGGATGTTGAAGGGAGTGGAGGTGGCGATGATATTTTTCTGTTGGAGAGTAGAGGTGGAGTTGAAGGTGGTGGTGTTGGCACCGCTATAGATGGCACTTGAGGAGGCGAACCAGTTCCCTGCGAGCGTGAATGCATTTGCACCCATCGTGAGGATTGAAGAGGTGGAGATGCCGTCTTGGCGTGCGCCGTACGCAAGATGGAGATCGCCGTCGGGGTTGGTGGTGGAGGCGTTGCCGTGAAGCGTGACGGTGCCACCTGGAGCGAACTCGGTGCCGGGAGCGATGTGGAGCTCTTGGCTCTTGTTCACACTCAAGTCGGCGCCGCTCGTGGTGAACTGGATGTCGGTGTCGTTGGCGCCGTTATAGAAAGCGAGGTCGGAGTTGGTGGTGGAGGTAGCGTCAATTCCTTCCATCTTCAGCGTCACGCGGTTCTGGAAGAGATCAATATTCGAAATGTTGTTGGCAGTGGAGGACGCCTTAGTGAAGGTCGCCGCTCGGAAGTCGGTGTCGCCGTCAACCCAGGCGAGGATGCGTTCGCCGAGAAAAGAACTAGTGAAATCGGTCGGCGTGATATTCCATACACCACTCCCTGCGATGGTAGTGGTGGAGAAAATACCGGGAGTGGAGGTACCGATGGCGACCTTGATTACCCTGCCGGCTATAGTTGCCGGTGTCGTCTCGTCCATCGCGTACAACGTGCCGGAAAGAGTGACGGGTGCCGCCACTGAATTCCTATTCGCCACCAACCCCACTGACCCCGACGCAGTGGTAGGCCCTCCAACTGCTATCTCGGCAATACCGAGCAAATCTCCGTCAGCAATAGAGACTGAACTTGTGCCGGAGCACGTTGTGTTCGTATCAGCAATCGTACACGTCAGAGAGGTCGTAGCAGAGTTCTGCCTTAAAGCGAAGATGCGACTTTTCCCTGCGCCAGGGGCCACGGTGATTCTTGCTGAGATTGCAGTCATTGTCATGTTATTTGCCACCTGCGTTGTAGATGCTTCTTTGGTATTGAAGGATATGCCCCCGTGTATGGGAAGATAATTCGTAGAGCCCCCCGTATACCACGCACTAAGGAAGTCGAAGTTGCCAGCAGTTGTTGGAACAAAGACCATGTTACCCGTCATTCCTGCGGTCGCCGCTGGAGTCCCTGATGGTACGGTTGCATATCCAATCAAATCCCCAGCAGACACCGACTGCGTGTTTGAGTTGTCAGTACAATAGTTCGGGGCGTTACCATCAACTGTGCATGTCATTGTGGAAGTGGAGGTGAGGTTGATGCGTAGACCAAAGTTTCGTGTCTTTCCCGCCCCAGGATTCGTCGTTGAGGCAAGTAAGTTGCTGAGGACTCCTGCTTCCGAAAAAACGTTTTGACGTCCGGCCTCGGCTACGGATGCAACACCACCACCAGCGAGGGTGTAACTTTCCCTTGTTGTGTTAAGCGAGTCTTCCGAAGCCATGGTGAGGAACGTCTTGTTTGCGACGGTAGGAGTGAAGTCCATCGTCATTTTAAAGAAGTTCAGGACGTTTCCCGGACTGGCAGCGATACCATAGGTTACCTTATCCCCTACGGCAACGCTGACACTGTGTGTTACATCGGAACAAGTAGTGTCACCGGCGGCGATGGTGCAGGTGAGAGCCGTGTTTGTGCCGTTCTTGCGAAAGGTGGCGGTATAACTCTTTGTTGTAGTTGCAAAATCAATCACTATCCGCATGTTATTAAATGTTCCCTCCACAGGCATAACAGACTTAAAATTACCCGGCGTCGTATCTGACCCAGTGTTTGTTGACACTCCTTGAATAGAAGGAAAGGATGTGGCGGTGCCGGCGAAAGAACTCCATGTATTTGCGGTTATCACCTGCACGCTCGCGAGTGCGGAGAGAGGGAAGAGGAACGAGAGGATAAGAGCGAGTAGTTTTTTCATGGTGTTGGCGTTGCGGGTACGTCAGCTCCGACGTTCTCGATCGGAGCCCCGACTTCTGACGTCGGGGATCGTCGTGCCGATGCCGGCGGAGGCGTTCATGATGGTGGTGCCAGAATAGGAAACTTTTTCAAGGAGAGCATGGTGTATCGGTATCCTCGTAATTGTAGTACGAAAAGGGCTGTGAGTGCGTGAAAAATGGCGGAAACTGGGGATAGAATCAGGATTTTCGCTCTTCTCATTAGAGTTTCTTTTTTAGAATTTTTCGGAAATTCTTCTCGGGTTGCACCTGTGGCGAGTGGTGCAGACGCCGTCCGCCGTACAAACAACCACGGCTCGTCTGAATGAATCGGCGATACTTAAGAAAGTAATCTCGGCTATCCGAGATGTAAAAGTAAGTAAATGTATGCTTTTTGTGTCGCCGCCAAATTATGGCTTCCCTATCCACATACATGTCTATATATAATGTACGTGGCTATCGAGCTACAGAATTCCCTAGCTTGTAAAGCTGTTGAATCTCCGTGGCGGAAAGCACGCGGTTGTAGACGCGGGTCTCGTCTATCCCTCCCGGCCACGGTACAGGACCAGTCACGTAGTCACCTATTCTGAATCCGGTAGTGTCTGCCCACGCCGATGTGGATCCGGGTGCACTACCATCGGCCTGGCCGTTGGTATAGATATTGACTCCAGCATCTTTGTCCCATGTCATAACGAGTTGTGTCCACTTTTGAAGTTCTGCATCGGTCGCGTATTGGTGAGACGTGGCACTAAGACTTGTGCCGAAATTACCGCGATATTGAGCAGTCCATCGGTGACCGCTTGAACACCCATCGTAAGAGAGCCTCAGGAGATGCCCATTGCTTGAGCCTCTATCAAGTACCGCGTAACTCTTATTACAATCAGTTGGGTTAGAGGCGAAGCCAGGCTTCACCCACGTTACGAACGTGCCTCGGTCACTACCGAAATTCCCAACTGACAGATAGCTACCCGCGCCATTCAGTTTGAATCCTTGCCCAATCTTGCCGACACCTTTTACGGTAGATGTGGCGGCACCGACGATGTAGCCGTTGTTCGCACTCCCCGAACGATCGTACACCTTGTCGGTGAAGTCGGGGCCATTAAATGACCAGTAGCCGACAAGACCTTTCTTAAATGGATCCGTGGGAGTGACGCCGATCTTCGCACTACCAAGCTTATAGAGCTGGGTCACTTCCGCCACGGAGAGTGCCCGGTTATACACACGAACATCGTCTATGGTGCCCTTGAAACGAGCGTTTGCATCTGCCGCGATATCCGAACCTATGAGAAATGTATTCCCCGCATCGCTCAGTCGAGTTCCATTATTTGTGGGGGTTGACCCAATCTTCTCTTCTCCATTCACATAGAATTTAATATTGGAAGCTAAATCACCGTTCTCACTCACACAAATGAAGTACCATGTATTATAAGAAATTACTGTCGCCGGGATCGAATTGCCCACGTACCCAGTACTTCCCTTAAAATCTGCGGTGAGATAATATGCTCCGCTTTGGTGTTGTAAGTAGGCCTCGAATCCCTTGGTGTAGCCGGCATCAAACGTTGAAAAAATAATGGGGTACGTCGCCGTAGTATCTTCAGGTTTCACCCATGCACAAAAAGTTCTTGTTGATAATCCCCCTATTGAGCCCGTGGGTACATTAATAGAATCATTCACACCGTCAAATTTTAACCCTTGTCCTATCTTCCCTGTTATTGGGGCGGTGGTCGTGGACATGTTGGTGAGCGTACCCGTATTGCCAGTCCCTGAAACGTCAACTACTTTGTTCGTGTTCCAATTCGTGTCCTTACCGTCAAAGGTCCACCAACCGATAAGACCGCTCTTGAGCGGGTCGGCCACGGTGACACCGAGCTTCGCCACGCCGAGCTTATAGAGCTGAGTGACTTCTGTTTGCGACAGTGCATGGTTGTAAATGCGAAGCTCGTCTATAAGAAGATCAGAATAGTGCTGACCAGCACCGCTCCAGACGCTTCCAATATATGCATCTAATTCTGCTGCGGTTGTTAGGGTCCCGGCCGCAGGAGACGCCTTCAGGACTCCATCCAAATACACCCGAACATTTGTACCGTCAAAAGTACCGACAAAATGTCGCCATTTATTTATCCCTATTGTTCCTGCAGAAAAACTGATTGTGGTACTTAGGAAAGTAACGCTATCGCCGGCACCGACATTTTTGAATGAAAAATCTTGTTTATCAGAACCTGTTTGTCCATTTATATTTCCTAAGATTATGCACCAGCTTGTGGAGGCATCACAGCCGGAACTATTTGTGGGCTTAGCCCACGCGGACACGCTGATAAAACCGGTGTTGGAAGTCACTCCTGCTCTGGGAAGAGTAACCCAGTTATTGTGAGTGGTGTCGAAACTTAAGGCCTGTCCTACCTTCCCCACCACAGGGCTCGTGGTCGTGGACATGCTGGTGAGCTGTCCTGTGTTCCCCTGCCCGGAGAGGTCACTCGTCTTACCAGTTACCCAGTTTGTGTCCTTGCCGTTAAAAGTCCAATAGCCGATCAGGCCGTCGGAGAGTGATGCGTGTGCCAAACCGGGTGCGATAAAAAAGAGAGAGCCCGAGAAAAGCAGCGGGAGTACGATTAAAAACTTTTTCATGGTGCCGGAGTTACAGGTACATCAGCCGGTGGGGTGACGACTGCTCCGACGCTTTCGGTCGGAGCCCCGACGTCTGACGTCGGGGGCGTCGGGACCAAGGCGGTGACGCTCACCGCGCGTGAGGCGCTACCCGTATTCCCCGCCGTGTCGGTCGCGCTGTAGGTGAGCGTGTAGAGACCCGGTGTCGCAGTGTCTATGGTGCCCGTGACCTGTATCTGTGCGGTGAGGTCGCCGTCAACATCGTCTAGTGCGGTAGCGCCCGCATCAACGAAGGTGTCCCCGACCGCGAGCTCTGTCATCGCGTTGCCGAGGAGCGTCACGACTGGCGCTGTGGTGTCGGAAGAAACGATCGGAGGTGTCGTGGTCGCGGGCGGGGTTGTGGGAGACGTTGGAGGTGTCGTGGTCGTAGTGGTTGGCGGAGTCGGCGTCGTGATTATAGGTGTGGTAGTGTCGTTGCTCAAGTTCACGCTCGGGCCCGTGTCAGTCGTGGTCGCAGTGGTGGTCGCCATCTGCCCTTCCGTCTGCACGAGGAAGTAGTCGAAGGAAACGTCGGAGGTCTGTGGTGCCGAGAGCATCACGCGGAAGGAGCCGGTCTGCTTGTCAGAGACATACCACGTGCCCGTGAGACCCGAGTTGAAGGTGACGAAGACCTTGGTCGTCGGCAGGACGTAGGCGTTGTTCACTTGCGCGACCGTGTTCCCCGCGAGCACGCTCACGGTGCCGGCCGAGCTCGTGCCGGCGGAATTGCTTGAGGCGACGAACTGGTCGGCGATGAGTGTGCCGAACTGCGCGAGACCGTTCTTGATAAATACACCGACAGAGCTGAGCGCGCTCGCGAGACTTGAGGTGGAGAGCGAGATCGGCGAGGTGGCCGCTGACACTGCCCCGCTCTCCAAGATTGCAACGCGCGTCTCGAGCGCGGTGATGCGCGTGTTCTGTGCGTTAATCGCCTCGGCAAGTGCGGCGACACCGGAGAGGTTGTAGGTCGCGAGCTTGTAGAGGTCTACCTTTCCGCCGACCGTGAGCACCTCAGACGGAAGTTCTGCGGTCACAGTCGTGGAGCCGAGAGCGAAGCTGGTGACCTCTGCCGGTGCTGCCTCGTAGGAAGTTGCGAATACATTGCCAGAGACCGTCAGCTTCCCGCCGGTTGCAGAGGCGTTGCCGATGTTGACGTCACCGGTCGCGTCCACCGAGAGTACGGTTGAGGAAGTAGCGTTCTGCATGAAGCGCGTACGCTGGTCAAGCTGTTGGATACCGCGGACCATCGGCGCGATGAGACCCTCGTAGTTCACGGTGAGTGTGCCATCAGGCGTGAGACCGGTCGGGTTCGTCATCGTGACAAGGTTCGGAAACACATTGCGAACATCCTGCGCGATGAGTCCGTATTGTTGTGCCGGACTGCGCTCCGTCTCCGGCTTCCAGTAAAAGGAAACTGGGTTGAGAGCGTTGAGAGCATCGAGACCGTTCACACCGTCGAGCGAGACGATGTCTTGCTTCAAGCGCTGGTCGGACGCGGTACAGGCGAGGAGGCCGTTCGCGTTGCTGGTGAATCCGGTACAGCTCTTGTAGCCGTCGAAAGTGACGTTGTTGGTAGAGCCGCCAACTTCAAGCATCGTAGCCGGAGTCGTCGTGCCGATACCGGCGGCGGCGCTCATAGTGGTGGTGCCAGTGCTCGTAACCGCAAACTTCGTCGTGCCGGCGTTCTTCAAGTTGATGAAGTTGCCGGTGAAGGCCGCTGCGCCACCGCCATTGCCGAAGTTCATTATCATGCCGTTGCCCGAGAAGGCGGAGGTGTCGGTGTAGAGGCTCAAGAGATCGGCCGAGGTGATTGTCGCGGAGTAGAGACGGGCGGCATTACCCTGTGTCGTGCCCTTGGTTTCGGCGTAGAGAGCGGCTGGGACGAGAACGGAACCGGCGTCGCCCTCAGTCACGGCGCTTATTCCAAACGTACGGCCGTAAGTGGCAATACCGATAGAGGTGCCCTGGGTGTTGGTACCGCGATTGGCCTGTACATCAAGACCGTGGACGACGTTTATTTGTGCGGTGTTGTCCTCAACCTTGATCATCTGCCCGACCATTGTGGAGCCGGTCGTCGGTGCGTACTTGATGTACATATTGTTGCCGAACTGCGTGGTCGCGGAGGATGGGTCAAAGGTGATGGTCTCGTTGATACCGCCGACGGTCTGGTATGAAGAGGAGGCGAAAGTGCCGTTGTTATCAATAGTGAGGTAGGCGGTCGGTGTGGTGGTGCCGATGCCGACGTAGCCGTTGCCGTTTACTCCCGCAACAAAGAGCGACGGCGTGCTGGAACCCTGGTTGCCGACGATGAATGCCGGGCTTACCGTATCCATCTCCACCGAGAGTCTGCCGAGCGGTGTGGAGGTGCCGATGCCGACCTTGCCCGCATTCGTCACGACGAAATTCGTAGCCGTGGATGAGCCGACGGCAAACTGTGGTGCAGTGCCGTTTGCTACAGTGCCGTTGACTGAAAGCTGTGCCCACGGTGAGGAGGTACCGAGTCCAAGACGCTTGTTGGCAACGTCGTAGAAGAAGTCTGAAGCGGTGGTGCCCTGCGAGAGTGTACCAAGTGTCGTGTCGTAGAAAGTGACGCCACCGTTGTAGAAGGTGGTAGTGGCGGTGCCGCCGTTAGCAATGGCAAGGGTACCGCTAATGTTTGCGAGTGTCGTTGAGGCAACCCACGTCGGAGTGCCGCCGCTCATAGCGAGGACATAGCCGTTGGTGCCGGCATCGATGGAACCGAGAGTGTTGGTGCCGGTGAAGTACGGGAGAGCATTGGCGGCTCCGGAGTAGAGAGAGGAGGTGGCGATGGTGAGTGAGCCGCTTGAGCCACCGACAAGTGCCCCGAGGGTGCCGGAGTATGCAAGTCCAAGGCCGAGCGTGGCGGAGGATGTTGCAACATTTTGTACCGCTTCCCCTCCTGCTCCATAGAGGAGATTGCCGGCGGTGAAAGTGGTTTGACCGGTGCCGCCACCTGCCACTGTGAGCGTGCCGGAAACCGTTGGCGTGAACATAAGTGCGCCGGCAGTAGGAACAATTGTCTGGCCGAATGTGAGTCCGTTGAATGCGAGAGTTGATGTAGAGAAAGTGATGGTTGTACCTGTGGTTGACGCATATCCTGAGCCGAGTGCGGTAATGCCAGAACCACCACTAGTGGAGAGGCAGACACCATTGACCGCGTAGCAGCCGGCGGCGATGTCGAGCCCACCGGTGCCGTAGAAGGTAGAGGTAGCGGCGGTGAAGTTGGCGATGCCATTAATAGAGAGGAGTGAGCCGGGGGTGGTAGTGCCGATACCAAGGTAGCTGTTCGCGTCAATCGTGAGTGCTGACATTGAGGAGGTAGCAAAGGTGGCGGCACTTGAGGTGGCGATGTAGAGGTTGCCGCCTGCGTTTCGGAAGGTCCAATGGTCAGAGGTGAGCGAGCCGTCGGAGAGTGCTAGCTGTGCAGCGGTTGACGAAGCGATTTGCAACGCCCATTTCGGTGTCGTCGTGCCGAGACCAGTAGCCCCGCTTAGATAATTGCTTGATGCGCCACTGATATATATTCCTGTCGTTGTCCCTACACCGGCGGTCAAGTCGGCGTAGTAGGCATAGAAAGATCCACCGGTGGAAGCAGCGTCCGCTAATACGTAATTGCCATAGGTGACATCCGTTGCTTCAAAGGGTTTAAGTTTGCTGTAATAACCATAGACAGTTTCATTTGCACCATTATTAGCTGTAGCGGCTGTTGTATAATACGCATAATTATTTACTCCTACCGGAGTACTAAGACCGACATTGACTCCGTATAGAGTCGCAGTGGTATTGCCGGTATCCGGATTAACGGAAATGCCGGTGAAAGTAGAAGCCGCGGCGCCAGCGGTGCCCGAGACGCTAATTCCAGCCGCTGTCTTACCAGAGGCAGCGCTGATATTGGTCATGGTGAGACCGGTCATCGTGGCGTTCACATTTGTAACACCAGCAAAGTTAAGATAGAGCCCGATGTCAGAATTTGCATTGGAGCCGGCATCGGTCATATTAATGTATTGCCCATACATGGAATTGCCGGCAGTGCCTGAGTAGGTGGCGTTTATTTGTTGACCATAGTAGGCACCGGATCCTCCAGTGTCAGTGAAATCAATTTTTGATAGAGCGCCTGAAGCAGTAGAGAGTGATCCGCTGACATTTAGACGGCTGCTCGGAACCGCAGTACCAACACCGACAAAACCGTTCGTGTTGATGGTGAGGGCCGAATTGGTGGAGGTAGCAAAGGTGGCCGGGCTCGAGGTGGCGAAGTAGAGGTTGCCACCGGCGTTTCGGAAGGTCCAGTGGTTAGAGGTGAGTGAGCCATCAGAGAGAGCAAGTTGTGGACCAGTACTTGAGGCGACTTGGAGTGCCCACATCGGGGTGGAGGTGCCGATGCCGAGCTTGATACCGGTGGAGAGGTAAGTCTCGAGACCCGAGTTGGTGAAGTAGTTTGTGCCGCCAGAAGTGAGGCAGACACCATTGACCGCGTAGCAGCCGGCGGCAATGTCGAGCCCACCGGTGCCGTAGAAGGTAGAGGTAGCGGCGGTGAAGTTGGCGATGCCATTAATAGAGAGGAGTGAGCCGGGGGTGGTAGTGCCGATGCCGACGTAGCCGCTGTTGGCTACGAGGAAGTTGGTGGCACTGGAAGAGCC
>Ga0172379_10011538_pt1 | contig 10499 bp, 12 predicted proteins | sample GrowelOW334metaG_FD_119756 | JGI IMG/M metagenome (GOLD analysis project Ga0172379, IMG submission 119756) | Groundwater microbial communities from an aquifer near a municipal landfill in Southern Ontario, Canada - Groundwater well OW334 metaG | ecosystem: Environmental > Aquatic > Deep...
ATGCAGGGCGTTATTTCCATTCGCAAGATTTTTCCAGCAGATCAAGTTAGGGCGATTTTTATTACCGCGCCTTCGTGGGAAAATCTAAAACATAGAATTTTAAAACGCAGCAAATTGCCGGATGAAGAGCTTCGTCAGCGCGAAATAAGTTTTGAAAAAGAAATGGCATTTTCGCGTCAGTGCGATTTTGTGGTTATGAGCGAAGAGGGGAAGATTGATGACTATTGCGGAAAGGTTGATGAGATAATAAAGGGGGAAATACAGAAATAGCACTTTTTAAGCCCTCTGGTGAAAAGTTTATGAAATGTGGCATAATACGGGGCGCTAGGTTTTAGCAAGCGCTGGGGAGTAGCCAAGTGGTAAGGCAGTGCCCTCTGGAGGCACCACCGGGGGTTCGAATCCCTCCTCCCCAACCACGTAAGTTTCGATCAATAACTTATTGTTTTATAGGTGCATTGAAGTCGGAGTTGTATTCCCACGAACCAAAAATGTAGGTAGTTCTGTGATAGGTTATTGCGCGTGACACGTAATGTTGACATCCCTCCTGTTAACGACTAAACTCCACGACCAATATCGTATTTTGACTATTCCTATGAACTATCGTCAACAATTTGAAGTTGTGGAAGGATGTTGTAGTTCTGATGATGAAGGAAGTTTTGAAAAAAGAAAATATCCCAAATGTCCTACATATTTGGCTGCAAATCCTTACGATGGCTGTGAACACAACTGTGCTTATTGTATTACAACTCACGATGGCAAAACTCCATCTAATTTAGTAAAGGCAAAGGTGAATTTTGTAGAGGCATTAAGGCAGAGGCTTAAATCGTCACCTAATGGCGGAAGACAAGTTCCCGTTTATTTATCACCATGGACAGATGCATATCAACAGGCGGAAGCAAGATTTGGGCTAACTCGACAAATTATAGAAATGCTAATTGAGGAAAGAGTGCCATTTTTTATTGTGACAAAATCCGATCTTGTAAGCAGGGATCTGGATTTAATGTCACGCGAAGGAGTTGCATGCAATGTATGCATGTCTGTTATAAGCACCGATGATTCAATGAGGCAAATGCTGGAACCGGGCACTCCGCCGGCGGAATCAAGATTTAATGCAATGAGTGAAATAGCTGGCGCACAAATTCGCACAATATTAAAAATAGATCCGATTGTTCCAGGCATTACCGATAGTTCGGAGAATCTGCGAAGAATAATAGAAAAAGCTGCACAGTCAGGAACAAAACATGTAACTGCCGAAATTCTTAGGTTAACACCTGTTCTATGGGAGTACATGCAGCAGGCTTTGCCAGGAGAGATGTTGGAACGCATAAAAACCGCATATTTTTCACAAGAAGGGCATGCTCTTAATGAGGCAGAAGGTAATATATACATTCCGGATGAGGAAAGAAAACGCATGCTTACCATGGTTAGAAATATGGCTCAATCCAAAGGTATGACATTTTCAACCTGTGCATATAGGGGAGGATTAAATCTAAATGATGGCGTGTGTTTGGGAACTAAATTTGAATAAAAATTTATAAATAATGTCGTAGTCATATGGGTACAAACAATTTGTTACAACCGGTAGGAGTTTTTGACACTGGCGTTGGAGGACTAGCACTAGTTAGAGAAATACATAGGCAAGACAAAAGCCGGGATGTTCACTTCTTCACAGATAACCAACGCTTTCCATACGGTGATCAATCCAGAGAAACTGTCGCAAAGTGGCTATTGCAAATTGCAGATTTCTTTAAGGGGGAAGGGGTTAATCAAATGCTACTTGGATGCAATACGGCTACAGCAATGAGTTCAGGTCTTTTACCAGTTGATAAAAATATAGAAATAAAGGGCCCAATAGACGACACTGTGAGAGCTATAAGAGAACAGATTTTTGGGACTGCAGTTATTTTGGCTACAGATGCCACTATAAATACAAGAGCATATCAGGATGCTCTTTCCACCCATACAGGTAGAGTTGTCCCGGTTGGCGGAAAAGGATTAGAGAGAGTTATAGAACGCGATGGAGTTAATAGTGCATCAACAGCCGAGGCTACAAAAAAATCAATTGTAGATATTCGTAGAGCATTGGGAGAGCATGGATCTACAGGTGATCACGTGGACGTTGTACTTGGATGTACACATTATGCACTAGCTGAAGGTGTTATAAGAAGAATATTTTTGGACGAAGGATTGGAATGGGGAGTATTCAATCCACTGCCTACCATAGTAGACAAAATGATTGGTGAAAAATCTTCAGCACACGAACACGAAGGACAATTAACTGTTCTTCACACTGCTCCGTATAGCGATGAATGGTGGAGTAGGTGTGCGAGATTTATGCCACAAGATATGCCAGTCACCACAAAAAGAATCTTATTAAAAAATATTTAACCCAAATACACTATGCTTAAACAGTCATCTGATTTGATGGAAGGGGAATACGGAGAAACATCCGCCTTACGTGTAATAAATAGAAAGAAAGGAGGATTGGTAGAACTGACAAATGAACAGAGAGTTGTTTTTAATGCCGTTAAATCGGTACGTTCGCGCGCGGAAGCATTGGGAGTATTGGGAAGTGGAAGAGAAGAAGAGACAGCTGCAATTATTGAACAATTATTACAGCTTGGATTAATAGTAGACGATGAAAATGCGTCTGGACCAAGACAGCCGGATGCGGTTCCAAATGATCTAGGAACTTTTAAGGCCCGTGCACTATATTTGTTTCTCTCCGATGCTTGTAATATGGATTGTGCCCATTGTTATGTCCCTGCAGAAATGAGGCATGATCATAGTAGGATTATGTCTTTTGATCTCGCTAAAAAAACAATAGATGACTTTTTTCAGCAAGCAGAATCTCTTGGGAGTAAGGAAGTGGAACTCAGGTTTTTGGGTGGAGAGCCATTCTTTGACAGAAAATTGCTTTTGCAGACATTAAAATATGCTGAAGATGAAGGCGCGACTAAAGGTATAGGAGTGAAGTTTGTAATAAACACCAATGGTACATATTGCGATGAGAGAACTGTGGAAAGCTTAAAGCCTTTCGCCGATAAATTGTTTATGATTGTAAGCTTGGATGGTGACGAGGAAACACATAATGTTCAAAGGCCATTACGTGGAAATAAACCAAGCTATAATATAGTGACTCGAAACATAAAACGTTTAAAGGAAGCCGGAATATATGTGTGTCCACACGTAGTTGTGTCGTCTAGAAACCAAGATCAGGTGGTCGACATTATGGATCATGCAAAAAATGAGTTTGGAATAAATCAATTAAGTTATAGTTTTATGCATTTGCCGGATCCTACGAAAGACATAGGGGTAAGGGATCTAAGTTCTGAAGAGAAAATGCAGGTGGTGAGGGCCACACACGCAAAAGCCAAAGAATCCGGAATGGAATTGACAGGTCATTGGAAATTTTCCATAGCTCAAAGCGTTACAAATTCACCGGCACTTTGTGAAGGAGGTGTTTCGACGATATGTGTTACTTCCAATGGAGATATGTTTGCTTGCCAACGTCACGTAGGAGACCCAAATAAAAAATTGGGAAATGTAGCGGACGGGTTGGCAAAAAGTTTGGGCGTTCTTAGAAATCAGAAATTGGGACAGTGGCTTAACCAAATGTCTGCGACAGGGGAAAGAGGATGTGTAGGCTGCATGGTCAGTGGAGAATGTGCCTCCAAAAAATGTTCAGATAAAGGTGAAAAAGAAACCCCTCTAAGTGTTGGAATATTGGAATTGCAGGCGTATGCAAATCAGGCAGGCGCAAAAGCTGATTCTGGAAAATCGGATGATGATTTCCACGAACAACTTTTAAGGTTTTACTTGGAAAATTGTCCAACTGCAATGATAAGGACTACTGAATTTGATACAATAGTAAACGGTATGCAACCTCGTTAATATTGTATGCAGAAAAAATCTTTTCCCTTATACACAGAAGACCTGCTTATTAAAGGCTATAACTGCGGGGAAGCTGTAGTGAGGGTGCTAAGTCGAGAACTGGATTTAGAGGTTTCTAATGATGTCTTGAAAATATCAGCTTTTACGAACGGAGGAGGGCAGGCTGGTGGTCAATGCGGCATACTTAATGGTGGTCTAATTATTTTATCTTTGATGTGCGGACGATATTCTAATGATACATCCCGTGAACCACTTCAAAGCTTGGCTCGCAAATTAACCCGCGAATTTGAAGATAAATTTAAAAGTCTTCTTTGTAGGGAGATACGATCTGAAGGATTTAACGCGTCGCAGCTAGAAAGTATTTGCAATAAACGAATAGTTGAAGGAGTTGGATTCTTGTTGGATTTTTTTAAGAGAAATAGTTTGGAAATTAAAAAGAAGAGACCTTTTAAGAAAACGGATAGCAGTTGCGCATTTAAATGTGCCTAAACTTAGGGTTTTTATGATATCTAACCTTGGGAAACAAATAGACATCTTCGAAGGTCGCGTTGGTGTTTTACATACAGGAACTCAATTTGGATGCGTACATTCCCGCAGCCCAAATTTCAAGGAACAGTTTGAAAGATTGGCTGTTTTAACCGATCAAAATGTCATTCTAGCTCAAAAAACAGGATTTAATACTAAAGTAACTCCAATTGAAAGTCTTGATGGATTGGAAAGAAAACAAGTCGATGGTTTTTTTAGAACACCGGAAATTTCCGACGGAGTGGTAGTGAGTTTAACTGGTGAAACTCTCCTTAAAATTGCGGTAATTATGATGAATGCGGATTGTGGGAGTATTGAGATTTTAGCTCCAAATGGAGAAATGGCATTCTTACATGGAAGTTTTGATAATGTAGATAATAAAGACGGAACTTCAATAGTGAATCGAGCAATTGACTACTTTTTAAGTAAAGGATTCCAGTCAAAGGAATTAAAATTTAGGATGGGGGAAGCCGCTCAGGCTTGCTGTTATGGATTAAATAATCCGGCTTTAAGGAGTCTAAATGAAGCACGTAAAGAAAGGATGATAAACACTTATGGAAAAGATGTGGTTAGACCCACTATAAACTTGCCTCGTTCTGCAAATAACGGAATAGGTTTTGATATTCCCTTAATTGCCGCAAGACAGGCCGACAAGGCTGGAGTGCAGGAGATTGAGATTGAAGGCCTTTGTACCAGTTGTCATGGTTTAACTCCTGAATTAATGGGGCAGTCTGATGCATTTGGCTCTTGGTATTCAAATGTTAGAGAAAATCCAGAGACAGCAAGAAAAAGAGGCTACGAGATGAGAAATTCGATTGTGGTTTACCCAAAATAGTTAACTAACTTTCTGTTAAAATCTAATTTGTAAGAAAATAATCTACAGCACATGGTTTATATTATCGATTGCGGCACATTGGTATGGTATCAATTCCATCCAGAAGTTTCCGGCAATAATGGAAAAAACATTATTACCGATTGTGCTATGGTATGTTTAGGTTAATTTAACTAAAACCCATATGAATAAATTTGCACAATTCGGCAGATCTGGAGTGCCAGAATGGTTCAATGAGTTTTTACCGTTCATTATTCTTCTGGTTATATGGACTCTGTTTTGGAAGGGCCTTGCTCTTTGGCATGCCGGTCGTCGAGGTCAGCCGTGGTGGTTTGTTGTACTGCTTGTTTTGAACACTCTCGGTATTCTTGAGATTGTGTATCTGTTTGCGATTGTTAAGATGAAGTTTTCGAAACTTTTTAGTAAATAGATCCCATGTTGGCCATGTATATAGCCGTGCATCTATATTAAGTCTAAGCAGGCTCACGCTCTTCTCTATTCAGTATCCAATTTGCAATATTAACGTCATTAAATTCGGCGGCTCTTCTTATTATTTCTCTTCTAGCTTCTTCATTAGTTCTCGCCTTGAACAATAATGCGAATTTTTCGGTTTCCATAATTGCCGCAATCACTTCGGGATGTGTATCTTTTGTATTCCAAATCGCACGGTAGGTTTCTGTATCGTCTCTTTTTAATAATACTTTCCAGGCGTCAATAGACAGTTTTCCCTCTTGTGCCAGAATGCTAACAATCAACGTATCTTGATCAAAGGGAGATCGTGAAGATTCTGCTACCATTTTTAATTGTAGTTCTGGACTAAATTTAAGATCCAAATCAAACATAGTAGTAGTAGTGTCCTCTCCTGCTAAGTATGTTCCTCCATCTCTATCTGAACCATTATAACGATATGCCAAATCTCCATCTTGTGTTTGTCTCATGATTCTTTGTAAGCCTTCTTTCTTTTCTGTCCTAAATTCTAAACCCGCTGTTTCTGGATATTCCCTTTTTATGGCGCATCTTACTTTTGCGAGTACTCTTGCCCTTAAGTCCACAACCTTTCGTGGGTCGAAAGCCAAGGAATATGTGCTCTCTCGATGTTTTTTTCTGTCATCATCACCCCAATCTTTCAGCCATTCACAATCTACACTTGCCCAATTGGTTGCCTCTTCCATCAAGGCTTGTCTTACATTAGCCAAAGTATCGTCTTGGTAAACTTCAAATTGTAATGATCTAATGTACGCAGCAAAACGGTCGTCACTCGTAAGTTTCTCTACTATTTCTGGATCTGGTAGCCCCAAAATTTGATCTAATTGTAATATTTGATCCAGTTTAAGATCGGCCATAAAGAAATGATTATTAATTTAAGGTTTCATTTTCTCAAATATTTAGGATGAATGCACGCGCTTATTGCGAATACGCCATAAGATTGAAAGAGTTTTATATGTACGCCAGAGCTTGACGTAGATATATTTTCTGTTAATATACAGGTATGGATAAACAACACGAAACACCACCGGCTGCAGAAGGAAAAGATATAAGGGATGGAAGGATTCTCGACTCTTGTATTGCTCAAGAATTGGGTAGAATTGAATCCATCGTATTGGCGGCTTTAAGCAAAGGTAATTTTGGTGAAACTTTAAAGGGTCTAAATAGAATTCAATTGTTGAGTGTTCAATTTCACTTCGAAGTATTTGTAGTAGAATTGCTTGGAGCTAAAGGAATAACGAATCCTCATCCGGTTATTGTTGCACTTATGGCAGAATTAAAGCACGCGCAGACAACAATGCTCTAAAGGCTGTATAATAGGGCTGCTTTCATGAAGAAAAGATTAAAAATTGTCCTGCCGATTTTATTGCTGATTGTTTTTTTCACGGCCGCATTTTTATTGCGTGTTCAAATTAAAGAAATTGTTAAGAATTCTTTTAAGCCGGAGCTTCCGCAGGAAAAGCAGGCGGAAGAGTTTGTGGAACAGAAAAATCCTGAAGTGATTGCAGTAAAAAAAACAGTAGTGCAGCCATCGGTAAAACAAGTCAAATTGCCGGAAGTTCCAAAGCCAATTGAAATAGCCACTACCACAGATAAACCGCTTCCAGCCACCATAAACCTAAGCATTCCTTTTGCTTCGCAGGCGCCATTTGCGGACTGGAATATGCCTTACCAAGAAGCTTGTGAGGAGGCTTCGGCCATCATGGTTTCATATTATTTTTTAGGCAAAGATAAAATTGAGCCGGCCATAATGGATGCTGAGCTTTTGGCTTTAATTGAATGGGAAAATAAAACTTTTGGATATTATCAGGACACAAATGCGGAAGAAATTGCGCGGATTTTGCGGGAATATTTTAAATTTGAAAATGTTGAAGTTAGATATGACAACTTCACTATTGAGGATATTAAAAAAGAAGTGGCTGCTGGAAATCCTGTAATTTTGCCTGCTGCCGGTCGCATTTTGCCAAACCCGAATTTTCGCCAGCCGGGGCCTGTGTACCACGCGCTTGTTGTGAAGGGTTACACCAAAACGCAGATAATCACCAATGATCCTGGAACGCGAAATGGTAAAGATTTTCTGTATTTTTCTGAACCGCTAATGAATGCGGTTCACGAATGGAACAGCGAAGACATCTTGCTTGGGCGCAAAGCAATGATTGTTGTAAAGCCGAATGCCTCTCTAACTAAGTGATTCAGGCGAGTGCGGTATGTGATTAGAAAACAAAGTGCAAAAAGTTCCAAATTCCGCCCCGGGGCGGAATGCGCGCGCACACTATTTCAATGGCATCGGCTTTAGTGATTTTATTTTAAATCGCAAAATAAAACTCAGTGCCACCATTTCCGAAAAACTTCCAAGGAAAAATCCGAGTGGGATGGCGGTGATGCCCATTGTTTTTGACTGATAATAAGCAAAAGAAAAACTCACAACCAAGTTTATTATGCTGAATACAACCGGGATCCAGGTATTTTTTAATGAATAAAAAGCGCGAGCCAAAAGGGCAATAATGCTTTCTGTGGGAATCGAAAGTGCGAACATGGAAAGTACGCTTGCAGTGCGCAAAATATTTTCGTCTGTAAATTTGCCGCCGCCAAGCAAAATTCTAATTGGTAAATCACTCAAAAAATAAAGTCCGATTGCGGAGGGAACGGTGAAAATTAAAATGTCGCGAATGGCTTTCTTTAGGCTTTTTATGTAGTTCTCGCGGTCGCCAACTCCTGCATATGCGGAAAGCGAAGGATAAATTGCCACGGAAAAAGCGATTCCAAAAAGCGCAACCGGAACGCTTTGAAAATTTCGCGCAAAGCTAACCGCGGTCACGCTTCCGGCTGCAAGCAAGGTCGCAATTCTGGTAAATCCCATAAAAGTTAATTGTTCAACCGGGTGGCCAATCATTTTTGGAAGCGCAAGGATTATTACTTTTATAAAATTCTTATCGCGAAAATTAATCTTAAATGCATATTTAAACGGCGTACGCACAATTGCGATTATGCGTGGCAAAAGATGAAGAGCTGCGCCAAAAACTGTGCCAAGCACGAGTCCATAAATTCCAAAAAACGGATAAGTTAGTGTTCCGGCAATAATTCCGAGGTTATATAGAATTGGAGAAATCCCATAAGGTAGGAAATTTTTAAAGCTCACGAGCATTGCACCAAGACTGCTGGAAAGGGCCATTAGAAGGGGAGAAACCATCATGAGTCTGCTCAAAGAAACCAGGCTTTCGCGCTCTGCGTCTGTAAAACCCGGCGCAATCAACTTGGAAAAAAGTGGCATAAAAATTGCGATCACCGTGCCAAAAACTGCAATTAAAATTACAGAGCTGTGCAGAATGGTATTTCCAAGTTCCACCGCTTTTTCTTTTTCTCCTCGTGCAAAAAGGCTCGTGAAAATCGGGATAAAGGCTGCAGAAAGCGCAGCAGAAACCAATATATTCAAAATTAAATCCGGAATTATAAATGACGCATTATATAAATCCAGTTCGCGGCCGGCGCCAAACATTCTTGCAAAGTTTCTGTCGCGCAGAAGTCCGGTAACATAACTCAAAAAAGTTGTGATGCTTAAAATAGCTGCGCCTTGTAGAAATTTCTCGCGGCCGAGTTGGCGAATTTTTGAAATGATTTTAGAAACTGAATTGCTGAATTTATCCATATGATTTCACTAAAAATGTGAAACACTCGTCTTCTTTATGTGTATGTTTTTTTGAAGTATAATGCAAGCCCCTATGAAACAAGAAGAATTAATTAATGTTGGTTTAGCGGCTCTGGTTGAGGATCAGGCAAGTTCCAGCCCTATTGTCCTGTTGCATGATCCTAAATCGAATAAAATTTTGCCGATTTGGATTGGTGACACAGAGGCGCGTGCCATATCTTTTGCCTTAAATAAGACCGGAATTACCAGGCCTATGACTCACAGATTGGTTTTGGAGGTTATGGCTGCACTTGGTGGAAAGCTTGTACATATTGTTATAACTGATCTTAAAAAGAATACTTACTACGCCGACATTTGCATTATGATTGGTGATAGGTTTGTGCATATTGATTCGCGGCCGAGTGATGCGATCGCGATTGCAGTTGAAGCAGGTGCGCCAATTTTTGTGGTAAAGCGCATTATGGATTCTGCGGCGCAGGCTAATCCTTTCCCCGGAATAATCATGCAGCAGCGTGAGCAGAGGAGCATAAAAGATTTTAAAGAAGAAGATTTAAAAAAGCTTGGGGAACTTTTGGAAAAAGCCAGGCAGCGTGAAGAGAAGTCTGCAGATTGAACTTAAAATAAAGTATTCATGCGACTTTTTATTGCAATTGATTTGCCGGAGGAAATTAAAAAATATTTGCGCGGTTTGCAGGAACAGCTGGCGCAGATTAGTGGTGCGCAGTTTGTTTTTACGCATGATTTTCACATGACACTTAAGTTTTTTGGTGAGTGTGATGAAGGTGCGCGCTTGAAAATTGAGGAATTGTTGAGTGGAGTGAAATTTGCTGAATTTTCCGCTTCGCTTGGGCAGTTTGGATTTTTTGGTACGCCACATTCTCCAGAGGTTTTGTGGGTTGGGCTTAATGTGCCAAGCTGGATTGCGCAAACTGTAAAAGAGATTGGAGGTAAGGAAAATAGTTTTGTGCCGCATATTACGCTCGCGAGATGTAAGGATTTTCCGAAAGGCGAAAATGTCGCGCAGGTACTGCAAAATATTAAAGTTTCACCTATGCAATTTTCCGTGAGTCAGTTCCATCTATATGAAAGTAAGCTTTCTTCCGCTGGAGCTACTCA
>Ga0172379_10011539_pt1 | contig 10499 bp, 11 predicted proteins | sample GrowelOW334metaG_FD_119756 | JGI IMG/M metagenome (GOLD analysis project Ga0172379, IMG submission 119756) | Groundwater microbial communities from an aquifer near a municipal landfill in Southern Ontario, Canada - Groundwater well OW334 metaG | ecosystem: Environmental > Aquatic > Deep...
CATGATCAAGGAAGCCATCCAGAACACCGCCGTAACCGGCGACCCCAAGAAGCTCAAGGAAGAACGCAAGATGATCGCCGATTATCTGCAGAACATCAAAGGCTTCAAGGGCATCATGTTCGATTGGGACATGAAGAACGGCGTTCCCACGAACAAGCCCACCTTCATCTTCTCCATCGAGAATGGCGTCAAGAAACTGGTCAAGGAAGTCAGGCCATAAGTTTAATGATTTTGGTCTGAGCTTGCCCCCGGCGACAGCCGGGGGCTTTTTTTAACCCTTTCCGAACGCTGGCTTCAGGGTAGGCTATCGAGGAAGTCGCCATAGTCCTTGAACATGTGGCTATTCAACAGGATGGTGGAATGGCTTTCATCATAAGACAGGACCCGGCTGATGGAACGCGCTTTGGCGTAATCGATCGTGACCGATTCGGGAGTCAGCTGATCCTGTCGCGCATACAGAAGCAGGATACGATCGGGAGCGGCAGACGAGGCGGTGAAGGCGGGCGAGACTGTGTCGTAGGCCTGTTTCACCAGAGCGGAATCGTAGCCAGCCGCCGCGAGCCTGGCGGCTACGGGTTTCATTTCTGCTTTTGACATGATAGTGGTCCAGTCAAGAACTGGAATCATCAAAGTCAAATGTGTGAACTGCTCCTCTTTCGACAGTAGCAGCAGGAATGCGGCACCCATGGAGCCTCCCCAGCCCCCGAAGGATGCTGCGCCCCGGGATCGCAGATAGTCCATTCCGGTCTTCAGCTCGCCCACAGCCTCGGCCACTGTTTCCAGATTGACCTTCGGGTCGGCGGAGAGCAGCCCTTCCCCGGCCTTTTCGTCCGGCTTTACCCGTTCCAGATGGCCAGGGATAGTCGCGAACAGCACGGCGTAGTCACGGTCCAGCGCGGCCTGGAAAAACTTCCGTATAAACCGGAACGCGAAATCCGAAACCCCATAACCCGGAACCCAGAGTATTACGCGCTTGCCCACTAGGCTTCCCTGGTAATAGAGGTAGAATACGGCATCGTCCCTCACTCCTCCACGAATGGGAGAATATGAGGGAAAGGTCAGTTTTTCCTCCTGCACGGGATTTCTGGCCGTTGAAAGATGCCAACGATCCAAGGGTGCCGAAACCACTTCGGCTTCTGGGGCCTGGTTCCCGGCTTTTCCCAACGGATCATAGTCCTTTAAAAAAAGGACCAGCTCCTGTGGTTCGGAAACAGTTCCACCATGATACATATCAACAGCCTTGATCATATTCCGTGCCGCGTCCTTCAAGCCCGAATTGTCCACCGACATCCTGAAACTTGTGCAACCCGAAACGGCGACTAACAATAGGGCCAAAAAGGCGGCTCTACCTGAAATGGCCGTCAATTCAGCTTGCACCCTTGGAAACCAGATAGTCTGTGTACTGGCGATCCATGAGCAGGGTGTGGCGGAGAATCCAGTCCTTCAGGAAATCCATGAGTTCTCCTGCCGCAACCTCGTCCACACGAAGGCGCAGGGATTGCAGGTTTTCCCAGAGCCGTTCATGCTCGTCGCGATGTTCGTGGAATTGCGGGAAACCGTATTTTTCCATCAGCCCGTTTTCTGTATCGAAGTGTTCGCGAGCAAAAATGAGGAGCTCGTCGACTATGGGCAGTGGTTCGGGCGCATCCGGCAGGTTTCGGTAATATTTGACCGTGGCATCGACGAGGGCGAATTCCTCCCTGTGCTGGGCGTCCAGACGCGGTATTCCAACGGAATATTCCGGCATCCATTCGAGCGGAAAAATGGAACGGAGCGCAACAAGCCTCCTGGTGAATTGTTCATGGAGCCGCCAGCAGAGCAACGGCCTTTCGAGTATGGCTGATTCTGCTAGTTGCAGAAGTTCACAGTCGGTTGCAGCGGATGCGCCGAAAAGCGTCGAAGTCCGGAACAGGGTCATTTCTTCGCCGAAACAGCCCATGGGACCGATGCGTTCGACTATCCTCGATCCCGACATCAACTGAACCACTCCAGTGATGACGATGTACAGGCCCGATTCAACCGCCAGCCTCGTTCCGGTGGTAGCCCGGTGGATCGAGGCTGCGCGGATCAATGCGAGTATGGATGCCGCCGAAACCGGTGCCGCAAAGAGCGTGGAGGTGGACAGGAAATTCGCGAGCCTGACCGGATCATGCTTCCCTTCCATCGGTCCGGAACCAGGCTGGCTTACAGAAATTCCTGACAAGGCTGGAACAAGAATGCTCGTCTCGCCGAATTCGGGACGTCGCCCTATTCTAAGTTCAATCGGAGTCAGATCGCGCGCCAGGTGGCTCAGAAGTATCTCTCCCGACTGGTCGCTCGCAAAATCCAGAGCATCCCCATGTATCATGCCTCCACCGATGTCAAGCTTCTTGATATCCACCTTTTCGAGGTATGCCGCCTTCGCCTGCGCGACAAGAGCGGAGCTCACCCCGGGCTTGGCAGGATCGTCGCTTATCATCTTGTCCAGTACCTTGAACGCGGCGATATCCGCGAGATGCGCGTAGGTTTTGATACCACCGGGGCCTTTGGAACGGAAAAAAAAGACGTCGGTTTCCACGGGATGGGGGGAAAAGACCGGCATGACATCAAGACCGTCGAGTTCGTTCCAGCGCCCCTCGAACAGGGGAACATAGTCGAAAAACTGCCCGAAAGCCGCTTCGTCCATCCCCGTGATGGCCCGGAATTTTCTGGCGACCGATGCGCGGACGGGCAGTGTCGCGAACAGCGTCGGCTTTGTTTCCGAAGCCAGAAGCGCGGTAAGCCCCACGAAGTGGTCGTCATGTGCATGGGTCTGGAAGATTCCGCGCAGGTCCGAAACCGCGATACCCAGCGCGTCCAGACTGTCCGCGATGTTGGGACCCGCATCCACAAGGTACAGGGAACCGTTCGCGTCTATCAGGCTTCCCATGCAGGGACGTTCCGGATCCCAACCGTCGCCCTCGCCGATATGTGTCACGCCAAAAGCGGCGCGCACGAGTTTTTTATGCGGAAGACTGTATGGGGCAGCGTATCGTGTTCCCGGCGGCAGATTCATGTCCACCTGTACAGTCTGTCCCGCATACAGGAATTCATAGCGGTTCAAACCGATGCGCCTAAGGAATACTCCGTTCCTGAGCTCGATCGCGTCCTTGTCGACGATTTTCAGTTCGAGCAACTCTTCGGTCTTTTTGATCGACCCAAAGGAGAAGGCCAGCTTCATACGCATACGCTCGGCAGCGACATGCTTGGGCAAGCCCGCTTCCTCCAAATCACGGACCATCGGCAAGCCATAATTTCCCAGATAAATATATTCAGCCTGGGCGGTAACCTGCTCGCGCAGACCGATGAGCATCGGTCTGCTGCCATCGTTGCCGGGATGGCCAGGAATCCCCTTGCCTTGCCGATACAGCATCTGAAGCACCGGAAACTCGGCAAGATTCGAAAACATACCAGACTGGACGGGTATGTCCGAAAGCAGCACTGCATTGGGCCCTGTCTCGTACCGCACACCCCGGTTTTCCGTTTCGCGGATGGCACCGGCCTTGATCAGATGCTTTACCGCATTTTCCGGGCATCCACAGAGGATTGAAAGTCCGGCATCGTCGACCTCGACAAGGGAGACACCGGGTACGATTTCGGTTTTGGTCATGGGCGAACTCCCTGATGCCGGTGAGAAACCGGTATGATCGTGCTATTTCAGTTCTAGATCAGTTCGGATCAAGAGTCAAACCGAATAGTTGCCAAGTGAACAGAAGGGAAATCCTTAACATCCTGTCGGGATATAATACATATCAGGAGCATGACAACCAGGGAAAGAAAGGTACGACCCATGGTATTTCTCCTTCATCAGAAATTCTAATCCAGATGAAGGTTTGATGCTTGAATAAATAAGTGGTTCACTGACAGTCGGAGTACCCGGCGAAGCGCATCATTCCACGGTAGGGCTGATCAGGCTGAGCCTAGGGAAATGGGTTCTCACCCTTTTTGGGTCGCGGGTCAATAGGGTCATCCCTTCGACGGCGGCGTGGGCGCCAATGAAGAAATCCGGAAGCGGTGCTGTTTTGGTCCCCCCCGCCCTGCGGTAGGTGACGAAAGCCTTTGCTGCCAGAAACAGGGCTTCCTTGGGTATCCGACGGTGGGAGAATCCCATCCGGGCGATCACGTCGCTGTAATCCTCGATCCGGTTGAACGCGCTTGAGCACTCAGCCCACACCATGTCGTTGATGAAAAGCTGGTGGTTGCGGTCCAGGGTAGCGAGCTGTTCCTCAGACCAAGCCGCCCAAACGGGATCATCCGTGAAGATGTCGAGAAGGACAGAGGAATCCACCAGGATACTCATTCAGACCTGGTGAGGGCGAGAATTTCCTCGGTGCTCATGTTGGTATCGGCGGAACCGCGAAAGCGGGAAAACCGGGATTTTTCCCGGGGCTCGTCCACAGGACGGATGTACACCCTGCCACCTTCCGCTACGAATTCAACATCCGTGTACGCGTCCAGGTGATAGGTATCCCTCAATTCCTTGGGGATGGTTACCTGGCCTTTGCTGGTTACAATCATGGTATTACCTCTTACTAGTAAGAGGTAATACCAATAGGGATATTTGTCAAGCGAATTTCCGCTACCTGCTTTTGTGTCTTTTTTTCCTGCCTGCCAGCCCCTATTCCTCGCCCTCGTTCCAGTGGCCGACCTTCCGGATTTTCTGGTTCCGGTAGCGGACCAGGACCGAGGGGTTGCGGGTGCAAAGGTCGTCGAGTTCGCGCACGAGCACGTCCTTGATGAGCTTTGCGGCCTTGTCCGGGCTGGTGTGGGCACCCTCGGCGGGTTCCGGGATGACTCCGTTCACCACCTTGAATTCCAGCAGGTCCGAACTGGTGATGCGCAGCATGACTGCGGCGTCCTTGGCCTTGCCCGCGTCGCGTAGCAGGATGGAGGCACAGCCTTCGGGGCTGATGACCGAGTAGACGGCATTCTCCAGCATATAGATCTTGTCGCCCACACAGATGCCCAGGGCTCCGCCGGAACCGCCTTCGCCGATGATGACGCAGACGATGGGGGTCTTGAGCTGGCTGAACTCGCGGAGGTTCCGGGCGATGGCCTCGCCGATGCCGCGCTCTTCGGCTTCAAGGCCGGGATAGGCGCCGGAGGTATCCACGAAGGTGACGATGGGGCGGCGGAATTTCTCGGCCTGCTTCGCCAGGCGCAGAGCCTTGCGGTAACCTTCAGGGTGGGCCATACCGTGGTTGCGCCGCATGTTTTCCTTGAGGGTGCGGCCCTTCTGGTTGGCGATGATGGTGACCGGCCTGCCGTTCAGGAAGCCGATACCGCCAACGATGGCTGCGTCGTCGCCGTGGTAGCGGTCGCCGTGCATTTCGGTGAAGTCGTCAAAGATACGGTGGATGTAGTCCAGGGAATACGGGCGGTCAGGATGGCGGGCAAGTTCGACACGGCGCCAGGTGGATTCGGTCTTGGAGGCGGCCTTCACCTTTTCCTCGACCTTGCCGAGCTCCTCGCTCAGGTCGAGGCCGGATGCGGCGGCGAGTTTCTTGAATTCCTCAAGCTTGTTGACAAGACTGTTTTTGGGCATCTTAGACCTCTTCCTTGCCGGTGCCGCTGGTGGTGGTGGATTCGGGTACGCAACCAGGCTTGTGCATATCGATAAGGCGGACGAGCAGCGCGCGCTGTTCCTTCCGGGGGGAGATAAGATCCACGAAACCTTTTTCCAGCTGGAACTCGGCACGCTGGAATCCTTCCGGCAGGGTTTGCCGTATGGTTCCTTCGATGACGCGGGGTCCTGCGAAACCGATAAGGGCACCCGGTTCGGCGATGGTGACATCCCCGAGCATGGCAAAGGAAGCGGTGACGCCGCCGGTGGTGGGGTCGCAGAGAACCACGAAGAAGGGGACGCCAGCCTTGTCCATTTCCGCGGCGGCGCTGGAGGTCTTGGCCATCTGCATCAGGCTGAAGATACCTTCCTGCATGCGCGCACCACCGGAGGTGGCGTACATGATGACCGGGACGCGCTCGGCGGCACCCTTGAGCAGGGCCCGGGCGACTTTCTCGCCCACGACGGAACCCATGGAACCGCCCATGAAGTTGAAGGACATCACCCCGAGTATGGCCTGCCGGCCTTCGATGGAGCAGGTGCCGGTGATAACCGCCTCTTTCATGCGGGCCTTGACCTCGGCCTCGGAAAGCTTTTCCTCGTAGCCCGCAAGGTCGATGGGGTTGAGGGAGCGCAGGTTGGCGGAGAACTCCACGAAGGAGTCGGGGTCGGTGAGGTACGCGATGCGGTCCATGGGTTCCATTCTGTAGTGGTGGCCACAGGACGGGCAGGTCTTGAGGTTGGCATTTATGTCCGCGGGGGAGTGCACGGCGGAGCATGACGGGCAGGCATTAGGGTCTTTGGCCGGTACGGCTGAAGCCTGGGCGGCGGTAGGGGCCTGGCCTGTGGCGGTGGCGGCGGTGCCTTGCGTTGCAACACCATGCTGGGTGGCTGCGGCTTGCGCCGCCGGGTTCGGGGTATCAGACACGCTCTACCTCCTGTTCAATCTCGCCGTAATAATAGGTACCGAAATTTCCGGACCTGAATTTTGCGTGGTTGATGATCCGGAGCTGCTGGTCGCGGTTCGTCTTTATGCCCTCTATCACCAGCTCGCGCAGGGCGCGGTCCATGCGAGCGATGGCGCGTGCACGATCGGGGGCGTGCACAATGAGCTTGGCCACCATGGAGTCGTAGTGGGGTGGGACCGAATAACCGGTGTACAGGAAGGAGTCGAAGCGCACGCCGGGGCCACCGGGAACATCCAGACGGGCGATCTTGCCGGGGGTGAGCGCGTTGATTCGGCACTCGATGGACCAGCCGTCCAAACGGATTTTCGCCGGATCGATCTCCATTTTTCCCTCGACGCAGGCGAGTATCTGCTGGCGGATAACGTCCACACCGCTCACAAATTCGGTGACGGGATGCTCAACCTGCACGCGGGCGTTCACTTCCATAAAGTAGAAATCCGTGCCGTACACGAGGAATTCGATGGTGCCCGCACCCCGGTACTTGAGTTCCCGAAACATGCGCACCGCCCCTTCGGCCATACGTTTTCGCATGCCGTCGTCCACGCCCGGGGAAGGGCTTTCCTCGATGAGTTTCTGGTGCCGCTTCTGGACCGAGCAATCCCTCTCGCCAAGCACGGCCACGTTTCCGTTGCCGTCCGCAAGGATCTGGAGTTCCACGTGGCGGGGGTCTTCCAAATACTTCTCGATGAACACGGTGCCGTCGGCGAAGTTGGCCTCAGCCTCGCGGCTGGCGATGGAAAGGTTTTCCGGCAGCTCGGCACTGTTGCGCACGATGCGCATGCCCTTGCCGCCGCCACCGGATGCGGCCTTGATGATCACCGGGTAGCCGAGTTTCTCGGCGGCCGCGACAGCCGCCACAGGGTTCGAGACCGCGCCGTCGGTGCCGGGGGTTATGGGCAACCCATATTTTTTTGCCGTATCCCGGGCTTGCACCTTGTCACCCAGCAGGTCGATGACATCAGGGTCGGGACCTATGAATACGAGGCCTTCCTTGATCACCGCCCGGGCGAAGTCGGCGTTCTCGGACAGGAATCCGACACCAGGGTGTATGGCCTCGCAGCCGGAGCGCAGGGCGGCCATGATCAGGTTTTCCCGGACCAGGTAGCTTTTGGACGAGGCTGGCGGCCCTATGCACACGCTCTTGTCGGCCATGCGCACGTGCAGGTTATCCTTGTCGGCGGTGGAATACACGGCGACGGTTTCTATTCCCAACTCGCGGCAACTGCGGATTATGCGTACCGCTATCTCGCCCCGGTTGGCTATCAATAAACGTTTGATCACGAAGGGTTCTTCCTTTGAGAGGTTCTCCTCTAGAGACGTTTGACCTCGAAGAGGGTTTGTCCGTATTCGACGAGGTCCGCGTTCTTGGCCTTGACGGCGATGATCTCGCAGTCGAATTCGGCTTCGAGGTGGTTCATCATTTTCATTGCCTCGAGTATGCAGAGGGTCTGCCCAGCCTTGATCCTGCCGCCGACGTCGGCAAAAGGCGCGGAATCTGGTCCGGCCGAACGGTAGAAGGTGGCGACGATGGGACTGGTGATGGCCTCGGTGCCGGGCGTGGGGATCGCGTGGCCAGCGGCGGCTGCGGCATCGGCATCCTCGGTCTTGGCGGGTAGCCCCAGGTGGACAGGCTTTGCGGCTGCCGAGGCTGCGGCTTCCTGCGGGGCTCCGGCGGAGAGCGCGGCGCTCGCGGCGGCACCTGCGGTCACGGCTACAGCTTTTTTCAGTACGAGTCTGGTGGATCCATCTACCAGCTCGAGCTCAGCCAAGTCGCTGGAACCGAATTTCTCAACCAGGGCGAGTAAGGTTCTGTCTTCCATGAATTGCTCCTCTTTTACAGACCGGAGGGATCGATGTCGGCATCATAGTCGACACCGGCGACGTCGAAGCCGTGGGTTTCCATGAAATCGTGCCGGAAGCCGGCAACGTCGGCTAGTTCGTTCAGGTTTTCCTCGGTGATCCGGCCCATGAGTGCCTGGGTCTTTTCCTGGATTTCAGGGCGCATCTCCCAGTCGTCCACGCGGATGCGGCCTTCGGAATCCACAGGGACCTTCGCGGCATCCGTGAGGGACGCTGGTGAATAGAGACGGTCCCGGTACAGGCGTATCAATTGTTCAATACAACCCTCGTGGGTTCCCGCCTCTTTCATGACCTTGAAAAGGCTGGATATGTAGAGGGAGATGATGGGGATGACTGCGCTGGAACGTGTGACCAGGGCCTTGTTGATACTGACCCAGGCTCCGCCGCCACCGGAACACAGACGCTCGTTCCAGTCCCTGGCGGTTTTTTCAAGGTGTTCCTTGGCCCTGCCGATGGTGCCTTCTTTGTAGATGCCCCAGGACAGCTCGGGCCCCAGATAGGAATAGGCGACGGTCCGTACATCCTGGGACAGCAGATCCGCCGCCTTGAGCGCATCCATCCACAATGACCAGTCCTCGCCGCCCATGACCTTCACCGTCTGGGCAATCTCGTCCTCCGTCGCGGGGTCAACCGACACGGGGCTGAGCTGGCCGCTGAGGACGTCCATGGCCAGGCCGGAATAGGGCTTGCCGATGGGCTTTATGACCGAACGGTACATGCTGCCGTCCACAGGATCAACCCGCACAGGCGAGGCCAGCGAATAGACAACCAGGTCGATTTTTGCGGGGAGGCTGGCGGCTTTGGCCACGCGCTTTATCGCGGCTATGGCCTGTGTTTTCATGTCCGAGGAAAAGGCGTCACCATCCAGGGTCTCGGACGCGAGGCCAGCAGCAGCAGCAGCGCGGTCGAAGGCCTGGTTATTGTAGAAGCCCGGTGTGCCGGGCTTGGTGGAGGTTCCGGCCTTTTCGTAGGAGACGCCGACTGTGGCGGTGCCGTAGCCAAAGCCTGCGGCGATGCGGCTGGCAAGGCCATAACCGGTGGAACAACCCACGATCAAGGCAAGCCGGGGAGTGCCGGTGGGCGCCTGCGCCCGGGCGTCGGCGGGATTCTTTCCGAGGGCAAGGGTCTTGGTCACGTAGGAGATCTGGTCGTTCACGACCTTGACGCAACCCGCTGGATGGCTGTTCAGGCAAATATTATTCCGTATCATCGGAGTGATTATCATTCAGTACCCTTTATATTTCAGGATCGTATCGGATGCATCAGGTAGAGGGAGCCACGGCGTTGGCGGCAGTTGTGGTTGCAGCGGTCGCGGTGGCGGCGGTCGCAGAACCGGCAGAGCCCACAAGGCACAGCCATTCGGCCTCGGCGGCGAGCTCGTCTCCCACCCAGGCTTTCCCCGCCTGTTTGATCATCTTGCCGGAAACGCGCAGGTTCTCGATTTCGAGGCGAACCTCGTCGCCAGGGCGAACCTGCCGGCGAAATTTGGCCTTGTCCACGGTGGCCAGGAAAAAGAGCGAGTCGTCTCCCATCACCCCCAGCTTGCGCAGGCCCGCGCCGCCAGCCTGGGCCATGGTTTCCACCAGGATGACGCCGGGAACAACGGGATAGCCCGGAAAATGGCCTTTGAAAAAGAACTCGCCCTCGGTGAAGGTATGCCGGGCGACGATTCGCTCCTTCGACACCACATCCAGAACGTCCACGAACAGGAACGGCGCGCGGTGGGGCAGGAGCTTCTCGATCTCGTTCACTTGTACCTCCTGAAAACGACCACACCGTTATGCCCGCCGAAACCGAGGGACCCCGAGGCCGCCACCTCGATCTTGCCGGGTTGTGCCTTGTTGGGCACATAGTCCAGGTCACACTCGGGGTCGGGGTTGTCCAGGTTGATGGTGGGCGGATAGAAGCCTTCCCGGATGGCCAGGATGCATGCCAGGGCCTCGATGCCACCGGCGCCGGCGATGCAGTGGCCGGTCATGCCCTTGGTAGAGGATACCTTCATCTTGTAGGCGTGGTCGCCGAAGGCGATCTTGATCATTTTGGTCTCAGTGGGGTCGTTGATCTCGGTGGAGGTGCCGTGGGCGTTGTAG
>Ga0172379_10011540_pt1 | contig 10499 bp, 7 predicted proteins | sample GrowelOW334metaG_FD_119756 | JGI IMG/M metagenome (GOLD analysis project Ga0172379, IMG submission 119756) | Groundwater microbial communities from an aquifer near a municipal landfill in Southern Ontario, Canada - Groundwater well OW334 metaG | ecosystem: Environmental > Aquatic > Deep...
GGCGGCCTGCTGGCCCCCCGCTTTCTCGACCCGCTCAATCCCCAGGACCAAGAGCTGGCCCAACTGGCTCCGCAGAGAATCAGCCAGGTCATGCGGGTTGCCAACGGCTTCTGGTGCTATCGGCTCGAGGGCAGAAGTATCGGCAGAAAGTCGACTTTCGCCGAGGCTCCCTGGGAGGCAAAGCGCATCCTCTTCCGGCGCATGCTCGGTGAAATGATGGAAACAAAAAACGGAAGCGGGCTATAGGGTAGCACGCAAAAATCCCATTGGCACGCAGCCGAGCACCGGAGAGGCTACCGAAAAGGGGATTTGCACTGTTTGAGCGCAGCGAGTTTGCAAAGCCCCGGCAGCTTTGAGGAGCGCAGGGCATCCCACCTTCGGCGGGACAAGTGACACGGGTGCCCTTTCTTTGGTTCGTTTCTTTGGGCAAGCAAAGAAATGAACAGAAGGACGAAACATATTCCTCTGGCTGCTTAGCTTGTGCGGTTCATTACGCCCCAAGCTCTCAGCTATGGATGAACACATAATCCCCTTGATTGAAAATAATCTTCAACCACCCGCCGTGATTCTCGCCGTACACCTCCCAACCCGGCCTGCCGTTAATCTCGCATTGCACGTAGCTGGGCGAATGACTTTTCTGCCGCGCGTCAGACCAGGCGATGCAATCTGATTCCCTGTTCTCCCCTTGGGCAATGATGCCGGCCATTTTCCGTGCCATTTCAAAATCAAGTTCCACCCCGGTGATTGCAATCAAAATGTCTTTCATGCTACTATCCCTCCGTTGGTTGAAAAAATGATCCTCTTTCTCTCAAAAAAGCAGAGCCCAGTCCTTTACGCAACCATATTCCATAGCCAAGGCATCCCATGAGACTGCGGACCATCATCTTCATCATCCTCCTTGCCCTTGGCATCCTGCCCATCCTCACCCTGGTCGGGGTCAATCTCCGCTCCCACATCAACCAGCACGAAACAGTGGAGAAAAAACGGACCGTGGCCGGGGCCGAAAGCAGCTTTGTTTCCCTCAACGCCAAGGTGAAATGCATCCGAAAAAGCCTCCTTCAAGCGGCGGCCACCCCCATGATCGCGGGGCTCTCCCCGTCGTCCCTGGACCCTGCCGGACGCCAGCGGCTGGCGGACCTGCTCATCGGCCAGATGGACACGGAAAAGGTGATTCTCGGGGTCCGTCTGCTGGATGCCTCGGGCAACCAGCTGATCCATCTCCGCCGAACTGCCGACGCCCTGGAATTCACCCCCAACGAGCCTGCGGGTGATCCGGCGCAAGCCCTTATGCTCCAGAAAGGCATGGCGCTCTTAGCGTCCGAGGTCGACACCCTTCTGACCAAGAACCCGACCGATCCCGCCATCAACCGCCTGAATCTTACAACCCCGATTCCGACCGCAGACGGCGCAACAGCGGGCGTGGTCATCATGGAGATCGCCCCTGAGCTGTTCCTCGATACCCACGAAAATGCTTGTTGGGCAACGCCTGTAGGTACGATTGTCCATGCCCCGGCCTCCTTTCCCGAACTGGACACCGCGCACCCCATCGCCTCCGGCGCCAACCTCCTTGCCCTCTTCCCTTCTCTTGCCCCCCGCCTGGCGGACAACCGCCCCTTTGTCTGGGAGAACGAATCCGGCCAAAGCCTGATCTGGCTGCCGCTCATCTTCAATGAAAATCTTCCCCCAACCCTCTGGCTCGGTTCGCCCGTGGACCGCAGCGCGGCCCGGGAGTGGAAACTTTCCCTGATCTACAACATCGTCGGGATCGTGATCAGCATCGCCATCATTGTTTCGCTCATTGCCAATGCCATCGCCAAAAAGATCGACCGGATCAAGGACACCATCCTCACCGGCCTGGACTCCATCCTGAACAAGGGGCAGGAAAACGTACAATTCAGCTGGACCGGCCCCCGAGAGGTGGTCAATCTGGCCGAGGAGCTCACCACCCTGGCCCGCCGCTATGCGATCACCAGAACCAGACAGCAGGAGGCGGAGGCCGACCTGCGCCAGAGCGAGGACAAGTTTAGAAACCTCACCGCCTCGGCCCAAGACGCCATCGCCATGATGGACCACCACGGCAATATCTCCTACTGGAACGAGGCCGCCGCCGAGATCTTCGGCTTTTCCGCCGCCGAGGCCCTGGGCAAGCCGATCCACACCCTGATCTCCCCGCGGCTTTCCGACTCCGGCCAGCGGGGGGCCATGGAAGAAAAGCCGGTGAGCGACGGGCCCATCCGCGAGACCATCGAGCTGATCACCAGGCGCAAGGACGGCACGGAGCTGCCCATCGAGCTTTCGCTTTCCGAGGCCCGGATCAAGGATAAATGGAACTCCATCTGGATCATCCGCGACATCACCGAGCGGAGAAGAGCTGAGGACGAGACCCGGCTCCAGCAGCAGCAGCTGGTCCAGGCGGACAAGATGATCTCGCTGGGGGTGCTCATCTCCGGGGTGGCCCACGAGATCAACAACCCCAACAGCATCGCCATGCTGAACACCTCCATGCTGTTCAAGGCCTGGGAAAGCGCCCGACCTATCCTCGATGAATACTACCGCGAAAACGGCGACTTTCTCGTGGCCGGGCTGCAATACAGCGAGATGTGCGAGCAGATCCCCCGCCTTTTTCTAGAGCTGGAGGAGAGCGCCCGGCGGATCAAAAACATCGTCCACGACCTCAAAGATTACGCCCGCCAGGACACCACCCGCCACATGGAGCCGGTGGATCTCAACGAGATCGCCAAAGCGGCGGTGCGCCTCAACCACAACAAGATCAAGAACGCCACCCGGAACTTCAGCACCGACCTGGCCCCTAATCTACCGCCCATCCGGGGCAACCGCCAGCGGTTGGAGCAGGTGCTGATCAACCTGATCCAGAACAGCTGCGAGGCCCTGGCCAGCCAGGATGCGGCCATTTCCATCGCCTCGCGCTATAATGCGGAGAGCGACGAGGTGGAGGTTTTGGTTTACGACCAGGGCACCGGGATCAACGAGGAGATCATCAACCGGATCACCGACCCCTTCTTCACCACCAAACGGTCATACGGCGGCACCGGCTTAGGCCTTTCGGTCTCCGCCGGCATCATCAAGGAACACCAGGGCAGGCTGCGTTTCAGCTCAAACCCGGAGGCGGGCACCACCGCGACCCTCTCCTTTCCCGCCTGGCGGGAAGGGAGGGATGACAAAACCGCGCAGGTTGGGTAGGGTAAGCGGCACGCCCTGGCCCTGCGCCGGCCCGGAATTTCAGGAGGATTACTCACATGGACAAGCAGCTCTCCCCGTTTCGCCCCATCCTGCTGGTTGACGATGAAGAGGCCTGGCTGCACAGCTTCAGCCTGACCCTGCGCGCCGCGGGCTTGAGCAATGTCCGCTGCTGCGCCGACAGCCGCAAGGTCATGGAGATTCTGGCCAACAAGGAGATCGAAGAGATCGGGGTGATCGTTCTCGATCTCACCATGCCCCATCTCTCCGGGGAAGAGCTGCTGCCGCAGATCGTGCGCGAACACCCGCAGATTCCGGTGATCATCATCACCGGCCTCGACCTGGTGGATACCGCGGTGCAATGCATGAAACTCGGGGCCTTCGACTACTACACTAAGGTCAGCGAGGAGACCCGCCTCATCGCCGGGGTGCAGCGGGCTGTGGATCTCAGCCGGTTGCGCCAGGAAAACGACCTGCTCAAGACCCATTTCCTCAAGGACACCCTGGATCACCCCGAGGCCTTCAGCCGGATCACCACCCACAACAAGGGGATGCGCTCCATCTTCCAGTACGTGGAGTCCATTGCCGAAACCAGCGAACCGGTGCTGATCTCCGGAGAAACCGGGGTGGGCAAGGAGCTCATCGCCCAGGCCCTGCATGCCTTAAGCAAACGCCAGGGCGAGTTTGTCCCGGTCAATGTGGCGGGTCTTGACGACACCATGTTCGCCGACACCCTGTTCGGCCACAAAAAGGGCGCCTTTACCGGGGCCGAGCAGACCCGGCGGGGCCTCATCGAGCAGGCTGCGGGCGGCACCCTGTTTCTCGATGAAATCGGCGATCTCTCCCAGCTCTCGCAGACCAAGCTCCTCCGCCTCCTCCAGGAGCGGGAGTATCTGCCCCTGGGCTCGGATCTGCCCAAACGCAGCGATTGCCGGATGGTCTTCGCCACCCACCAGAATCTCCAGGAGATGCAGGAAAACAACACCTTCCGCAAGGATCTCTACTACCGGCTCCATGCCCACCGCATCCATATCCCCCCCTTAAGGGAAAGGCTCGACGATCTGCCCCTGCTGGCCGATTATTTCTTCGAAGAGGCCGCCGCCCGGCTCAACAAGAAGAAGCCGAGCTTTCCCAAGGAGCTGATCTCCCTCTTGGGCACCTATGATTTCCCCGGCAATGTCCGGGAGCTCAAGAACATGGTGTTTGACGCGGTGAGTACCCACAAGAACCGCACCATGTCCATGGATTCTTTCAAGGAATATCTCAGGCTCCGGCGGCCCAATCTGGAGGAAGAGGTCAAAAGGCATCCGGAAACCCGGACCCCGTTCGCCGATCTTCCCCAGCTCCCCTCCATCCGAGAGGCGGGTTATCTCCTGGTGCTGGAGGCCCTGAACCGGGCCAAGGGCAATCAGGCCATTGCCGCGGAGATGCTCGGCATCACCCGGCAAGCCCTGAATTGGCGGCTGAAGCAGGCGGATCGGGACGAGTGATGATTTCAGAGAAAGAAGCCGAAACTGTTTGACAATAAAACTGGTTCTGGCAAAGTGATGGAGCCGGATACTGGCAGAATAGAAATCCGTTGCAGAGTCCAACAACTAGGTATTATGTCCCCGGAATTCTCCGAATTGAAAGAAAAAAAATTTCCCGGTGCATCCCGCCGCTATTCACTGGTGATAGTGGCACGCAATCAAAGAATGTGGTGGCACAAAAAACCGGCGACGGATGCAAATTGTTGTTTTTCATGGAACCGACCGGCCTTCCGGCGAAATCAAAATAGACAGCAAATTGCTTGTGGAAATTCCTCGATATGGCGGAGCAGGCAAGGGGTGTCCGACACCCGAAGCAAAAGGGTCGATATTCTCAAAACTAATAAATCTACTGCGGAACGTAGGGCGACCGCAACGGTTCACCATGACGATGGTACAATCGCAAAGAGTCAGGGAAATAGTGGGGCAAGCGGACGCCGATACCTTGATGGCGGCGAAACAGCGACATGGTGGGAGCCTTTTTTTCAAAGTAACCTTAAAAGAGGAGAAAAAAATGAACAAGTACAGCCTTGTCAAAAGAACAATTATGGCCCTTTCTTTTCTGGCAATCATTATCGCCGGATCGTCGTTCGGGTCGGGATGTTTCGCCGGGAGCCCCCCTAACCTCGACACAGGTTTTGAGGGTTCTTGGACCGGGCAAGCAAGGGCTTCGAACGGTAATTTGTCAGTGGTGTATCTCAACCTTCAGCAGAACGGCAGGTCGACATTGACATACGAAAATCCGCGCAGTTGCGCCCTTACTGTCAAGTTCTTAAAAAATAACGGAGACAACGGTCGGGAATATTCGTTCACTGAGTCAACGGGTGGGTTCTGTGACAAGTTATTGTTGGGCAAGCTTTCCCTGATGAAGCAAGGAGACAAGAGTCTCTCCTGTGAACTGACCTCCCGGGATGATATATCACCAACAAAAATATCGGAAAAAGGCATGTTAAGCCGGTGCGGCAAATAGCCCTGAATCAGGGCTGCATGCAGTCCTTTTAATCGGTTCGCCTGGACTTGCGATAATCTTCCGCCAAAGGACATTTCCTTAACCGACGAGCCTCCCTACTACAGCGGCTTAGTTGTGCAAGGCCCTGCCGGAACCATTTCCGGCAGGGCCTTTTTTCATCCACAATCAGTCGGGGACAGACCACGTTTATCCGTTTGTCTGAAACATGTTCTGTCCCCGGTTCCCCGCTCTGCACTCAGCCCTCAGCACTCTGCACTCAGCCCTCCCTGCGCAAACCTCCTTGCACCCATTCCCAAAACACCCCTCATTTGTCACACCCCACATTCATTAACATTTCAACAAGATACATCTTATTTCCCTTCCCTGGCACCCATCTTGCTTTATGCTTGGGCATCAGCAACAGCACCGTTTTTCAGCAAAATACCTTTACACCCGCGAGCCCATGGCCAGACGACACATCCTTCTTGCCGAAAACAGGCCCAACCTGCAACACAGCCTCGGCCTCATGCTCAAACAGGCGGATTACCGGGTAAGCCTTGCCCAGAGCACGGAAGAGGCGCTGACCCTGGCCAGAACTTTGCGCAACAGCCTGCACCCCGTTGAGCTGCTGATCGTCGATCTGGATTCGGCCTTGCCCGAGGCGTGCCGCGCCTTCATGCACACCCTGTCCGCCAGCGGACTTGCCCTCCCCTACTTAGTCCTGGCGGAAGAGATCCGCGATCAGACGGGCGATGCCTTGAGAACAAACGGCTGCCTGGCCTGCATCGCCAAGCCGTTCGAACCGGAAACCTTGCTCAACAGCGTACGCACAGCCCTGGCTCAGCTCTCGCCAGGTGAAAAATCGGATAAAACCAGCACAAAAATCCAGTGAACCAACCCGAATAATTATTACTTTTTTAAGGAGAACAATCATGCAGAACAAGCAGTTGCGCAGATGGCTTCCATTCCTGCTGTTTACCGGCCTGCTGGTAGGCAGCCCGAACCTCTCCGGCTCCTTGGCCCTGGCGGCGGACCCGACACCTCAGGCGGCCCAGAGCGCCAACACCTTTGCCGGCAAGGTCACCGGCAAATCCAACAAAGCCAAAACCATCTCCATCGAGGTGAACGGCAAAAACGAATTCGTCAAATTCGACGATAAAACCGTGGGCGTCGATCATGCGATCGAAGGCGAAGCCTCGATCATCCAGTTTGAGATGCGCGGCTCCGACAGGTTCGCCACCGACATCAAGCCCAAGCTGGTGACCCTGCCGGAAGGCATCAAGGAAATCAAGGTCGATGAGCTGGCCAAGCTCATCGCCATGGGGCCGGACGAGGGCAAGTACGTGCTGATCGACTCCAGGCCTGCGGCGCGCTACCACGAGGGGCATATCCCCACCGCCATCTCCATCCCCGAGACCGTGCTGAAGGAAACCGATGCAGCCTCGCTGCCCGGCGACGCAAAGCTCAACAACACGCAGCTCATCTTCTACTGCGGCGGCCCCACCTGCGGCATGAGCCCCAACTCGGCGGCCATGGCAAAGAAGCTGGGCTACACCAACCTGCACGTCATGATCCAGGGCGTCCCCGGCTGGAAAAAGGCGGGCAAGAGCGTGATCGCCTCGGAAAAATTTGTCAAAACCGACAACATCGTCTTGGTAGACCTGCGCTCCAAGGAAGAATACGAGGCAGGCCATATCCCGAGGGCACACAGTATCCCCATGGCCTCGTTGGCTGCAAAAGAGGATGGCTTCCCGACCAAGGCCCCGACCGTGGTCTACGCCAACTCTTTTGTCGAGGCGCAGAAAGGCTACAACATGATCAAGAAGTGGGGCGCCAAGACGATCTCCATCTGGCCGGGCGGCGAAAAATCCTGGGCAGCCAAGGGCAACAAGCTGGCCAAGGGGCCCACCCCTGCCGCTATCACCTGGGTCCGGCAGATGGGCAAGGGCGAAGTCTCTCTGGCTGAGTTCACGAAGGCCATGGACGGCACCACCGGCCAGGTCATCCTCGATGTCCGCACCAAGGACGAGGTGCAGACCGGCGCCTTCAAAAACTCCATCTCCATCCCCCTGGACGAAATCGAAAAACGCATCGGCGAATTGCCCAAGGGCAAGGAGATGCTGATCCATTGCTCCACCGGCGCCCGGGCGGAAATGGCTAAAGCCGCCTTGGACAAGGCGGGACTCAAGAGCCGCGTCCTGATCGCCGATGTGGAATGCGAGCAGGGCAAGTGCGAGATCAAGGACTAATCCTCCTGTTCTTTACAAAACATCTGCTACCCCCCTCAGCAGCTGTTTTGTTGTGCAAGGCCCTGCCGGGATCATCCCCGGCAGGACCTTTTTTTTCATAATCCTTTGCATATTCCTCACCGAAACAAGAGGACATCTACACTTTGTTTTTTACTGAGAGGACTCGATAATCAAATAACTATTGAGCATTGACTTCGCTACAACGATGTGTGTAACCTAACTAACAACAACGAAAATCAACCGTTGCTCCTGCCTAACAATTAAGGAAAAATTATGCGTGCGACCCTTCTTCTACTATTAGTCGTTCTGCTTGCTTTGGCCGGTTGCGCAGGACACCAACAGTCAAAGCAGGGGGAAGCGACCTCCCCGATCCAGAAAAATGTTGAAGAGGGTATTGCCTTACTCGCCAAAGGAGACGCGAAGCAAGCAAACGCACAATTCAACCGAGCCTTGGCCCTGGCCCCCTCCGACCCCAATCTGCACTTCCTCAACGGCTTAGCGTATCGCGAGATGGCCCGTGTAAATGGCCAAGCCGTTGCAGAACTTGCCGAAACAGGATACCGGCTGGCACTGGAATTCGACTCAAATCACTGGCTGGCCGCATGGCATCTCGGCTTGCTACAGGTTGAGCAACGCCAATACGCCGAGGCCAGAAAGTCGCTTGCCACGGCAGCACGCCTGCGACCACGCAATCCCGACATCCAGCTGGCCCTTGCAGGGTCGGCCTATCAGGCAAGCGACGCTCCGGTGGCCCTCTGGGCCGCCAACAACACGCTGTCCTTACGCCCGAACGATCCGGAAGCACTGCGAATCGCGGCCCTCTCGAGCGCCGCGCTCGGACTGGAGTCCAGCGCCCTTGAGCTCCGGGACCGTTTCCGGCAGGTTCGCCCCGCTGATGCGGAAATTCTCGACGACCGCATCAGCGCGTGGAAAAAAACCTCTGCGCAAGCCGACACTGCCAACAATGGAACGGACACCCTCACCGAATCAATACCTGGGAGCCCGGCGCCTACCTCTGCCGCCGAGACAGGCACACCACCCACGCAATCCACATCCGGGAATCCCGCGCCTCCCATACAAATTCCAGGCCCTTGGGGCACCTCCGGCGGGACAACAAGCAACCCAGGCGGATCCCTCGCCGAGGAGGGACCACTTGCGCGGTCCTGGAGCGAATGCTCTCAATCGCCGAGTAGTCAATCCGGCAGCAGTTTGGGCGGAGTCAACAACAGCAGCAATTGGGGAGGAGGAAACAGCAACAGTTGGGGGGGAGGAAACGGCAGCGACTATGGGCGCACCATTACAAGCGATACGACAGAGCGCCTGCCGGCATTACCCTCACCCTGTAAGGGCATACCGTTGCCACGCATGGTTGTGGTGGATGTCACACTTATCCGCACACAGGAAATCACCGAATATAACCAAGGCGTCAACCTGCTCGACGGACTGAAAATAGTCCTTGGCGGCAGTTGGGAGAGGACCTCCGAATCCACAAAATCTGATCGGGATCCGAGCGGAAACACCATCCGCAGCACGAACATCGCCCGCAGCCTGGGCCTCCCCCAGGGGGGTATCACATATTCGCTCAACATCTTCAATGCCGGAGATACTTCAGCCGACGTGATTGCCCGGCCGAGCCTGCTGGCGCTTGACCGAACCCCCTCCACCTTCTTTTCCGGCTCAACGCTTTCCGTTGCTATAACAGGACAATACGGCGGCTCCATTACCGACAAGAACATCGGCGTCAGCCTCTCGGTCACGCCTACCTTCATCGACGATGACCGCCTACTCCTTTCGGTGAAAGGAGCACGCTCTTTCATCGAACCTACCCAGTTCGAGGGGTTTGATGAGGTAGTCTCTTCGACCAACAACACCGTCTCCACCAACGTCATCATGCGCTTCGGGGAAACGCTCATCCTCTCCGGCCTGCGCGAGCGCGAAAACGTCAAGACCAAAAATGGCGCGCCCTTACTCCGCGATGTGCCTGTATTGCAATACTTGTTCTCGACCCATTCGGATTATGACTATGCGCAACACATCCTGATCCTGATCACTCCTCGAAAACCAGCGACATCCTCGGAAACAGATCGCGCCGCACACGCCTATGCACACACACCGGAATTCCAGGTGGAGCCGGATGACGCGGTCAGCGCAGAAGCCCTTGGGGCACTGCGCTCCCGGCGTCCGAATTTAGAAGCCATCGTGGCGAAGCTTCAGCGGAGCAAATATCGCCACGAGTTTCGAAGCGGCGATCTTTCGAGCCGTCGCTTCGCCCCCAGCCCCTCGCTGGAACGCGTGATCCAAGACATTAAGCAAATGATGTATTTCTGACGCCACCGGAGAACCCCGCAAATTGTCGCCAGACAAACTCGGAGCACTCGGGCCTCTGATATCAGCTCTTCGCAGTCAAACTCAACCACAGAGGGAGGTAACATGATGAAAAAAAGTTTACTCTTCACAGCGTTCGCAATTATTTCCGCCGCGTTCCTGGCGGGCGGTGTCTGTAGCGCGGCGCAGCCCAACCCCAACACGGAATCCGCCAAGCCTTCAGGATGGTGGCCAAAGCCCCCCATCCCTAAA
>Ga0172379_10011541_pt1 | contig 10497 bp, 8 predicted proteins | sample GrowelOW334metaG_FD_119756 | JGI IMG/M metagenome (GOLD analysis project Ga0172379, IMG submission 119756) | Groundwater microbial communities from an aquifer near a municipal landfill in Southern Ontario, Canada - Groundwater well OW334 metaG | ecosystem: Environmental > Aquatic > Deep...
AGCCAATCGCGGATATTCCGAAACTGTTTTTCAAGGAAGATATCGTCCCTGCTGCTGCGAATAAGTTCGTTCACTCGCTGGGACCGCTGATATCCCTCACGATCACTTTTTCCATGTTTGCAGTCATTCCATTCGGAGATACGTTGCCGATCGTCATCAACGGAGTTGTGCACAATTTTACCCTCCGCATTGCGGATGTGAATATCGGCGTGCTGTATATCCTGTCGCTCTCATCGCTGGCAGTGTACGGCATCACCCTGAGCGGATGGGCTTCCAACAACAAGTATTCGCTGCTCGGCGGAATTCGATCGTCCGCGCAGATGATCAGCTATGAACTGTCGCTGGGATTATCCATCATTGGCGTGGTGATGATTTCCAACACCCTGCAGTTGAACGATATCGTTAAAGCACAGCAGGGATACTACCTGTTCGGATTTTTGCCCAACTGGAATATCTTTCTGCAGCCGATCGGATTCATCACTTTCTTTGTGGCGATGTTTGCCGAAACAAACCGTCTGCCGTTCGACCTTCCGGAAGCAGAACCGGAACTCGTCGCCGGATATCACACAGAATATACCGGTATGAAGTTCGGCATGTTTATGTTGTCGGAATATCTTGCGATGTTCGCAGCCGCAAGCATGATCACCACATTGTATCTGGGGGGATGGCAGGCACCGTACATTGAATATCTGAATCTCTCCCCGTTGGCGGTCAGCCTGCTGCAGGTTGCGGCATTCTTCACGAAGTTCTTTGTGATCGTCATTTTCTTTATGATCGTCCGTTGGTCCATGCCGCGGTTCCGGTATGACCAGCTAATGAATTTGGGATGGAAAGTGATGTTGCCATTAGCACTCTTGAATATCGCATTGACAGGATTTTTCATTCTCAAACCTATCCATACCTGGTTCAATTAATATGAATGACGAAAAACTACTAGAAAAAAGCGAAGTTATCCGTGTGAAAGATCTTTCCTTTCTGCAGCGTGCATATGTGCTGGAGATTCTGAAAGGGATGCTGACTGCGACGAAGCAAATCTTCAAGCCGACATTCACTACGCAGTATCCTGAAGTGAAAGTGGAACATGCCGCTTCGTTCCGAGGACGTCCCGTGCTGGTAGAAGAGAACGGTACGGAACGGTGTGTGGCGTGCGGATTGTGCAGCAGGGTATGTCCGGCACTGGCGATTGAAGTGCAGGCAGCGGAGACGGAACTTGATAAAGAACGGTACCCGGAAAAATTCGAAATCAACATGACGCGCTGCATCTTCTGCGGATTCTGTGAAGAGGTCTGTCCGGAAGAAGCAATCATCATGAGCAGTGAATATGAACTGGCTTTCTCCAGCCAGGAAGAATCTATTTTCGGGAAAGACAAGTTGTTGAAATCCGCACAGGAAATGAAACCGCGGCTCGATTTCCTTCGGACACATCGTTGACCTAATAAGTAAATCGAATTACATTGGAACTCACTAAGGCGCTGGATATATTTCAGCGCCTTTTGTGTTTTCTACTGATCGATCCTTATGCTGACCACAGTCCTTTCCGCTGCCACATACGGTATTAACGCCTATCTCATCGAGATCGAGACGAATATTGAAAACACCGTGCCGAATTTTTTCATGGTCGGCTTGCCGGACAATGCCGTTAAAGAATCGCGTGAGCGAGTAGCAACGGCCATTAAGAATTCCTCTTATGCCTATCCGAATAAACGCATCACCATCAATCTCGCTCCGGCGGATGTGAAGAAAGAAGGTTCAGCGTACGATCTTCCGATTGCCATTGGTATGCTCGCATCCAGCGGACAGATCAGTGAAGATCACTTGAGTGAATATATTATTATGGGAGAGCTTTCGTTGGAAGGAACGTTACGGCCGATCCACGGTGCGTTGCCAATCGCTGTGGAATTGAAAAAGAAAGGGATACGAGGAATCATCCTGCCGAAACAGAATGTGAACGAAGCCGCAATGGTGGAAGGGATTGATGCATACGGCGCTGAAACACTCATGGAAGCAATCGAAATACTGGAAGGAAAATCTACCATCGGGCCATTACGGCTCGATCTGAAAAAAGTCTTTTCCGTCGAACAAAAATACCTGCAAGATTTTTCCGATGTGAAAGGGCAAGAGAATGTGAAACGTGCTTTGGAAGTGGCTGCTGCCGGCGGTCATAATATAATCATGATCGGTCCGCCAGGTTCCGGAAAGACGATGCTTGCACGGAGACTTCCGAGTATTCTGCCCCCGTTGACATTCGAAGAGAGCATTGAGACAACGAAGATCCATTCTGTCTCCGGATTATTGCCCCCCCGGTTCTGCGCTGGTCGCGCAGCGGCCGTTTCGTTCTCCTCATCACACTATTTCAGATTCGGCGCTGGTGGGAGGCGGGACGATTCCGCGACCCGGCGAAATATCGTTATCGCATCACGGCGTTTTGTTTCTTGATGAGCTGCCGGAATTCGCACGCAATGTGTTGGAAGTGATGCGGCAACCTCTGGAAGATGCGAAAGTGACGATCAGCCGTTCGAAAATGTCTGTAGACTATCCGGCAAATTTCATGCTTGTTTGTGCAATGAATCCGTGCCCTTGCGGTAATTTTGGCAACCCGAATCACGAATGTACCTGCACGCCGATGATGATTCAGAAATATATGGCAAAGATCTCCGGTCCGTTGATGGACAGGATCGATATCCATATCGAAGTTCCAGCAGTAAAAGTTGCTGAACTGGCTCAAAAGAAAGCAGGAGAGTCATCCTTCGCAATACGTTCCCGGGTAGTAAATGCACGTGAGATCCAGTTAAAACGGTTTGAAGGACATAGCAATCTGTTCTCCAATGCGAGTATGCAGTCGAAAGAGATTCGTGAATTTTGCAGGATCGATAGCGCGGGAGAGGAGTTGTTGAAGATGGCGATGGCAAAACTCGGACTCTCAGCCCGCGCGTATGATAGAATCTTGAAAGTTTCCCGTACTGTTGCAGATCTCGCCGGAAGTACGGATATTCGAACGGAGCATGTCAGTGAGGCGATCCAATACAGAAGTCTGGATCGGAATCTTTGGATGTAATTTTATAGGAGTATCAAATGAGTGTTTTCTCGCAGATTCTTGTAGCCGTCGTTGCATTGGAGCATATCTATATTCTTTGGCTGGAGATGTTCATGTGGACAAAGCCGCTCGGCAGAAAAACATTTTCATCAATGTCTTCCGAATTATTTGAGAAGACAAAAGCACTGGCTGCCAACCAGGGACTCTATAACGGTTTTCTTGCCGCGGGACTGATCTGGTCATTGATCGTTCTTGATCCGGTATGGTCAAAAAATATTGCACTCTTTTTCACTGCTTGTGTTGCCGTTGCTGGTATCTATGGAGCAGCAACCGCAATGAGGAAGATCTTCTTTACACAGGCGCTTCCTGCAATACTTGCCCTTGGTTCGCTTCTGATGTTATAATCGAAACAAGTGAAATTCTAAATAATAAGAATTCTTTGAATAGTGTTGTTAGAACCCCTCTCAAAATGGCGAGTCATTGTCCCAAAGGGATCCCGTTGGGACGAGGAGTCCCGTTTACGGGACGACGAAGCAATCTTTCCTTAGTTTTAGATTGCTTCGCCAAATAACGGCTCGCAATGACTACAATATTTTTGTTTTTCAGATATCTCTATTAACAATTGTAACAAAAACTCATTTTTTATAAATTGTCGACAACTTCTTTCCATTAATTTCGTAACTTCATCCCACTATCGTGTCTGTATTCTTATTTAATTCCTCTATTTTACTAGTTCACAATCTTCAAGGAGATGATATGAAGGCAATTGGTCTTTTCCTTTTGTTTGCGATCATTTCACTTTCACAGGTGAAAGCGCAAACAAAAAGCATGGTGACGGATATTAATATTCCGTACGAAAAATTCACGCTCGATAACGGGCTCACAGTGTTAGTGCATGAGGATCATAAAGCCCCGATTGTTGCGGTGAATGTATGGTATCATGTCGGTTCGAAAAATGAAAAACAGGGGAAGAGCGGTTTTGCCCATTTGTTCGAACACTTGATGTTCAACGGTTCGGAAAATTACGATATGGATTATTTCCAGGCGCTCGAACGGATCGGTGCAACAGATCTGAACGGTACAACAAACGAGGACCGGACGAACTATTTCCAGAACGTTCCGACGTCCGCATTGGATATCGTCCTATGGATGGAATCAGACAGAATGGGGCATCTGCTCGGAGCGGTGAGTCAGGCAAAACTGGACGAACAGCGGGGAGTGGTGCAGAATGAGAAGCGGCAGGGCGATAACCAGCCATATTCAATCGTGGAAGAACTTTCCGTGAAGGCGACATGGCCGGCAGGACATCCGTACTCTTGGACCGTGATCGGTTCGATGGAGGATCTGAATGCCGCATCGCTGGATGATGTGAAGGAATGGTTCAAGAGTTATTACGGGGCGGCCAATGCAGTTGTAGTGATCGCCGGCGATATCGATGTGAAAACAGCAAAGCAGAAGATGCAGAAATTCTTCGGAGACATTCCTTCTGGTCCTCCCGTTGCAAAGTACGATGAAGCGATTGCAAAACGGACCGGAACGATCCGTCAGCGCGCCGAAGATCGTGTGCCGCAGGCGAGGATCTTCAAAGTGTGGAATACACCGAAGTTCTCCAGCGTTGAAAATCATTTACTGATTTTATTCGCAGATATTCTCGCATCGGGAAAGACTTCGCGTCTCTATAAACGTCTTGTCTATGACGATCAAATCGCAACCAACGTTTCAGCGTATGTTGATGCGAGGGAAATTGCCGGACAGTTTAATATCGATGTTACGGCAAAACCTGGAATTGATCTGGCAATTGTGGAAAAGGCAATCAATGAAGAGTTGAAGAACCTGTTAGAGAAGGGGCCGTCCGAAAAGGAATTACAGCGCGTAAAAACACAGCGTATTGCCGGTTTCGTACGCGGTATTGAACGGATCGGGGGATTTGGCGGTAAATCCGATATTCTGGCACAGGGAGAAGTCTATGCCGGCACTCCGGATTACTATAAAGCATATTTGAACAATCTTGAAGCGGCTACAATTCAATCGGTTCAGTCAACAGCGCAGCGCTGGCTCTCTGACGGTGAATATGTACTGGAAGTTCATCCTTTCCCGCAATTCAATAATGAGCCGACCGATTCCACCGTACGCAAAACGATGCCGAAGATGGCTGCCGCACCGGAAGCGAAATTCCCGAAATTGGAGCGGGCAACACTTTCCAACGGACTGAAAGTGATTCTTGCAGAACGCACTGCAGTTCCGACAGTGAATTTGAATTTGATGGTTGATGCCGGATATGCCGCTGATCTTGGAACGAATGCCGGCACAGCAAGCTTGGCTATGGATGTGCTCGATGAAGGAACGAAGACGCGATCCGCGCTTCAGATCAGCGAAGAACTTGCGTTGTTAGGTGCCTCGCTGAATTCCGGCGCGAACCTGGACTTGTCGACCGTTTCAATGTCTGCATTGAAAACGAATCTTGATGCATCTCTTGCGATCTTCGCAGATGTCATATTGAATCCTTCCTTCCCGGAAGAGGATTTCAAACGGCTGCAAAAACAACGGATAGCTGCCATTCAGCGGGAGAAAGTGACCCCGATCCAAATGGCAATCCGTGTGCTTCCGAAACTCTTATATGGTACGGACCATGCCTATGGCAATCCTTTAACTGGTTCCGGTACGGAACAATCGGTCATGAGTATCAAGCGTGACGATTTGGTGAAATATCATAAATCGTGGATGAAACCGAACAATGCCACGCTTGTTGTTGTCGGCGCAACCACCATGAGTGAGATCAAACCGAAACTCGAAAAACTGTTTAAGGATTGGAAATCCGGTGACGTTCCGAAAAAGAACATTGCAACAGTAGAACAGCAAAAGAAGCCGGCAGTATATCTCATCGATAAACCGGGTGCGGGACAATCGATTGTCATCAGCGGTCATGTCACGCTGCCGCAGGCAAATCCGGATGAAATTGCGATCGAAACAATGAACAATGTCCTCGGCGGGGTCTTCACATCGCGCGTCAATATGAATCTGCGTGAAGACAAGCATTGGTCCTACGGTGCACAGACTATTTTTCTGGGTGCACGCGGTCAGCGTCCCTTCCTGGCATTAGCGCCGGTTCAGACGGATAAAACAAAAGAATCTATGGCAGAAGTGATGAAGGAGTTGAAGGGAATTGTTTCCGAAAAACAAGTAACCGAAGAGGAATTCTCCAAGGTTCAGAAGAATGCAATTCTCGAACTGTCCGGATCATGGGAAACCAACGGTGCTATCATGGGTTCGATCGGAAATATCGTCCGGTATGGATATTCGGATGATTACTATCAAACCTACGCAAAAAAAATGAACGATCTTAGTTATGATGACGTGCGTGAAGCTGCTGAAAAAGCGATTTATCCCGACAACCTAGTATGGGTAATCGTTGGAGACAAAGAAAAGATTGAGAAAGGGATCAAAGAACTAAATTTTGGCGAGGTAAAGTATTTGGATGCCGACGGCAATGATCTTTCAAAGATTCAGCAGAAGATGCCGCCAATTGAAAAGAAAAAATAACAAAAAGAAAAAAAGGACGGGCGATCAACCCGTCCTTTTTTTTGTATGTGCAGCAGTGTTGAGTTAAAGGATGTTACAATGGACGTGAAGTTCTATTTCTGTACGATTGTTCCGTTATTGCCGAGCATTTTCGACGACACTTCTTCCGAGATCTGTCGGAACAGATAATCATACGATCCCGCTTTTGATATCGGCGTAATGGTGATGCTGTCTGCATTGGACAGGTAGATCAATGCCAGATGTGCTTTATACCGAATGGAGGGGGATGAATGTTCCGACACTACCCGTTTTAGTTTTTCGGTGGCATTGGTGAAATCCAATCCCGAAAAATATCGTTTGCTCAGGATGATATTGTATATGGATCCCTCGACAATACCCTGAATATCACTGCGCAACGAAGGGATGATCGTCTTATCGACGATATGCTGCATCTTCGCTGTTTCATACTTCACTTCTTGTATTTGTGCAGCACCTGTTACGGTGAATATTCCAAACAACGCCACAGCTGTCAGTATCCGCTTTGTTTTTTCCATATGACAATCCTCCTGAATGTTATTACGATGATTAATGACATCATCGCCTACTACAAAAGGAATGCCAATGTTTATTTCTCGAAAAAATTACGGTTTTCAGAAGAAAATCATCATATGGGAAAGATGTACTTGCAGAAAAAGGGTGCCACAAAATTTCTTATACTTTTGGAAGTTTTTAATGAATTGACTGAAAATAAAAGAGTTTATTATCAATACATCGTTTGTCAGTTCGGAAGAAATGTGGCACCCTTTTACATCCATTTATCATTTTTGTTCATTCGCTGCAGGCGGTTATTCAATGCGCGGCGGGTGATTCCGAGAAGTTCGGCAGCAATCGTTTGATTTCCCTCCGCTCGCTTCAATGCCTCTTCGATAATAGAATCTTCTGCTTCTTTCATCGTCGGAAATCTTCCGGGAAATTGTATTTGTGCGAACGATACAGGTTTTGATGAGGGGGAGATTGGCTCATTATTCGTCAACGCAATGGAGTTCCTCAACGCATCGAGCGATAAAATACCGGACGTATGCACGCTAATTGCATTGAAGATGAGTCCTTCAAGTTCTCGAATATTTCCGGGAAATGAATAATTGTTCAACAATGTAAAGAGTTCCTTCGGCGGTGTGGGCCGTTTTTTATTGAGTGTGATCGACGCCTTGGAAATGAAATGATCCGTCAACAGCGGTATATCGGATTGCCGCTCCCGCAGAGGCGGAATATGCACGTGGTGCGACTTCAGACGATAATACAGGTCCTGCCGAAACGTGTTTTGTTCCTGCATTGCTTTGATATCCCGGTGAGTTGCAACGACAACCCGCGCATTGGAGCGTTTTGCACTGTCATCGCCTAACGGATAATATTGGCCGTCCTGCAGCAGTCGAAGCAACTTCACCTGAGTTTCAATACTTAAATCGCCGATCTCATCCAGAAACAGCGTTCCGTCTTCCGCTTTTTCAATCAATCCTTTTCGTTCGCTGTCTGCTCCGGTGAACGCACCTTTCCTATGCCCGAAGAGTGTGTCGGAAAAAAGATTATCGTCAAGCCCTGCAACATTCACAGAAATGAGTTCTCCTTTTCTCCCGCTCGCCGTATGGACTGCTCGGGCAAAAAGCTCTTTTCCCGTTCCTGTCTCACCGGTAATGAGAATAGGCAGGTTGGTTTTCGCAACTGCCTCGATGTATTTGAAGATAGAATGCATTGCCGTACTGCGCGTCAGGATTTCGTTGAAAAATTCCGGATGCTCAACGGTATCCCGCAGGAGCGACTGTTTCAGCAGTTCGTTCTCTCTTCGCATATCTGCCAGTTGAATGCCATGGCGGATGGAGGTAACCAGTTTGGCTTCGGTGATCGGTTTTACTGCATAATCAAATGCGCCTTCTTTCATGCAGAGGACGGCATTCTCCACGTCGTTCACCGCCGTCAGCATGATGATAGGAATTTCCGGATGATGTGCAGCGATCAACACGAGCAATTCCAATCCGGAAATTCCGGGCATGTTAATGTCCAGAATGATCACGGAGTAATTCCCGTTCGCCAGCAGTTTCATCACCTTAGTACTGTCTGTACAAGAATTGATATTAGTGAAACCGTTGGATCGCAGTGTTAATTCGACGCTGAGAAGAAAGTGCTCTTCATCGTCGACCAGAAGAATCGGATGTGTCGGATATTGTTTTGTGCTCATAGTGTTGTTTGTCGAACAGGATCAAGCTCTTTTGAGACGGGAAGTGTGATTGTTGCAATCGTCCCTTTCATTTCCTCGCTTTTGAACATCAGCATCCCATTATGATTTTTTATGATCGTATAGGAGACGGATAATCCGAGCCCCGTTCCTCCGGAATTGCGTTTGGTAGTAAAGAACGGGTCCATAATGTATTTCATATCGCTTTGCTTAATACCGATGCCGTGATCTTCCACGGTGATCTTTACTCGGTTGCGAAGCGGATCGAATGCCGTACTGATCTTGATTGCGGATGCACGGTCCGTTAACGATTGACATGCATTGTTAATCAGATTAATCACGACCTGTTCCAGCTGTTGGGCATTGCCTTTCACCTTTGGCAGAAGGGAAGCATATTCCACGGTGAAATCTGTTGTCGATTGTTTTACCATCGTACCGGTAATGGCTACTGCCATTTCCACAACGGTGTTAATGTCGACAATTTCATTTAATGAATCACTGTCGATCTTCGAGTATTCGGTCAGCCGTTTTGTAATCGTGGTGATCCGTTCCGATCCGTTTAATATTCCTTCCAAAGATTGGGTAATTTTCCCGCCGCATTCGCTGTACGGCATTCCCGCCAGAGTGAAATCGCCATTGTCACGGGCATAGGCTTCCAGAATCGGGAGGACATCCTTCCATATTTTGCCAAATAATCGGGCATTGAGTGTCACAAAATTGTTTGGATTATTAATCTCATGTGCGATTCCGGCCGCTAGCGTACCGAGAGAAGCCATCTTTTCCGCCTGGCGCAATTGTCGGTTCCGTTGTACAGCTGCCGCTTCTGCGCGTTTTAATTCCGTGATATCATTGATCAATCCATCGTAAGAAATGGGCTGACCGTTTTCATCCTTTGTGATGACGATCTTGTTTTTCACCCAGCGTGTCGTTCCATCCCTGTGGATTATTCGGTGAATTACCGGTTCGCTTTCAATGCCGGACAATGCCGATTCCACTTGCAGGAGGACATTCTCACGATCCTTGGGGTGAATCATGCGGTACCACAGATCGGTATCTTTTTGATATTCCTCAGGAGTATATCCTGTGATCGCAACACATCCCGGTCCGTGATAGGTACCGGTTGCCGCATGATCCCTAATCGTTACCGTGTAGATATAATCGGTAAGGTCGTTGACCAATTTTTCATATCGCTTTTCAGTATTCATCTGTTCCAATCGTTCGCAGTCAGCATTTTTATCCACTACAGTATATAGTAATATAAAAATATTTATGACATTTGAACTTCATCCGTCAATTCTTTGATGTTGCGTGGATTAAAAAGAATTAAAGAATGAAAATATTTCCTATCAGACTCTTGACACAGGAAAAAAATATGTTATATTACATATAGTTCTTTTATCATAAAAACAATTCATCAAGAGTGGATGAGGGACTGACCCGATGATTCCACAGCAACCGGCGGCTCAAACAGCGTCGCGACAGGTGCTAAATTCAGATTCCCTGAAAAGGGAACGAAGATGAACTAAAAGCCTGAGATTTTTTAACCTCTTTTAGTTTATCTTTGCTAAATGAGGTTTTTTCGTTTTAAACACTAACCATGAACATATCTAGCTTACATCTTTTCTACGCTTCACGCCCCGTACTGGAACATACCTCGTCGTATTTCGACGGTAATTTTCTCTGTTGTCGCTGACATATAGCACTTTTTTCTTGC
>Ga0172379_10011542_pt1 | contig 10497 bp, 8 predicted proteins | sample GrowelOW334metaG_FD_119756 | JGI IMG/M metagenome (GOLD analysis project Ga0172379, IMG submission 119756) | Groundwater microbial communities from an aquifer near a municipal landfill in Southern Ontario, Canada - Groundwater well OW334 metaG | ecosystem: Environmental > Aquatic > Deep...
AATTTATAGAGTTGCAAGCCACAAACCAAATATTGCTAAAATAATTCCTGCAAGCCAAGCCCTCATCACAATTTTAGGTTCTTCCCAGCCAACTGCTAAAAATGTATGGTGAATTGGTGCAAGCTTAAAAATTGGTTTCTTTAAAAATCTCCAACCCAAGATTTGTATTGCAGAAGATGTAATTTCTATAACAAAAATTCCTCCAATTACTACAAGTGCAATAATACTTCCCGTTAATAGTCCAATAACTGCAAGTGTTGCGCCAAAGGACAAAGCTCCCGTATCTCCCAACCAAATTCTGGCTGGCCATGTATTAAAATATAAAAAGGCAATTAATGCTCCCAGCCAAAGAGCAATAAATAAAGAAAGAGGAGTATCAATTGAACTTGCAGCGATTACTCCAAATGCAATTAAGCAAATCATCAAAAGCCCTGATGCTAAACCGTCTAATCCATCGGTTATATTAAATGCATTAGTAAATGCTACGATTACTAAAGCAGCAAACGGAATATACCAAAGACCTAAATTTAAAGTCTTTCCGATAATTGGAACATATAAAATTCCGATTCCTAAAATTTTATGTATAACTATGGCAATTATTAAAGCCAAAACCCATTGCAATATAAACTTATGTTTTCTGGTTAAACCAAAGGCAAGTCCCAATACACCTTTTACAGGCTTACCCAGCATTTTAATATAATCGTCCAGAAGTCCCAATAGACCAAATGAAATAAATGTAAAAAAGATTACAAACAATTCAGCCCTTAAAGAATGAGCTGTTTCTATAAAAACTCCCATGTATCTACTTATTGGGAATATGATAGCAAAAAGAAGACTGACAACGGCAATTATTAATACTCCTCCACCAACAGGAGTACCTGCTTTTTTGTCATGAAGTTTGTCAAAAAGAGGAATTCTACCTACCTTTGGAGCTTCAACTTTTCGTGTAAACTTAATCTTATATAAAAAATCTATAAACGGGATAACAAGAACCCCTGTAATTAAGAATGAAAACATTACAAGGCCTAAGGCTAAAGGCAAAAAATTCTGCATATATTTATGATACCAGTTTATCAACCAACTTGTCTAAACCCATTGATCGTGAACCTTTTATGAAAATATATGTATTTGGCTCAAGATATTTTTTAACTTCCTGCAATGCAGGAAGATACGATAAATAAACGTCATTGGTTATAAACTTAACTAGATTTCCTACCCCAATGATTTTTCTAAACCCCTTACTTTTAATTTCTTTGCCTATTTTTTTGTGTTCCATAACTTCAATATTTCCAAGTTCTAACATATCTCCAACTACTGCTATCTTTTTATTATTACCTGCTATTTTTAAAAAATAGTTAAGACTTTTCTTAAAAGCTTCTGGATTACTATTGTATGAATCATCAAAGATATATGCCCCTGATTTATGCCTGATTAAATTTAACCTATGTTTTTGGATTTGATAGCCTTTTATACCTTTTCCAATTGTTTTCTCCTCTATACCCAAGACTTGGCAAACAACACGTGCAGTATTTTCATTTTGTATGTTTGGATTAACATCGCTTTTAAACCAACAAATATTTGCACTAATTTTATCTTTAAGTGAATATAAATATTTATCGTCTGAATTGAGAACTGCAACTTTTGTTTTTTGCACCAACTTACTTTTTTCTTTAAAAACACCTTTTTCATCACCAAAATAAAGTGTATGAGTTGGAAAAATATTTGTGATTACTCCAATATTGGGTCTAACCAGCCAAAGATAAAAATCCATTTCTTTTTGGTATTCAACTCCCATTTCCAGAATTAGATATTTTGTTTTAGGAGTACATTTTAAAATTGTTGCGGGTATGTTAAAAATTGGATCAATATTTTCTTTACTCCAGACTGTTTTATCAGACAATCTCAAAATACCTGCTATCATTTCTTTTGTGGTTGTTTTTCCTGCACTTCCGGTTATACCAATAACTGTAAGTCCATAAAACTTTTGTAAATGATAAACATAAGCTTTAGCAATCCTTCTTTTTATCGGATGAACAATTAAGTCTGCAAATATTTTTCTTAAATTACCACTTAGATGTACATGCACCATTGGTAAATCTTTCCCCACCCACATTTTTAGTATTTTTTTCATAATTCCACCTTGATTACTTTATTCGAGATGTCTTCTCCTAAAAACATTTTAGCAGTTTCCAGAAATCTTTCATTTACATCCGTAAGAAAATATTTAGTTTTTAAAGTTCCTTTAAAATCTTTTGCAATTTTATAAACCTCTTTTGCTACTTCTTCAGCAGGGTCAATTAATTTTATTTTTCCTCCCAAATAATTATTTATTAAATCTTTTATTAACGGATAATGGGTGCAACCCAATATCAATGAATCGACCTGACCTACAAAATCGGAGAAATATTTTTCAATAAATAAGTCTATTTCGGGTCCTTTAATAAAACCTTCTTCAATTAGAGGAACAAGCATCGACGCATGTCTTTTAATAAACACTTCATTATATGAATTACTATTTACTGTTGCCCTAGTACCCACAAGGCCAATTTTTTTATTTTTTGAAATTTTCAGAGCTTTTTTCATTGCTGGTTCGATTACACCAAAAACCGGCACACTAGAGTGTTTAATACACACATCCAAGGCAAGTGAAGATACGGTGTTACAGGCAACAACAATTAAATCAACATTTTTATCCAAAAGAAACTGGATATCTTCTTCGGCAAATTTTTTAATTGTATCAGGACTTCTTGTACCATACGGAACTCTGGCTGTATCACCCAAATAAATAATATCAACACTTGGAAGAAGTTTTCTTATTTCTTTAACTACAGTTAAACCCCCTAGACCGGAATCAAATATTCCGACTACAAAGTGATTAGCTTTGCTTATCATTATAATTTATTAACAGCCTCCTTAAATTGATTTCCTCTATCTTTATAGTTTTGGAACATATCAAAACTTGCAGCTGCTGGAGAAAGAATAACTACACCATCTTTTTTAGTAATTTCAAAAGATTTCTTGACAATTTCATCCATATCTTTAAATTCTAAATCATAAATCTTAACTCTTTTTGATTTAATATATTTTTTAATTTGATTTCTTATCTGACCTATTAAAATAATATTCTTAATATTTTCTTTTCGATCTATTAACTCTCCTAATTCTTTATAGTCTAACCCCTTATCGCTTCCTCCTAAAATTAATGTTTCAGGTTCAGTAAAGGAATTAATTGCGGCAATTGTAGGCTGTGGTCCAGTAGCAAAAGAATCATTATAGAACCCAACACCGTTCACCAGCCTCACGAATTCTAGTCTATGTTCTAATCCTTTAAATTCTTTAACAGTCTTTACGATTAGATCCTTTTTAATATTTAATATCTTAGAAACAGCTACAGCAGCTGCAATATTTTCAAGATTGTGTTCTCCTCTTAAAATCAAATCTTTTTTGTATTCATCTGATAAGGTCTGTTTAGAAAAGTAAATTACATTGGCCTTTGTTTCTTTAGCGAAACTTTTTGGTATTTTATATTCACTATTAATAACAGCCCAATCAGACGATTTCTGAAATTTAACAATATTTTTTTTGGCCTTAACATATTCTTCCTGATCTTTGTGCCAATCCATATGATCTGAAGTTATGTTTAGAATAACTGTAATATCAGGTGAAACAGGCAAATCAATAAGTTGAAATGAAGACATCTCGAGAACCACGTATGATTTTGAAGTTAGTAATGGTAATAATTCAAGCACTGGCTTACCGATATTTCCTGCCAAATAAACATCAAGTTTTGCCTTTTTTAATATTTCATAAATTAACGTTGAAGTCGTGCCTTTTCCTTTTGTACCAGTAACTCCAATTACAGTTCCTGTAAATTGATCAAGAAAAATGTGTATTGGAGTAGTTATTCTAACACCATTTTTATTTGCATTAATTAGTTCTTTTTTAAAAGGATATACTCCAGGCGATCGAACTATAAGATCGTACTTATGAAGATTTTTAAGATAATTTGGATCATCTTTTTGATCTAAAATTGTTACAACTGCTCCTCTTTTCAATAAAAACTTTTCAGCATCTTGTCCCTCCAAACCGTATCCAAGGACAGCAATTTTTTTGTTTTTATAATTCATAAGTTTATATATTGGACTTCAGGTTCAAGTTTAATCTTAAATTTTTTATATACATCTAAAATTATTGCGTCTGCTAGTTTTTTAATATCAGAAAAATTTCCTTTACCTTCTGGGTTTGTCAGAACTAACGCATGTTTATCTGACACCTTAACAGGTCCCAAACTCTTACCCTTCCACCCAGCTTTTTCAATCAAATACCCCGCCGAAATTTTAAATTTGTTATCAATCGAATAAAATTTCATATCGTCAAACATTTTTTGAAGTCTTTCTTTATCTTTTTTTGTAATAAATGGATTAATAAAAAATGATCCAGCATTGGGAATATTTTTTGGATCATCCAGTTTTTGATTTCTTAAGTCTAAAGTTTCTTTCCTTATTTTTCTTAAATCCAAATCTTTATTGAATTTCAATTTAAAAGTAACATCTACAATCACATATTTCTGCCAATATTTTTTTTGTTTGAAAATACTTTGTCGGTAATTAAATTTGCAATCTTCCTTTGTAAAAGTAACAAATTTTTGTTTATCAACATTGTAAGCATTTAAACTCTCCAGAGTTTCGGACAATTCTTGACCATATGCACCAATATTTTGAATTGGTGCAGCACCAACAGTTCCGGGAATACCTGAAAGACACTCCAAACCTTGTAAATTATTCTCCACGGAAAACTTAACTAAATCATCCCATATAACTCCTGCATCAGCTGTTATTTTATTTTGTAAACACTTTATATTATTAGCCGTGTATTTAATAACAAGACCATTAAAATAATTGTCGGATGGTGCAATATCTGACCCGCCACCGAGGATAAACACGGTTAGGTTATTTTCTTTGGCAAATTTAACCGCCTCTATTAATTCTTCCTTAGATGAAACATTTCTAAAGTATTTAATCTCCCCACCAACTTTTAGTGTTGTAAGACTTTTGAAGTTTGGTATATCCGAAATCTTCACAATTTGTTTTGCCCATAAGTTGCTATCTCCTGCACCCATAATAACAAAAATATCATCAGGGTTCGCCTCTGCTTTTACAATTTTTAATATTTCATCCAAAGAATCAACAGTTTTAATATTTTTATGCTTTGATGCTTCTTTAATTTTTTCAGGAGTCATTTCAAATGTTTCTTTATCCCTTGCTTTAAAAATTGGCCCAACTAAAACTTTATCTACTGAATCAAAAGCACCTTTGTAAAAAGAAAGAAGAGCTTTTGTTCGAGCGTATCCATGGGGTTCAATAATTGCCCATATATATCTATCGGGATACTTTCCACGAAGACCTAAAAGTGTTGCCTTGATTGCAGTTGGATGATGGGCATAATCATCGAAAATATTCGGCGCTATCTCCTCCATTCTTCTATCAATCCCCTCAAAATTCTCCAGACTACTAATTATTTTTTCCTCAGAAATTCCTAAGACTTCACCCAATTTAACTACACCTAATGCGTTTGTAATATTATGATCACCCAATACTTTCAAATTATAATTAATTGCTTTTAACTCCCTAGAATATTTAATTAATTTTAATTTGTTTAAATTTATTCTATTAAGTAGGTTTCTTACACCTTCATTGTCCCAATTGGCAATCAATATTTTTTCTCCAACTAAGTTTCCTACAAATTTTTGGAAACTATCGTAAAGTTGTTTCTCACTTATAAAATAATCAGGGTGGTCAAATTCAATGTTATTTAAGATTATTATCTCTGGGTGATAGTGCAAAAAATTGTCATTGAACTCGTCTGCTTCAATTACAAAATATTCACCCTCTCCATACCTACTGTTTCCCCCCCATGATTTTACACTTGCACCAATTACAACAAGTGGGTCAAAATTATTATCTTCCAACAATTTTCCTACCATACCTGTTGTCGTTGATTTACCATGAGTCCCAGCAATTGCAATTACCTTTTTATCTATTGCTAGTTTATTACCTAAAAATTCTTCCCAAGTAGTAACAATATTTTTTTTCTTTCCCAAAAGAAGTTCCGGGTTTTCACTCTCTTGATAAAGAATTGCAGGGGAAACTACCAGTAGATCAATTCCTTCTAGATGGTTAGGATTATGCCCATCCATCTTCAAATCACAGCCTGTTACTTCATAACCCATCTGAGTTGTCAATTTTGCTATTCCAGCCATGCCACTACCCAAAACCCCCATCATATGTATTCTTTTCATATACTCCTCATATTATACTTAAAAATAAGTAAAATTGTTGATTTTTTTAAAGAATTTGTAATTTAAATATTATGATATACTCAATAAATTATGGATTGGATACAAAAAGAGGTAGATAATTTAAAACTAAAAAACCTATACAATAATATTCTAATTCTTGAAAGTCCTGTCGATTCAAAAATAAAAATAGGAGGTAAAACACTTTTAAATTTCTGCTCTAATAATTACCTTGGCCTGGCAAATCATCCTAAATTAATTAAGGGAGCAATTCTCGCAATTAAAAAATTTGGAATTGGGCCTGTCGCAGTAAGAACGATTGCCGGTACTACAAAACTTCACAAAGAGCTTGAGACTAAATTGGCAAAATTTAAAAAGACCGAAAGTGTTCTAACTTTTCAGTCAGGTTTCGTAGCAAACTTAGCTGTTGTTCCCGCCTTAGTCTCAGAAAATGATTTAATATTTTCTGATGAATTAAATCATGCAAGCATTATCGATGCATGCAAACTTAGTAAGGCTCAAGTTATTAGATACTTGCATTCCGATATGACCGATCTTGAAAAAAAATTAAGAAAATATTCTTCTAAACTTTCTAAAAACTTAATTATTACAGATGGAGTTTTTTCAATGGACGGGGATATAGCTTCCTTACCCGATATTTGCAAGTTAGCTAAAAAATATAAAGCTATGGTAATGGTTGATGATGCTCATGGAGAGGGAGTATTAGGATCAAACGGGAGAGGAATTGTAGATCATTTTAAGTTACATGGAAAAGTTGATATCGAAGTCGGAACAATGAGTAAGGCCTTTGGGGTTGTTGGTGGTTTTGTGGCAGGCAAGAATGAACTTATAGAATTTTTAAGTCAAAGGGCTAGACCGTTTTTGTTTAGTAGTGCAATGACGATACCTGATGTGGGTGCTTGCATTGCAGCTGTTGATTTATTAGAAAATTCTGACGGTTTAGTAAAAAAATTATGGCAAAATGCTGACTACTTAAAAAAAGGCTTAATTAAAATCGGTTTCAATACAGGCAATAGCCAAACTCCAATTATTCCACTCATGGTTGGGGATTCTAAAAAAGCACAGGATATAAGTAAAGAATTATTTAAACTTGGATTATTTGCAAAGGCAATTGTTTACCCTACTGTTGCCTTAGGAAAGGCAAGAATTAGAATTATGAATTCTGCAGGACACACTAGAAAAGATTTGGATAAAGCATTGGAGATATTTAAAGAAATATATAAAAATACGGATTAAATTTCTAAAATTGCTTCAGCTAATTTAATCGAATCGTGGCGAAGAAGATGTTCTTTTTTTAAGTAAATCGAGATCGATTTTTTGATTATTTTCACTTTTGGTTCAATATTTTTCACTTCTTTTTCATCTACCTGTACTAAATTTTGTCCCTCACCTTTATATATTTCTAAAATTTCAGGATCTAAGTGGTTATCATTAACTAACATAAAATTAAGTCTGCTTGGGGTATCCAAATAAAATAAAAAGGCCTTCAAAAAATCCGACGCTCTGTAAGAATCAGTTTCTCCAGGTTTAGTTGCTAAATTCAAAACATAAATTAATTTCGCTTTTGATCGTGCTATAGTCTCTCTAACTCCATCAACCAACAAATGAGGTAATACACTTGTGTAAAGATCTCCGGATGAAAAAACAATTTTATCAGCTTTTTCAATTTCAGAGACTACATTCAAATTAACATCTGCTCTAGTATCAAAATAAATTCTAACTATTTTATCTTTTTTGTCATAATTTTTATCCTTAACCCTTAAATCAATATTTGACTCGCCAATTATCTTGTTTCCTTTAGATGTCTCTGCTATTAATTGAAGATTAGTAATACTAACTGGCATAATTTTTGCTTTTACTCCAAACAGTTCCCTTTCTGCATCAATACCCCTGTCTTGTCCTTTATAAATATTTTCTAGTCTTGCAGTTAGAAGATTTCCAAACGAATGACCCTTTAAAGGTCCTGTCAAATCTGTAAGTCTATCATCAAAGAGTCTTTGGGCTACCATTCTTTGTTTTTGATTAGGCATCATAGCTAAGATGCATCTTCTGATATCCCCAGGGGGTAAAACACCTATTTCCGAACGAAGTCTTCCCGAGCTTCCGCCCGAATCCCAATTTCCAGCAACAGCAGTGATAAGAGAATTATCATTTAATTCACGAAGCCCCGTTAAAAGATGAAACTGACCGGTTCCACCACCTAAAGTCACTATCTTTTGACTATAATGTTTCATTTTGCATATATTTTTTCATTTAATCTTTGCTTCATTTTTTCTTCAGCATCTAATAATTGTTCAGGTGTATTAATTCCGTGCCATTCGTTGTCATTTGGCAAGGTATATGTAGCCATAGTATCTCCTTGATCGATTGCTTGTTTAATTAAATCAACTAAATAGAATTCGCTCTGGGGTCCTTTTTTTATTTTTTTAATATTTTGGGTAAACCAGTCACTATCAAAAACGTAAAGTCCATCATTAACTTCTTTTATTTTTCTTTCTTCTTCTGTAGCGTCTTTTTCTTCAACAATTTTAGTTATAAGACCGTTTTTTCCTCTTATAACTCTTCCTAGGCCTGTTGGATTATCTTTAATAAGTGATACAAAAGTCAATTTACGTTTGCGGTCGCTATGGATTTTAATAATTTCTTGAATTGTTTTTGATGTATAAAAGGCGCTATCATCACCGTTAATTATAAGTAAAATATCTGACTCTTTAGAAATTAAACCACATCCTGCCTTTGCCGCGTCAGCAGTACCGCCCTTTGGATTCTTTTGGACAGCAATTTTAACAACGCCTCTGATTTTGTTTATTACAAGATTTTTCTTAAATGAGACAACTGTAACAATATCCCCTATTTTTGCTTTTCTTAGATTTTCTAAAGTGTAAACAATCATTGGTCTTCCGCAAATTTCATGGATAACTTTGGGTTTTGATGATTTCATTCTAGTTCCTTTTCCTGCCGCCAAAACAATTGCAGAAATATTATTGTTTTTATTCAAAATATTTTTGATAAATTCTTGATCACTCCAAGGATGCTCATAAGTACCATAACACATTGTTTTTTCATGCCCTTTACCAAAAACGCCTATTGTATCTCCTTTTTGCGCAATTGATAATGCATAGGAAATTGCTTCTCCTCTCTCAGAAATAGTAATAAATTTATTTTTAATTGCTTTTGACTTAATTTGTCTTAAAATATCAAAAATGTTTTCGGATCGAGGATCTTCTGCCGTAAATATGGAAAGGTCCGCAATTTGAGTTGATATTCTACCCATTTTAGATCTCTTTTTATGATCTCTTTCTCCGGCACAACCAAAAACTGAAATAAGCCTACCCTTAGTAATTGATTTTAAGTATTTCAATACGGCTTCAAGAGAATCCGGAGTATGTGCAAAATCGACAAAAATTTTATATCCTCCACTTGTCTCTATACGCTCAAGTCTTCCTGCTGGTAATTTAAATGATTGAAGTGCTTTTATTCCTAATTCCGGTTTAATTCCCAATTTTTCTATAACCTTAATTGCTGTTTCTGCATTCAAATTATTAAATTCTCCATCAAGTATTCTTATATCTGTATTCTCAGGGCTTATTATTTGAAATTTGCCAGACTTTAAAAATGACATCTTAATTTTTTTATATTCATTAAAGGTTTTGTGATAATCCAAGTGTTCGGGGGCAATATTTGTCAGTACTGCAACCTCAAATTTAATTCCACTAATTCTACCTTGGTCAATACCATGTGAGCTTACTTCTAAAACAGCATATTCAAATCCTTTTTTTACCATTTCAGATAAATTTTGGTTTAATGTAACAATATCCGGAGTAGTTGTATGAAAACCGGAAGTGGTAATTGAAGAAACAAGACCAGTTTTATAACCCAGTTTCGTTAAAATATGATGTATCAAATGACAAGTTGTAGTCTTACCTTTAGTTCCGGTTACTCCAATTACTTTAATTTTTGAACTGGGGTCATTAAAATAATCCGAGGCCAGCTTCCCCAGCTCTTTTGCATTACTATTTTTGTAAATCTTTGATGCTCCATTTTTTAAAGCTTCTTTAATAAAATCATTACCATCATAGGTTCTTCCTTTTATAGCGACGAAGACGTCACCTCTTTTAACTTTTCTTGAGTCAAATTGAATCATTATTGTATTTTTTTAATCGAAGCACCAAGGTTTTTCA
>Ga0172379_10011543_pt1 | contig 10497 bp, 11 predicted proteins | sample GrowelOW334metaG_FD_119756 | JGI IMG/M metagenome (GOLD analysis project Ga0172379, IMG submission 119756) | Groundwater microbial communities from an aquifer near a municipal landfill in Southern Ontario, Canada - Groundwater well OW334 metaG | ecosystem: Environmental > Aquatic > Deep...
CTGGCGCGGTTGATCATGACCTTGGCATACAGCGAGGCTTTTACGTACTGCTGCACCATGCCAGAAATTTCCACGCCACCTTCAATCATCCGCACCTGGACATCGGAAACAATAGGATTTGCTCCAGCCATTTTCGAAAGCCAGGACGTCACTTCTTCGGAGGTATTCTGCGTATCAACCGGAACCGAACCAGTGAAAATCTTCGCTGGGTCGCTGCTGTAGTCCACTTTCTCGCCCGAAATTTCCAACGGTACCTTCTGCTTGATCGTCGCGTACGCTTCCTCGCTCACTTTCACGCCCAAATCTTTGGGCTTATTCGCACCCATAATCGCTGACGCCACGGGGATGTTGTAAATACCCGTCCAGGCAATTGCCAGAATGATGACGATTACTATGCCGAGAACCCACCAGTACCACGTGCGGCGCTTCTTCTTAGCTGGCACTTTCTCAATTGCTGGCTTCGGTTGGGTATCCATACGGTTACTGGCTTAAGACGGATGAAGTATGAGGCGTTCGGCGTTGGAAGATGCTCAAACCGAGGATGCACACGTAGAAGATGAACCCGTAGACGCATGCCGGGAGACTGGAAGCATTGAGCCAAGAAATCTCGTAGACCGAGAGGCCGAATGCGAAGAGCGTACCCACGACCCCGAGCCAGAGAATTGTCGTTCGAATTTTCTGCACGTCGCGCGCAATGCTCCAAATAGCCAAAATGAAAACGATGAAGAACATGGCAAACCCGTACACGCAATTCGGGAGACCGAGGATCATGACTGGACCTGAAGCGCTGGCGCTACAGCTAATGGCGGCTTTCTCGCACCCACTGCCCCACAGGTTCACGTAGCTCAAGTAGCCGGAGAGGGCGCTCCCAGCAGCCGCGAAAACCGCAATCAAGCTGTACACGAATGGTCGACGCATAAACAGTACAAAAAGAAGAGGAGTTACACCCTCATTGTCCCGCCTTTTAGGGAAAAATCAAGGCCTTACGAATCATAAAAACCAAGCGCGGGTCTCCGTGCCCGCGCGGGCAGAGACACCCGCGCTTGAGATTGTTGTATTAAGAGTTCGACGCTCCTTGCTGGCGCCACAGTGCGGCGTACAGGCCGCCTGCTTTCAATAGGTCACCGTGGCTTCCGTGTTCCACAACCTTCCCACGTTCCAACACGTAGATAACATCCGCATGGGCAATGGTGGAGAGGCGGTGTGCAATGAGCACGGTCATGAGTTGCGGCTTCTTGGTCGTAATGTCTTTGATGGTCTCGGTAATGGACTGCTCGGTAATACTGTCTAAGCTGCTCGTTGCTTCGTCAAAGATGATGAGGTCTGGTTCGCGGAGCAGTGCCCGAGCAATCGCTAAACGCTGACGCTCACCACCCGAGAGCTTGAGGCCGCCTTCGCCAATGCGCGTGTCGAGGCCTTGCGCCGAGCGCTGCATGATGTTCGCTGCTGCTGCCGCTTCTAGTGCGGCCATGCATTCAGCGTCAGTTGCCTTGGGCCGGACGAAGAGCAGGTTCTCCCGAATGGTCCCGGCGAAGAGCTGCGTCTCTTGCGCTACCAGGCCAATGCGCTGCCGGAACTGCTGGTAATCCATGGCTTGGCTGTCCACATCGTTGAAGAGCAGTTTGCCATGCGTGGGCTTGTACAGGCCGGCGAGGAGTTTGACGAGCGTGGTCTTGCCCGAACCCGATGGCCCAACGAAGGCAATGGTTTGCCCTGAACGAAGAGCAACATCAACGTGCTCTACTGCAGGCTGCGTTGCCGATGCGTAGCGGAAGCCAACATCCTGGAAGGTAATCGCAGTGAGCTTTCCGACTGTCTCCGGGCGTACCGGCCGTTCATCTGCCGGCTGCTTGAGAATCGCTTCCAGCTGCTCCATGCTGGCGCGTGCTTCTTGGAAGTGCTGGGCTACCGTGCCCAACTCGGCCAGTGGGCTGAAGATGAAGAATGAGTAAATGAGTAAGGTGAAGTATTCACCGAGAGATATGCTCTGCTGGAATATGAGCCAAAACATTAACACTAACAGCGCAGAGCGGAAGGTGTTGATGAGCGTGCCTTGAATGAAGCTAAACTTTCGGATGAGAATAATCTTCTTCAGCTCCAACTGCAGAATTCGGTCATTGGTGGCATTCAGCCGGTCAATTTCTTGGCTGTCTAACCCCAGGCTCTTTACCAATTCCACATTCCGCAGGGTCTCGGTGGTGGAACCAGAGAGCGAAGCCATTTCCGCAACAATCTGCTTCTGCGAAACTTTAATTTTTCGACTTATGTAAAACGTGATGAAGCCCAAAATGGGAATCATGAGGAAGTACACCAACCCAATAGACCAGTGCACGGTGAACGCGTAGGCCAGGACGAAGATGATGCCAACCAGCGAGAAGAAGAGAATGCCAATGGCGCTGGTGATGAGCGCTTGGGCATCGGTCCGGGCTTTCTGCAGCTTCTGCAGGAGCTCGCCAGAGCGTTGGTCTTCGAAGGCTTGGTAGGGGAGGGAGAACGAGTGCTCGACGCTGTGCGCGTAGAGCCGCGCGCCCATGCGCTGCACAATGACGTTCACGAAGTAATCTTGGAAGTTCTTGGCGATGCGGGAAACCAGCGCCGTACCCATGGAGAGCAGGACGAGGACAATGACGCCGTTGAGAAAATCCTTTTGGCTTAGCTCGCCTACCCGGGTTGCGTACCGGTCAACCAGCAACCGCATGATCTGCGGATCGAGTAGCGAGAACACCTGGTTGACCATCGCCAGGAGCAAGGAGAAGAGCAGCAGCTTCTTAAACTTCTTGAGGTAGGTCCAGAGGAGACGCATAGGGTAGGGACGAAAGGACGGATGGGAAACTCCCATCCGTCCAGGAGGATATCAGGATTACCGTCTTACCGCCAGGTGACGCTCAGACTTGCTGCCCCGAGGTCGAAGTCGAGGTCGACCTTCTTACTGGCACTCGCGTAGTTGCTCGTCTCGTAGGTCTTGTCATCAATCTTGTTGAAGTCTGGTAGGGTCTTAGAACTCGCCCCGGCGCTCCAGATGAGTCGGGCTCCGACGGTCTTCGGTAAGCTCACGTCAATAGAGCTCGCGCCTGCCCCAACGTGTACCGATGTCCTCTCAGCCTTGTCACCGAGAATAAGCGAGAGGTCGGATGCGCCGGTATCAACGTCAATGTCCGTAACGTTCACAGTGGTGAGGTCAAATTCCATATCCATTGCCCCTGAATCAATCGTGAGCTGAGTGGGCATGTCATCCGCAAGCTGCAAGACTAAGTCATTCCGGTGCTGACCAATCCAACCCCAGTCTTTACTCGTGCTCAAGCTGACTCGCTGTGTACCCTTGTCCAAGGTATCCACCTGCTCCAGCTTCATACCTCGGTGCGTGTGCGTACCCGTAATGAGCGCAGTGGCGCCACCTTTGAGAATCAGCTTCCCAGCGCCGGTATCAATATCGAGTGCTAACATTTTCGCATCCGCTCGCTTCGTGATGCTCACGGTGTCTGTCTGGAGCGGGCTGGCTTTCCCGAAAGCGCCAAATGCTGCGGCAGCTAAGAAACCGAGTACCGCGATCGTCATGATCGTCGTGACCAGCCAGCCGAAGGTACCACGACGGGAAAGGAGTGACACGCCGAACGCAATGATGAAGAGTGGCCAAATCCAGTTCCAGTTGAGATCTACATCGGCGGGGAACCAGCCGGCTTGCTTGCCAAGGAAGTAGACGCCGATGGCGACGATAATGAGACCGATGAACATTCCACCCGGCCCACGGCTACGATCGTGATAGTGGTGATGAACTTCCTTCACCGCTTCCGGCTTCACCGGTTCTGCCTCGGGTGGCTCTGGTTTTGGGCTCTCGACCTTCGGTGTTGCTTGCTGCATGCCAGGTTGCGTATCCATACTAGCGACGCTTAAGAATGAGGAGTACGCCAACGGCAATAATGACGACTGGCCAAAAAATATCCCACGAGAGCCAGCTGAATGGCGCGAATTGGTTTAGCAATGCAATAATGCCGACAACTATGATGAGCCCGGCTAAGAGATTTCGACGATTATCGAACCAGCGAGGATTCTCTTTCACTTCTTGCGCAGTTTTCTGCACCCCTTCCTTAACCTCGTTCACTACCCCTTCAACCGTCACTCTCCCGGCTGTACCCTCTTCAGGAATGACGAAAATGAGGATAATGTAGATGAGGATACCCGAGCCGCCAGCAATGGCAAGGGCGACGAAGAGGATGCGGAAGAGTACGGGATCTAGGCTGAAGTAGTCACCTAGGCCGCCGCATACGCCAGCAACCATACGATTTGCCTTGGAACGGTAGAGACGTTTTGCTTCTGCCATAGAATGTGGAGGGGTATGAGGAGATAGTACGAGCCTACCAAAAAGAACTAAAAAAACAAGGGTTTCTTCGGCCTTGACAGTGAGAGGAAAAAATTCTAGCGTACGCAGTACGAAGAGCAACATTGGAACACCAACTCTGGAAAAGGAGTATTCCATTGAATGGTTCGCAAACGCAAAACCGTGTCGACCCGGTGCACCGGGAACGATACATAGGCAAATGGAATTTCGATCCTGACACGGGCGTTCAACTCCGTACCTTAGAGCCAGACCCGCGCTGCACCGCCATGCACAGTGGGTTCCGCGCACTGCACTACACGTTCTGCCCAAGCTGTGGCAAAAAACTCATCGGGGTAAAAAAAACGTAAAAAAACCTTCACCGTCCGTCTCAATCAGAGACGGACATTTTTTATCAATAGCTATAAAGACGGAATGTATCTTTTGACAAAACTACCATTTTCTGGTAAGATATATGCATCAAAAAATAAAAAACAGTGTATGGATAATGCATACGAAGGGGTTATGCAGTGGATCGCCCAGGCTCGCGCCGCGGGGCTTTCGGATACGCAAATTGCTGAACAGCTAACTGGACAAGGCTGGCAAACGGATCAAATTCAAAAAATACTCACCCCACCGACCCCCGCACCGACGGTGCATCCAGCCTTTATGCCCAAGCAAACACCTACGGAAAGCGTTCGGACGGAAATTCAGCAAGCCTTCGACCCAAGCGCAAAGGTGAAGGGAAAATCCTGGCTCATGCGCCACCTCATCCTTCTGGTATCAGTACTCGGGGGAATCATCCTCCTGGGTGGCGTCGCCTTCGCGGCGTACCAAGGGTACATTTCGGTGCCGTTCCTGCAACCGAGCGGTGAGAAGATACTCGCAGATACCCTCCGCGCGCTCGAAACTGTAAAGAGCGGGGAAGTGAGCGTCAACGTGACCATAAACGCAAAAATACCTACTGAGAGAGAACAGGACACTGACCTGCCCTCAACCTTCGATTTCTTTGGCATGCTCTCTGGCGATACCAGCATCACCGCAACGTTCACGTCGTTCTTCGGTACAGACACCGAAGATCTTGCGAAGCTCCGTGGGACATTCAGACTGCAGGGTTCCTACATGAGTGGCGGGACAACTTACGCCGCAGACGTCGAAGCGCGCGTCATTGACCGAAAAATCTACCTCATTGCGAACACGCTCCCGTCATTCCCAATGTTTGATACTGGGAGCATCAGCAAGAAGTGGTACGTGCTCGGGCAAGACCTGACGCAGCCGTACTTCGACCAGATCTCTCAAGGGAGCACAAACCAGCAAGACCTCCAAACGACCCGAACCGAAATTGCCGCCCTCCTTCGGCTCGGTGTGTCGAACAAAGCGGTCATTGTTGGGAAAGTGACGAGAGAGAGTCTCGACGGTACAAGCGCATTCAAGGTGCCGGTCACGTTTGATAGTACAAAATTCTCTGCACTCGCAAGGGCATACGAAGCAGACGCGACGAATCGCAACGTGAAAAGCAGTGTAGTCAAAACGATTGTCGACATGTTTACCGAGGGTGCGCAGGACGACGTAACCCCAAGTATGACTTTTACAGTCTGGTCCAATCCAGCAGATGCTATGCTCCGGAAAGCCGAGGTAGCCTTCACGGCTACGGAGGGCACAACCGATGCAGAGAAGCGCCAACTGAGTATGGCTGTGGGTATCACGCTCACCCACGTGAATGAGCAACCGAACGTGGTTGAACCAACGGATGCAGCTCCTCTCATGGGTGCACTAGAGGAACTCCTTGCCGGCCCCCAAGTGGCATCAAGAAATGCGCAGCGTAAGTCTGATCTTGGACAAATCCGTACAGGCCTTGCGCTCTACTACGATGAGAAGCGTACGTACCCCGAAAGTATTACGGCAATTGTGGATGCTAACTACCTGAGCCAATTACCAGCACCGCCAAACCTTGACGAACAGTACAACTACACGCAACTTGAGAAAGGGCAGAAGTTCACGGTTTGCGCGACACTAGAACGACTTACTGATGATGACCCGGAATTTCAGTACTGCGTACGTGCAGACGGTACGACGTCGGAAAGTCCCATATTCAATACGCTATCAGAGTAACGCTATGGAAGAATCACCTATCCACGACTGGATCGCCCAGGCACATGCCGCGGGTCTTTCGGATGCCCAAATTACAGAACAGCTCTTGGCGCAAGGGTGGCAGCCCGAGCAAGTGGCTCAGCTCCTCATGCCTGCTACACCACCACCTGCACCACCGTCGCACGCAAGCCAGGCAGAGATTGCCGCAGCAATGAGCGGTGGGAGGTTTGGGAAAGCTACTGAAATGATCCCGGCATACACACCAAACGCACCTCACTCCCAAGCGCCAACCCTCACCGAGCCGCTTGCCCCAAGCGCGACACTAACGCAAGCAACTCCGTCCACCCAAGCTACTCCCGCACAAATTACGCAAACGGTTTTTGCAGCAAAGCTCCCAGGACCAATAGCGCTTTTCCGTGCCACGTTCGCGAACTACGCGACGCGCTTCGGGTACTACCTTGGGTACGGAACGATTGCCGCGGTACTGACGGTTGGCATTACCATCGGGCTCGTGTGGCTGCTCTTGTACTTTGTCTTCACGAACACGGTTGGCTTCGGCTTTTCTCCATCTTCAGACAACATTATCGTATACATTGCAATCGTTATAGCAGTGTACTTCGGCCAAATCCTCCTGAACACGGCAATCGCCTCTTGGCTATGGTCAGCGATTGGGCTCACCGTAATGGTTCCTGATGGCCAGCGAAACTTCTTCGGCATTTTCAGAGAAGCGTTCAAGCGCATCCGCCACATCATCTGGGCGAACCTCATCGTCGGATACATTCTCGTCGGCTTCTCCATTCTCGCAATCGTCGTCATCTTTGCAGGAAGTGCTGCCGGGATGTACTTCAGCCTCTACGATCTACCGGAATTCCTCTTCCCATTGCTCGGCATTTCCCTCTTCCTTGTGATGGTTGTGTGGATTGGTACGTACCTCGTATACACACCATTCATCGCGCTCATCGGGAACGGACGAGGAATTGGAGCAGTACGCGAAAGTCAGACGATTGTCCACGGCCTGTGGTGGCACACCTTTGGACGGCTCGCGGCAATTGCCGCACCGATTCTTGGATTCACGCTCATCGTGCAAATCATCCTCATGGTTTTGGGTGTGAATTCCATCATTCCAACAATCATCCTGCTCTTCATCGACATCGCGTTCTTCCTGCCCATATGCATTACCTACATGCTGGGAATGTACAACACTGCCGCACAATACCGGCAACAAGCAGAACCAGCATCGAGAACCTCAACCGCGAGCATGCTCATCGCAGCAACCCTAGGGTGGCTCATTGTTGTCGGAGCATTCGCGTGGTCACTCTTCAGCTACCGATCGTACGTAGCGCCCTACGAAACACCGCCCTTCGATAGTTTCCAAGATATCAACTTGCCTGGGAACACAAACCAAAATCGGGCACCCCTCATTGGTGATGACGTAACAATCAACGTGAACACGAACACAAGTGCAACTGTCGACGACCAACGAAGGCAAGATGTAAAGGATCTCAAGGCAGCACTCGACGCTTACGCAAGTGCGCACAATGGATTCCCAGGCTCTCTCGTATCGCTGACAGCATCCTTCCCCAATGGGGTACCAACCGACCCCAAAACCGAAGAGCCGTACTTCTACTCACTTACCGAGTTCAATCGGGTCTACAGTATTTGTGCCACCCTTTCGGATAGAACGATTTACTGTAAATCTGGTTTCCGAAAACTGCCATCAACGAACACGAATGCCGGTGCCAGCTAACCTATGCACGAAGTAGAATTCCAAAACTGGCTCAACCACGCACGATCGGTCGGCTACACCGACACGGAAATTCGGACGCTGCTACTGAAAGCAGGCTGGTCGTACCAACACGTGAACGAACTGATGCACGCTCGGGGCCTTACCCCCGGGAGCGCGTACCCAAACGCCCATGGACACATGGTGAAGCACGCGCCTGTCAATGCGCGGATACTCTTAGCAATTACCTTGGTCGTGGGCGTCGTGCTCATCGGTCTAGCAGCGCTTCTCTTCGTCATCTTGCAGTGAGAAGCACCGAACCGCACAGGGTGTCCTGGCGGTTTTTGCGTTCCCTAGGTGGTAAGTGGTGTGACAGGGGAAAACCAGTCCACGGATACAAAGAGGAGGCCACAGGCAACCAGCAGCGCAATGCCCATGGTGATTGCAAACACGCGCTGCCACTGTGCGCCACGGCGTTCCAAACGTGTTCGGCCTCTGCGTTCTGCCTCACCGAGCGCATCGATACGCTGCTGGTGTGCTTGCTTGTACTCTGGGTGGTCTCTATCCATCGCGAACAAGTCACGCTGCGTGCTCTTCCAAGCATTCGTCTGGAAGAAGAAGAGGAGGACGCCAATAAAGAGCACTGGCCAGTAGAGGAAGCCGATGAGCATGGTGACGATAGCAAGACCACGGAGCGCTTCAATACCTTGGAGCTTGCGCTCGAGCGCCTCCCGCGGATTGAGCGTGGCAGTTGAGGCTGCCAACCCATGGAGCTCCTGGAAAGTCTTCAAGTCACGTCGAGTGCGGAGGAAGAGGGCGTACGCTAACGCGCCAAAGCCGGCACTCGCGTACAGTGCCCACGTCAAGATGTGCTTCATGAGACTTCGCAACTCGCTATCCATGCTGCAGCGCGTCAATTTTTGCCGCGAGGATAAAGTCGTTCTCGTGCAGACCGCCAATGGCGTGCGTCCACACGGTGAAGTCGACTTTGCTGTAGTGCACGCAGAAGTCGGGGTGGTGGCCTTCGGCTTCGGCAACGTCTTCCACTTTTCGAAGGAAAGCCATTGCCGAGCGGAAATTCTTGAACTTGATTTGACGTTGTAGCGTGGCAACATGTACGCCGCCTTCCTCGGTCAGCACAACATGCCACTCTGGCACCTGCGGGAGCAGTGCCTGAACCTGAATGTCAGTCAACGTCGAAACGCCACCTTCGCAGGGGATGCACCGCTTTTGGGTGAGGGAGTCTGCCATAGAAGCAGTATAGCGTATACCTTGACAGTTGGCCGCGAGCAACGTAGGATTGCGAGCACTGCAAACACCAAATCTCAGGAGGCAATATGCCAGCAAAGTGTACGCCCGAGCTCCATCAGCTCATTCAAAAAATCGGGAAGGACACGTACTGCAGCCAGTGCAGTACGGAAGTGAATCCCGACGCAGTGGTTCACCCCCACTGCGAAAGGTCCCACAGAGTGCAGAAATCCCGCGGGGCGATGTACTGCTACGATTGTGGCAAGCCCCTCTAGCCTTCTCAAAAACGCCACCCCCATCCGAGGTGGCGTTCTTATTGATGGAAGAATTACTCCTTCCCCTCTATCTTTGCGCGAATTTTATCCATTGCGGAAGCTGCGAGTCCCTGCTTTTCTACATCCATACGAATGAGTTGTTCACCGGACATTTCCTCCAGAGCATCATATTCTGCTTGGGTCAGCACCTTACTCGCAAGGAATTCCTCTTTCTGATCAGGAGCCAGACGGCTATTGAGGTACGCAGCGTACTCGTCACCTCGGCTTCGGAGCTCTTGCTCAGCGGGACTTGCAAACTCATTCATATCGACGCTACCCATACGGTTGGTGGTGAAGAGTGAAATCCTCCTGTTGTAAGTGTACCAAACAACCCCCGTTAAACAAGAGACACCAACGCGTATGGATATAGGGGGTCCCCGCGAACGTGGCGCGCAGTCCCGCGCATGCGGGACGAGCACGCGTTCGTGGGGTAAGCGAGGCTTCGTGCGAACGGCGAAGTCCCGATGCGCGAATGCGCGTCGGGTGAAGCTGTGAGCACGAAACGAGCTGGTCGGGGTGCCGAGACTTGAACTCGGGGCCTCCTGCTCCCAAAGCAGGCGCGCTACCAACTGCGCCACACCCCGCCGACTTTTTCTATTTTCTTCCACCGCTCTGGTGCCTGGAGTCAGAATCGAACTGACGACGCCAGCCTCTTCAGGGCTGCGCTCTACCACTGAGCTATCCAGGCGCAAATACCAGAGCGGTGGAAGAAAACGACATAAGATAGAAACGAACTGGTGGGTCCGAGAGGAGTTGAACCTCTGACCTCCACAATGTCAATGTGGCGCTCTAACCAACTGAGCTACGAA
>Ga0172379_10011544_pt1 | contig 10496 bp, 17 predicted proteins | sample GrowelOW334metaG_FD_119756 | JGI IMG/M metagenome (GOLD analysis project Ga0172379, IMG submission 119756) | Groundwater microbial communities from an aquifer near a municipal landfill in Southern Ontario, Canada - Groundwater well OW334 metaG | ecosystem: Environmental > Aquatic > Deep...
ACTCATTCAATCAACTATTTTTATGACAAAATGAAATAAATACTATCATATATATGTAAAATCACTATAATTTTTATATGAAACACTATCAACGCTTTATAGAGATTCCAATCGGTAGATTAACCGTTATATGCGACAACGAAGCGATTATTTCGATTTATTTCACAAATGACGTATCTATGAATGATAATAACGATCATCCGTTATTGCTTCAACTGGAAAAGGAACTAGGCGAATATTTTATGGGGAAAAGAACCGTTTTTACCCTTCCTCTAAATCCAAACGGAACCGCATTTCAAAAAGAGGTTTGGAAAACACTTCAGAACATCCCGTATGGAACAAGCATTTCCTATGCAGAGGAAGCAATAAGGTTTGGAAACCCAAAAGCTGTCCGCGCTGTTGCTAATGCAAATGGGAAAAATCCAATTGCGATTCTCATACCATGTCATCGTGTCATCGCAACAGGCGGTGGACTCGGTGGATACAGCGGTGGATTATGGAGAAAAGAGTTTTTGTTGGCATTAGAAAAGAAATCAATAAAAAAAGTCTAATCTACCAGTACAATCCCCATTGTTTCCAATAAAAACAGTGCCTCATATCGGCTAAAAATCGCCCCTTTAAGATGATTGGATCGTATATCTATCATTGTATTACTCGTGTCTGTAAAGTTGGCACTTTCGAGGTGATTATTACCGAACAATGCCCCCTTAAAATCGCTCCCGCTAAAATCGCCTTTGATAAAACTCCCGTTGCGAAAATCGACCTCTTTGGCGCGGCACTCTTTTATCATTAAACCCTCTAAGTTCAGACCGAAAAAGTTGCTATCATTGAGGATACACTCACGAAAACGCAAGGGGTCAGCATTGAGCAAACTCTTCCAGTCCGCCATCGTCCAGTCTATCCCGATCATTTTACACGATATAAATTCGACATCGCTCATTTTCGTATTTGTCAGTTTCATCAGACTCAGGTTGCAATTTTCAAAACGGCATTCGATAAATTTACACGAAGAAAAAAACGTTTCACTAAAATCACATGAGACGAAGGTGCAATCATCAAATTCTGCTTTGCTGATCTTCATTCCATGAAGGTCAATCCCCTCAAAATTCTCTGCGAATACATCTAGATTATCAATAATTTTCATTTTATTTCCATGTTAATTTTTTAATATTAAATAATACAACAGCTACGAACGCCAATAGACACCCAACTAATGTAGAAAGTGCCAACGTTTCACCATACACAATCCAGCTCGAAATGATAGCTCCCACAGGGACAATAAACATAAATACGCCTGTGCGGTGCGCTCCTACTTTTCCTGCCGAGAGAAAAAAGAGCGCGGTACTAAATGTCCCCGGAATCACGCCGATAAAGAGGATCGTCCACCAAAATACTACATCATATGCACCGAAATCAAACGGATGGTGCGGCAGGGCAAAGAGCATGTTGATAAACGTCGTAATACCGAAAACAATGACGGTATAAAACATCGGATCGGCTCGCTTGGTCGCTTTTTGAGACACGATCGTTACCAATGACCAGACCAAAGCACATCCCAGAAAATAGGAACTCTCAATATTTAAAAATGCAAATCCCTCGGATGGAATACGCAATAAAATTGACGCTCCAAAGATACCGATGGTCAATGCGATGATTTGTCTCGTTGTTATTGTTATCCCGAAAATTACGATGGACATAAAATAGGTAAGTAATGGAGCGAGTGCTGTCACCATCGTCCCTCCATATCCCGCTTGACCATGTGAAAGTCCTGCGAAAAAGAGGTAGTTAAACAGGGATGTCAAGGCACCAGCCGCAAGCATATACAAATATCCAATTTTGTCACTTTTTAATGGTGTTTTGAGATACCAAACAACAGGAATAATCGTCATAAAAGAGATAGCATAGCGCCAAAATGCCGCTACTTCAGCATTAGAATGTTCAGCCGCAACTTTGCCCGCCGTCCAAGCCACACCCCAAAAGAGCATAGCAACAATCATCCCGATATAATAGCGTGCAGTGGTATTTGACTGGGTCATAAAATAGGTCTTTACTATTGTTTTGCGGAAGTCTATCCCCTATTTACTTAGAGTAAAATCGTTTGTGCGATTTCTCAATTATTGTTTATCAAAGAACCGCACTGTTTTCGAAGTGAGATATTACTATAATCATTAAAATTCATAAAAAAGAGTCTACAATGAATGATACACCTGAACCTACTTCCAAAATGATTCCTGCTTGGGAGTATAAAATCGAAGAGTTTATGCAAGTAGGTATTCAGCTTCTCCGTCTATTTTTTATTGCCATAATGATTGTCTATCTTTTTTCCTGTCTCATCGGTCTTTCCAGTAAACTTATCGACTTAACGTTGCAATATGGCGCTCTCAACTTTGCAAATATGAAAATTATTTTGACCGATGCGCTGTTTACGCTGATTGTACTGGCAATCGTCCGAACGCTCTTTATCCGTAACGGCTATTTGTACGCGCTTACATTGCTTGAAATCGGGTTTGTCGTTATCATCCGAAAACTCATTTTATTGGAAGTCGATCCGAGTGATACATGGCTTCTTCTGATTTTAGGAGGTATCTCCGCACTCTTTTTCGGGCTAATCATCTTTGCCCATTCTTCTAAGTTTCGTAGCAGCAAGGTGATATAAAGAGGTGTTAAACCGCCTCATTTCAATTGTTCCCTATCGTTTTGGAACGAGTAATAGTCAAATTGCATCGTTATGTTATGCGTTTTATATATGTGGACTAATTACAATAGGACCTCTCCATTGGAAACCATTTATTAAACGCTGAAATAAGTCAGCCACATGAGTAAGAGTGCCCTGACTAATCTCGAACTCTTGATAAGTACCATCATCTATGGTGTATCCAAGTCGATTGTCGTTCAGCTGGCTTAGTATGAGAACTCCTCCACCTTCTGCTTTAATAAAACCATTATCAATAGGCTTTAAATCCATTTTAATCTTCTTTCTCACGTTTGCTGGTTTCCCATATCCTCTAGTCCGATCTTCAGCGTGTTGTGCACTATTACGTATTTTTGAAAGTGACGGGAAAGTATCCTCGAACTGCTGCTTTATGTTATTAACATGATCGAGCGCTGTTTCGTCTGATAGAACAGATAAATATTTAGAAAATGTGTCTGCCGAAGATAAAAAGCTGTGTGCATGAATAAATGAAAAACGATGTTTATAGCTTTTTGGTACCTCTCCAGCCTTTAGCTTTTCCTGCCTGTAACGCTTTTCAGATTCAACTCGATGATGGTCATGGTTGTTATAAAAGTCATTTTCATTTGCTAATTCATTTCGATATTCTTGTTCTATACGCATACGTAACTGTTTATCGCACTCCCATGAATTTCTCGCAACTTCTAAGCTGTGCTCTCCGTGAGATCTTAGCTGAGAATCATTAAACATTGTAAGAGTAATTGCCATATCTATTATGGCTGTTTCCATCGATGAAATAAGAGTTTTCACCTCAAATGCTTTATCACTATCTGGAAGTTCTAGCCAAGCTCCTGGATATTCAATATTTACGATAAACATGATTAAGCCTTTGATACATAACTATTTAATATCTTACATTTTATATCATACAAGCTGATATTAGCATCTTATCCAACATTAAAAATGTATCGCTATTTTCCCTCTTAAAACCCCCGATATGCTACAATCCTATCATGATTTTTAGACACGCCACCCTAAACGACATCCCTACTCTAGCCTCCCTCATCAACCACTCCTATCGCGGGGAAAGTTCCCGCGCAGGATGGACGACCGAAGCCGATCTTCTGAGCGGTAAACGTATCGATGAAACGGGAATAATGCAACTGCTGAATGACCCCGAATCTATTATCTTGATCGCTCAATCTGATGAAACGATCCTCGCCACCATCCATGCTCATCACGAAGCCGATACCGTCCATTTCGGGTTGTTTGCGGTTGAGCCTTCGCTTCAAGGTGAAGGGATCGGTAAAGAGCTATTAGGCTTCGCCGAATCCGAAGCGATCCGAAAATGGGGAGTTAGTACAGCGGTCATGGAAGTAATCACTCACCGTAGTGAATTAATCGAGTATTATGAGCGAAGAGGCTATATTTGCACAGGCGAAACAGTCACTTTTCCTGAATCCGATTTATGGGATAAAAAAGTAGATTTTTTAGAACTAACACGATTGAAAAAATATTTAAAGGCTCATCTATGACCTCATCCAACTTTTCCCTCCCCGACTATCTCCGCCGTATCAACTATAACGGTGAAACTCATCCCGATTTCGCAACCCTCACTGCACTCATGAGTGCACAACTCCAATCCGTACCGTTTGAAAATACTGAAGTCCAGGCAGGTCGTATCCCCTCTCTTATTCCTGAGAATATTGTCACTAAAATTGTTACACAAGGACGGGGAGGATACTGTTACGAAGTGAATGGGCTGTTTGCTATGGCGCTCACTGCACTCGGATTTGAATGGTATTTTGCAGGGGCTCGTCCGATGTTTTACCCTGCTCGTCGTCCAAAAACTCATATGGTTGTTATCGTCACTATCGAGGGAAAAAGCTATTTGTGTGACACAGGATTTGGAGGCTATGGTGTACGAGAACCTTTAGAGGTTGTAGATGCACATGGGAGCGAACAAAATGGTGATAGATTTCGTTTTGAGCTGATTGAGAAGGAATATGTCCTGAGTTCTCTCGTCAATGATGAATGGGCACCTCAATACGGCTTTGCCCTGTCTCCGCAAGAGTGGATCGAATTTAGCCTTGCTAATCATTTCAACGCCACTCATCCCGATACCATCTTTACCCAAAAGAAACTCGCGGTGATGCAAACACCCTTGGGACGAAAAATCCTCGTGGACAATAGCCTCAAAATCATCGATAAGGGTATCACAACGATAAGTGATGTAGATTATGCCTCTGCGGCACGGGAGCATTTCGGGTTATTGATTTAACTGTGCGATCAGCAATGCGGCTCGCACCGATGCTTTGAAGGATTTCATTTTTTCTTGAGTGATAACAGCCATTGCCATCTCTCGCTCTTTTTTGATCTGTGCAAATAGTGTAGCTGTAGGGGAGTTGCGTGCTGTATGAATCAAAGCATAAACGCTCTCATCAAATAATTCGCTCTCCAAAGGTTCAAGTGCATCGTACAGAGCCATAAAAATAGAGCGTTGTTCCTCATCCATCTTACATGAATCATCCGTAATTTTCAGAGCAACTGTCACTGCGCAATCTCGAGAAAATATATCGAGTCTGCTAGCAACTTTGTAAATTGGATTCATCATCCTACTTCTTCTAAATTTTCCGGCTCTTCTTGGACGATATACCCAACTCCGCGCTTCTCTATTGGAATATCTTTACGATATTTCTTCTCTCTAAATGCAGGAGATTTTGGGACACCATTTTTTTCTGCGAGTTTGTAAATGTCTTCATTAAGAAAATGGGCATCAAACTCTTTGGTAAATGGCATATCCCACGTAATGCATCCGATACTCGGACAAATCGCGGCACATTGCGGATCATCATATACACCGACACACTCGATACACTTTTCAGGAGCCACGTAATAACGCTTGTTCCCCATCGGGCTTTGTGTATCATCTACGATCGCATTAACAGGACATTGTTGTAAACACGCATCGCACGTGATACAGGTATCATCGATAATTACTGACATAATTGTATCTCCTTAAGAAATTCTGCCCGATAAGGGCAAGCTTTAGTGCCTTAGCGGCAAGCGTAGCTATCTGGATGCATTCAGATAGCGTTCTCCTTAGATGTATGAACTATACGTAAGAGCCATGGTGGTGGATTGCCCAATAATAACTCTTGAAGTTTTATGATTGCTTCCTCAATGAGTTCATTCTCAGCCGAACGCATCGGATAAATTTTGGAAGCCAACACCATCTTCGACGCCGTCGGACCGATTTGGGAGCAAAACATGATGTCTGCTTCTTTTACTGTCCCGATTTTGTACGCTAGCTTTTCATGTTCGTCTTCGATCGCGTCTTGGGAGCTGTCGAGTGTTTTGATGAACTCGGCTGTTTCTGACGTGACACGATACAGCTCAAAACTCTTCGACCACCCAAAATGTTGATTGACAGAGATTCCATCCGATGAAGCGAACGCGATTAACATTTAGACGGCTACCGCTTCACGTGCTTGACGCATTTCAATCGAAATATCATCACGGAACGTTTGAGGAGAGACTTCCGGAGACAATAATCCACGTTTTTTGCTCGAACCAATAGCATAATCCGCACTGTTTACATAGTAATCATTGAACTCGGCCGTATATGGCATATCCCAAACAATACACTCTTCCGTAGGACAAGCTGCTGCACACGCAGGAACTTCAGCATGACCAACACACTCGATACATTTTTCCGGTTTGACATAGGTATATTCCCAATCATCACGAGGTGAATCGCCCTCACTTGCAATCGCACTTACTGGACACTCATCAATACACGCATCACAATTGATACATAAATCGGTAATCATTACAGCCATAATAGACTCCTTAAGAGATTTGATATAATTTGTCTTTGCATTTTTCGTACGAGGTGGAGTCTAATACAGGAAGAAGTTTGATGTCCACCGCTTTGAGCAACAATGTCACCGAACACCCCTCACAAAGTTCCATCCGATCAAATGCATCCGTGGTAATAAGCGAATTCATAATGCCGCAAGGTGTCTCCACACTCACTTCACTCAGCACCAAACCCTTACGAAAATGTTGCAGTTCACCTGAGAGATGGTTTTCAATCGAAACACTTCCCTCTTTGGAACCTGTACACAACGATATTGCTGCCTCTTGTATACGGCATTCCACCTCATCACCGATTTTTAGCCATTTAGGTGCTTCGGTTTTGAGAAGTTTTAAAACGGTCTCTTTTGTGCGAACGGTGATGCAGCTAAAGAATTGATCACTTTTGATCTCTTCCACGTATGCCGGAAATGAGTTCATAATAGCCTCCTACCAAAGATAGATCACGATTCTTTTATCGATAACGTTTTCAAACTGTTCGAGTATCATCCCAGCCGTAGAGGTAGGTCCTAAATGACATCCTGAACACGCACCCAAATAACGCAGCCATATTTCAGGAGTATCACCGCTCACATAGTTGACCAACTCAACACCTCCACCGTCACTTGCGAGGATAGGTCCTAGATTTTCACTAATAACTGTTTCAACTTTGGCACGCTGGTGAGAGAGATCCATCATCCGAAATGCGACATTTATGTCGTTGTCTTCATTTTGGTTACTTACATAGGTCAACAGTGAATGGGCTTGCGCTTCTCCAGCATGTGCTGCTTTTATCATCCATTTCATCGAGTTCAAAACATCATCATTACGGAGTAAAATCCCCAGTTTTAGCTGTGCCGTTGGCATATTAGCCTCTGCTGCCACCCTATAATGACGAATCGATTCTTCCATATTTGCAGTGACACCGATGCCGTTTTCGTACATACCTCCCAGATAAAATGCTGCCGTTTCATGCCCCAAAGATGCTGCACGTTCAAAAAGCTCATACGCCTTATGAATATTCTTTGGCATACCGAAACCTTTGACATGCATTGTTCCCAGATTGACCATTGCATTACTGTTAGAGTCACCAAGAGATTCCCAAATCGCTTTTGCACTCATGTAATCTTTCGCATCGTAAGCTTTAATCGCCTGCTGCATCAATGTCTCTTCTTCCATGGTCACTCCCTATTTTTACTCTTATTAAGAGAACCATTGCAATTGCTGTTCACACCTAAAGAATAAAAAATGCATAAGAGCTGTTAATTACATACACGAAGAGTCCAACATGGAATATATCATCACCTCAGAGATGGAAGAGATACGTCAACTCATCGCCCAAACTGCCGCCAAGCGAAATGTTCTCAAAATAGAGATGGAAAAATGGTATGAGACCAATAATAAACGATTTGATCGTACCAATGAGCTCATAACCGTCGATTCAACTCTGTCTGAGCTCGACAGCCATTACAAACGGCTATGGGATTACCATAATAAAAAAGCATCTTAAGGAGTTAAAATGAATGAAAATTTAAAAAGCGAAGTGCTTAAACACGCCCGTGTAGCATTTGAACAAGCATGCACTCTACGTGACAATGAACGATTGGAAGTCTATATCTACGACGGGAGCGTCAAATCCTCTGACGTATTAAGTGAAGATCACACTATTATCTATACGCCTAATAGAATTTTGTGTTATCAGGTGTGGGGTCACGATTATCTAGAGGATGAGATTTGCGCATGGATCGATCACGCCCGAGTGGAAATAAGCCCTAAACCTCTCGAAGAGAGCATCGTCGAAACTCTGAATAAAGTTGCTTTTTCCAAAGGGCTCACCCCCGATGAAATCAACACCAATGAAGTTTTTGCCAACTTGCGCATGGAACAAATCGAACAGATCGAACATGCTATCATCGAATACTGGTGGGATAACAAAGAAGTAGAAAATGCCAAATCTCTCGCTCTAGAGCAAATCAACACTGCATTACGGAGCATGTAGGGATGACTCTCACCCTCCACAGTGTTGATAAAACGTTTCATATCAACATCACAGCCGATCAGTTCACACGCCTGCGTTCCCCTGACATCACCAGTGATGAAATCATAGCTATTGCATCGGATTGTAAAGTTGATTCTCTACTCTTGGCAGAATATTCAGCAGATTTGAAAAAATCAGCAAAAGAGATGCATGAGATCGATGGATCTTGCGATTACAGCGACCATCTTTAACTAAAAATTACCATCCCCCGTCCAAACGGAACTTTTGCTTTTCGTGACAATGCCCACAGTACTTCGTAATTCGGAGGTATTCGTGGAAACGACCCCTCTCCGTCGGTAAAATACAACAACATTGTCGTCATGGGAAGATTGGCTTCGACGTAATCGAACGTCGGACGATAATCGGTTCCCCCTCCTCCTTTAAGTGCAAAATCCATCCGTTCTCCCCCTTGGAAGGTATGATGGGCATGGACTTTGGCATCGGCGATAATGAGTTCGATTTTGACCGAGGGGAAGTTTTGCATGATGGTTTTAAACTCCTCCATAAATGCCCCTAAGAGCTGATCGTCGATAGAGCCGGACGTATCAACGGCTACACAAAGACTAAGAGTATCACTGGTGAGAGATGGGAGCGCAATACCGCGATGAATATGTTTTTTGTTCGGTGGCATAAAGGCGTAGTTGTTGCGCATATGGCGATTAACTGCATTATAAAGTTCAAAGCGCCAATCAACATCACTGGGCTTGACCTTTTTCCCCAGTCTATCCAATCCTAATGGCATTGCACCTTTGCGCTGTGCTACTTCCTGTGCGATCGAGGCTGCGTATTGCCATTGCAGTTCATCTTGTGTGTCAAGCTCATCCTCGATACCGTCGATATTGGCAAAGCCTGACGAATCATCAGCCTCTTGCTCCATCGTGGAAGCTTCGGGGGCACTGTCACCACTCTCACCGAAGGCATCACCTTCTCCAATATTTAAATCATTTTTAAGAGCATCGTAAATCTCTTCAGCATACATGCCATCATACTCTTTGTTGTAGTTTGCACCCGTGGGGATGACTAAACCACTTTTAGCGAGGAGATTGTTGATGGCGTAGTCGGTCGCTAACTGCCACAATTTTCCCCGCCGATTTAATCGTCGTTGCTGATGGGAGAGGACATGATGCATGACGCAGTTTGTGAGGATAAACATCACCTCTTCAACGTTACGACGTTCTAAAAAGTCGCTATTGTAGAGAAATCGTACTCCGTTGCTTGCATAACCCGATAACGAATCACTCGGTTCATGTTTGAGGCGTGAAGCCAGCATCCCGAAATAGGGATATTTCACGGTCAAGAGGCTTTTTGCCCGTAAAAGAAGTTCTTCGTGCAACATTATCGTAGCAGTGTATTAAACTGACGCATCCATAACGGCCAGCTCTCAACGTGATCAAGTTCGATTTTGCGGGCTCGTAAGTCTTGAACGATCATCACAGCAAATTCTCCTGGAAGTTTGAGGGAATAAGTGATGAGGTTGTTAAGCTTTTTACTTCCCGTGTAGTCGTTTACTCTCATGGTGAGTGCCGTAGAAAGTATGTGCAATGCTGAGGGGTCAGTGGGAACATCACTGCATGTCCCCTCCAATATCGCATCTAAATCGGGTAATTGTGCTGCAACAAGACGAAAGCCTAAATACGACGCCGCCAACTCCTCTCCGATTGCCCCAGAAACCATCGGCATCACCAAATCTTCCTCTGGATTGGATGCCATGATATCATGTACATATGCCCACGTCCTTGGGGTTGCAAACGATCGGCTTTCGGAGTTAAAGACGAACAGCGCATCCGGACGGTGGGAAATATAAGCGATAATCGAAGGCTCTATCCCTGCACCTATCGCCCACTTTCGCCAATCCGCCACATTTGCTTCCATCTCCAAATGGACAAATCGGTTTGCCAACGGCGCCGCCATGCGAAATACCACACCACG
>Ga0172379_10011546_pt1 | contig 10493 bp, 14 predicted proteins | sample GrowelOW334metaG_FD_119756 | JGI IMG/M metagenome (GOLD analysis project Ga0172379, IMG submission 119756) | Groundwater microbial communities from an aquifer near a municipal landfill in Southern Ontario, Canada - Groundwater well OW334 metaG | ecosystem: Environmental > Aquatic > Deep...
GTATGATTCAATTCAATCTTTCTCGTGAATGGAAAAATGTAGACGAAGATATACAGATAGGATTATTACAAAGTCTTATTGTAAAGATGACAAAACTGAGAAATATAAGCACGTCAGAAATGAAGTTATATGAAAGTTTCATGAAAGGACTATCAAAGTATGCAAAAAAACACGATTTTGATCCACAATTAGAAGAGTCATACAAGAGAATAAACGAAAAATTATTCGAGGGGAATATGGAAAAACCAAATCTTGTATTTGCAAGTGAAAGTTTTCATAAACTTGGAAGTTACGAGTATAGTACGGACACTATATATATGAGTACAATTTTCAAAGAATTACCCGAAATGGAACAAAAATTCTTAGATTACGTAATGTATCATGAACTATTGCATAAAAAACACGCTTTTAAGATTAAAAATGGAAGACATCAAGCACATACAACAGCATTCAGGAAAGATGAAGCGAAATTCGGAATGCAAGAATCCGAATTAAATACATGGCTTAGAAAGAAAAAGTATTCTCTAAAAAGATTGCTCGGGTTTTAATAATAGACAACTTTTTAAAATAATAACTATTTTCTAGTAGTATGAGTTTAGAATCAAGTTTATGGTTGAAAGAAGGATCATTTAATCCTGCTAACATTATAGAAGTAGAAGAATTCTTTAAGGCTCCAAAAGAAAAAAGAGTATATTTTTTATCATCTGTTACAGGGATTGAAGAAAAAGAAAGACAAGCCATACAATTTCACGTCGACAAGAGAAAAAGTGATGAATTTAAAGTATACGATCCGTACAGACACACAGCACAAGACGATGTAAAAATGGTAAGAATATTCGAGGCACATAGATTAGCAATTGGAAGTGCTGGAACTGTTGATGCAGTGTTTAATCCAACAAGTAAAGGAAGTATTGCTGATACTGGAATGGCATTCATGAAAGAAACACCAATAAATCTTGTAAACGGTTCTTACTTTATCAATCACCCTTTAGGAAACGTTGCAGGACTAGTAATGGTAAAGTATGGAACCCACAATTTAAATGTTCCAAAAATTGTTGACAAAGTTTCAGAAACAACATATAAACTATTATTAGAAACTCGCGAACAATTGAGAGATGCAGCTCATGTAGAATTTACATGGGATGAACGTAATCCGTCGCTAATATTTACTTTTGGAATGATATTTGCATCAGGAAAACCATTCTTTTTGAAAAATAGGGGACAATATGAATACTCACACGAAAAGAGTTTCTTAAATCTGTTATTATCAGTTCATGACCAGTATAATGCTCATAGGTAGTGTTTATTCTAAGGGGTTAAAAAAACATTTATCACCCACAACATTTTTAAATGCTCCAAAACTCCTAAATAATATCATATTGATTAACTATAGGTGAAATTATGGGTGAAACTGTACCGAAGAGTGTAGCAACATTACAGAAGGGAAATTATGTAGTTATAGATGGAGTAGCATCTATTGTATCTGATACTCAAACTTCAAGACCAGGAAAACACGGTCATGCTAAAGTAAGACTTACTGCTGTAGGTATGATTGATGGAAAGAAGAGAGAATTAGTAATGCCAGGTCACGATAATATTGATGTTCCAATAATTGAGAAGAAAAATGCTCAAGTATTAAGTATTAATGGAACTAGTGCTAATGTTATGGATTCAGAATCTTTCGAAACATTTGACTTAAAAATCCCAGACGAACTAAAAGCAGATTTAAAGGAAGGCAATACTGTAGTCTATTGGGAAATATTAAATGATAGAGTAATGAAACAGATTAAAGCTGAATAAATTTTTATTATAATAATATCATAAACGAGGCAAAAAAATGGTTAAATTTCCAGAAGCTCAAGTACGATTATACAAGAATGTCTTTGTATGTAGAAGATGTAAGACTAAAATTAGATCTGATAACATGAAGATATTAGCAAAAGAAGTTACTTGTAGAAAATGTAATGGCAGAGCTTTAAGACCAGTTAGGAAGAAGTAAAGATTTAAATATCACTTATTTCTTTTACAATCATGGCATTCACAGAAGGATTACTAAATTTTATTTTAACATATAAGTGGGTTCTACTATTTTACCTGCTAATAGCTGTAATTATCATTCTTAATAAGAAAAAATTTCAAGTAGAAAGTGGATTCATATTCTTATATCGTACAGATTTTGGTATTAGATGGATTAACAAATTTGCAGATAAACATAAAGAATTTGTAAAAATCGTTGGAAATTCAGCTATAGGCGTAGGATTTCTTGGAATGATTATTATATCTGGATATATTATTAAAGGAATGTATGAATTATTGTTTGTACCCTTAGCACCACCAACAATGTCACTTGTAATTCCAGGCATACAGATTCCCGGAAGTCCAATATTTATTCCATTCTGGTATGGTATAATTGCACTATTTATTGTAGTTGTATTTCACGAGTTCGGTCATGGTATAGTTGCGCGAGCTAATGGATTAAAAATTAAAAATACAGGAATAGTATTTTTCGGTCCATTGATAGGAGCATTTGTAGAACCTGATGAAAAGAATTTAGTAAAAAAAGATTCTGTAGTTCAACAATCAATATTTGCTAGCGGACCATTCTTTAATGGAATACTTGCAGTATTTGCTGCAATATTATTATTACTAGTACTAAATCCAATAACTTCTACGATGGTTACTGAAACTGGAATATCATTCAATCAATTACAAGAAGGATACCCTGCACAAAAATATGGTATAGAACAGAATGTTCCATACACTACATTAAACGGAATTCCAATAAAAAATTCTCAATATTTAACAGAACAATTATCGTGTGTTAAACCTAATGAAACAATAACAATAGGAAATGCAAATAAGACAATTACACTAATAACTGCTCCAAATCCTAAAGATTCAACAAAAGGATATATAGGAATATACGGGATAACAGATAATTACGAACTAAAATCACAAGTATGGTGGTATAAGGGAATATACTATATATTATACTTCTTAATTAATTTGACAGAACTAGTTGTAGTATTAAGTTTAGGAATTGGCTTAGCTAATTTATTGCCTTTAGGACCAGTAGATGGTGGAAGAATGTTACATAAAGCATTAATAAATACTAATGGAAAAGATAAAGGAATAAAAATATGGTTAACAATAAGTCTAATAACATTAGCATTAATCCTAATATTAATATTCGCACCAATAATCAAAAGCATATTCTTTAAGATGTGAAGATTACTTTCTATATACTGGTAAAATCTCTGAAGAATCATTAATACATTTTGTTTCGACCATCCTATTAGAATAATATTCAAACTTAGCGCTTAAAGCATTTAATTCTACGCAGCCAACAGGAACATACCTAACTGAAACTCCATGAACAGTTCCGACTTCTTCTGTTAATATAGGAAGATCAAGATAATCAGAATGCACCGAGCTAAAAATAATATAACACGGAACGGGACACTTGTTCACTTGCTCAAGTATGGCTAGTAGTTCTGAAGATTTCTGTCTAACTATAGATACTTTTTCTTTTTTTATATTCTTCAATGTCTCGATTATCCTTTTTTCCAATTTTTTTCTATTTTTTTCAATGCTCATCATTTCACCTTTCTATCTATTGGAACAACTATATTTATTCTACTATTGTTATTGACTACTTTTACGTTATATTGCGAACGATCATCAGATAATAATACACTCTCTAGAAAACAATGATTATATATAGATGAAGGGTCAAATAAAATTCTACGATCTGATTGTTTCTCAAAATTAGCAGCATATAATTCTATAAAAACAGTATTATCTGTTCCTTCAAACTGTCTATTACACATTGTTGCCATAATTGAATTAGAATATATTCTACTAACTGCAATTCTTGGCTCATTAAAATCTGATGCGTCCTCAGAACCTAAGAGTCTTAATGTATTTATTCTATAAGAACTATTGCTTGGAGAAATACGATGCAACAAACCATCACTAGTTGTAAAAGAAGAAAAAGTTATATCGTATTCTGGAACACGACCTGCACGATTATAATCATCTTTATGTATTACTTCAATCAAATAATTGTTTGTTATAGATTCAAGTATAGAGTCATGTAATTTAATGGTTTCAGAATTATTTTTAGGATTTCCTCTAAAACTTATTTGAGTTGTACGATCATTTATTGTTGGTCCTGTATTGCTCATCATTTTGTTTCACCTATATTTTTCACATAATTCGCCTATTACATCTTCTGCTTGCGAATATACTGCTTTTGCAAGCAAATCATTTTCAGATAATGTTGTCATTATTTCCTTTGCAGTCGGGCCTAATAATTTCTTTCTTGAGCCACTAACCATAAATCTCGCCTCATTATAGAGAGATTCTGTAGGTACTTGAAATCCAAAATAAGTACTAAATATTAATTGTCGCCCATGACCTGGCTGCATTTTATCCATGATATGATGATAACTTCCAAGAGATTTTTCCTGTTCAAAAGGAAGCATTTTTGCAATTTTCTCTCTTCCTTCAAGACTTCCCGCAATCATTAAAACTCTATCATCAAGTAAGAATTGTTCTCTTGTCAAAGAACCACTTTCAAATATTATTAATCTAGGAGATTTGTGCATCCTGAGAACATCTTTTATAGGCGTAGTTCTTGGAATTAATTTATATCCTTGAGGTATTAGTGTTTTAACTGCATAGGGTTTATTTGAAGAAACTCCGTGTCTCAAGTCGTTAAGAGAAATAGCTGATTCATCTTTAAATTTTACAAGTTCAGAATTTTCGAAATCTAAAAGACCATCAAATATTATTTGTCCAGATCTTTTTTCCAATCGTTTTAGATTCGCAAGTGGACCTAATGAATGTCCTACAACATAAATCATATCTGAATCCTTATTGCAAAGATATTCTGCACTATTAACACCAATATCTGAAGTCTCAAGAGAATTGGTACTAGTAAGATTATTAATATTTAACCAAGATAATTCTCTAATAAGTCCAGGCATATCTAAAAATGTTCCGACATATTTTTTTATAAGTAAATCAATATCTTTAGAAAAATTATTGTAGCGTTGCACATCTGTTAATGCAACAACTCTTTCTAATATCTCTTTTTTCTCTTCTTCAAATACTCGAATCATTTTGTTTCACCTTGTATATTGGAAATATTTTTGAATTTAATCCTACAGTTGATCTTCGCACATCAGGAAGAATAGATTCAGAATAATGAAATTCAGGTTTTAAACCTGTAATACATACAAAACCTAAGTATTCATAACGAAAATCTACAATATCTTCACTATGAATTTTTGCAAGCATTGATTTATCTTTAAAATATTTAGATATTACAGGAGTCTGAATAATATATTTTGATTCCTGAGAATTATTAATTTCTAAAACTGCTATAAGAGTTGATACTTTAGGAAAAATATCACCTACAATCTCAAAGTGTATACCATTCTGCAAAGTTTGTATAATTCTCTCTTCCAAAAATTTTCTATTAGTCTCAATATCATTCATTATTTCACCTTACATTCGCATACGATTATACAAAGGCCTGACTTTAGTATTGGCCTTTAATGTTTCCTTGATAGTAAATGGTTTTAGAGGAGTTGCTCCTTCTAAACTTCTTATTGAACTCTGTTCCCATCTTGAATCGTAAATTGATTTAAATAACAATAATCCAAATAAAGGCTTTAATGAGTAAGGCTCTTCTATACGTACATTACATGTGCCTGTAATTGTGTAGAATAGACTATGCGGTGTTCTTTGTAAAAATAGTGTCCCATCTAACTTCGGTTCGATAAGTTTTATTGAATATATATTGCGTTTTGCCGATTCCCAAGTATAATCATCTTCAACACAAATGCCTAATAAATCATTATTAACTTGAACGTTGGATATAGGAATCTGCTTCGAACGGAGATATGCGTCCATTACTCTATCGTATAGTAAACTGTTCATTTTATTCACCTCTGATAAATCAATGATTTCTCTGTCAATGCAATTGCTCCTTTCTTACTTTTTGCCACTGCCATAAAGCCTGCTTTGTGACAGAATTCCGCATCATAAACTCCGGAAACTTCTTGCAATTCTTTTCCAGATAATCCCCTCCAATCTTCTGGGAATGGAAGTCTTGGTTCGAATCCATTGATTACAGTTGGAACGGCTCTTGATCTCCAATTTCCACTTTCATCTGGATGAACTAAATATTTCATATCCGTAGTTCTAACAACAGTTGGTTGCCAAACAGGTAAATCTTTTTCGAGAAGTAAGTATTGCTTGTCTTTCTGCTCTGCTATTGCTGCTCTAACAATTCGATTATATTCTGGCACACGTTTTGCTTTCAATAATTCATTTATTAATATGCCATTAGCCATAATCATAGCATTATCAAATGCGACATCTTGTGAAGTAATATTCTCCTGCCATAAAGAATTGTATGAACTGATTGCATCAAATAATGTAAAAGGGCTTTTTAGTGTAACTATATACGTTGGAAATCCATTGTCTGCAGCGTCAATTTGCTGAAATATTTTATGGTCTATATATGTTCTAGAATCTTGTTCAGGCAACAATAATTCTCCGAAGTTTTTCCATATAAGACCTGCCGATGCATAAGGTATTCCATTTGATCTTTTTTCAGAGCCTTGATGATGATCAAAATCAAAAGTTTCTAAAGAATATTTTCTTCCTACATCTATTCTCATATCAACTTTTACTAATTTTTCAGGCTCTCTTGTCCTGACAATATGTCTTATATCCATATCTAATTTGTCGCGAAATATTCTATAAATAACTGCGCACGCAAGAACTTCGTCTGGATGAAATACATCATCATGAGTTGCAATTGCCCTTACATCTTTTAATCGTTCAATTAAATCTTTCATTATTTCACCTTATTCAAAACGGAGGAACCATTCTCATTGCTGCTTCCTCTCTTATTACTCGCTGTTCTTCTTGATATTTTTTCAATAATTCCAAACCTTCTGAATGATATAGTGGATAAACTGTTTTTAATTCAGAAACTCTTTGCATAGTTATTTTTCCTACATCAAACAAATGTGCTGTACTTTGATCATTTGAATCATATACACCAGATAATATTTCATTAAGTTTCGAGCCAAAAGATCTACGTTCTTGAATGTATCCTATTTGTACTCCTGCAATCAAATATGTGCCTTTCCAAAAATCGCAAATCAATGAATTAGTTTGTCCAGGCCAAATTGCTGTAACGGTTTGTCTTCTAAATTCGCCAACTTTAATCGATGCAGAGACTATTCCTACTAGTCCTTTAGGATTTTTAGCAATATCATCTATCATTGTTAATTCTGACCAATGATACATATCTGCTAAATGTTTTTCATTGAAGTACTTTTCAGGAACAAAATTCAATTGTTTGATATCTTCTTGGCTCATTTTCTTCCTCGTTAAAATTTGTAACTTGTTGTTACGTATGCATTGAATCCTTTGTTTGCGCCAATGCTCTTGTAATTTATTTCAACACTAGCTTCAAGTCCTGATACAGAGAATTTCTTGAATACTCCGCCAGATATTCCTGTAACTGATTGATTGTTTTTGAATTCGGTATATGTTCCTGCACCAACACATACAACATCAGTTCTTATTCCAGGAACTAATTCTAATGAAGTAGTCTTTCCATTGCCTACAGCTGTTAATGATAATGATGCATCTCCTCTTGTAGTTCCAGGACTTAAGTGTCCTTCATATAATTGAGGCTGTAAGAATAAATCGTTAGTTCCAACCATTGTGTTATATGAGAAGAATTTTTCATCTATATTTCCAAATCCTAATTTTCCTCTTAATGCCCAATCTCTTTTGGACCTGTCTGTTCGAAGCCACAATAGTGCGCCTGCATCTTTGCCGTATTTTCCCATGCCTAATGCATGAGATGTACCTTCCTCTTCAGCTATAGTTGCAGTAAGATTATTGTTTCCAACAGTTAAGTATCCATGAAATTCTTTATTGTTATTTCCGCTTGCATCTTTTCCTGCTATTCCATTATACATCGATCCATTATTCGATATCAAAAATACTTGGCCTATAGCATTTATATTGTCAGAATATTTACTATTTGATACAGTTACAATATCGAACTCCATCGGAGCAGTCATTCTTATACTGTGTCCTTTTTCCAATTTTACTTTGACTTGATCATAATTTAATTCAGCCCAACCATATAATACAGCTTGACTTTTTGAATCCCAATTTCCTAATTCAGTTATTCCTGCTCCTAAATTGAAGTTATCTTTCTTTATTATATTACTAACATATATTCCGCCGACATCGCTTAAATTATCTTTAGAAACACTTGGATTAAGATTTGTTTTTGCATCATACTTTATTGTAACATCGCCCATGTCTAATTGTGTTCTATGTAATCTAACACCATTTCTAAGACTTGTTTGCTGAATGTCTGTTGATGTAGAAATTTTTACAGGAGTAATTTCCTGTGCATTCGCTTTGTATCCGAATGTTAATGCACCATATAATAGTGCAATACCTGCTATCATGCTTTTTATCGTTTTCATTTTGCTATCCCCCTAAAAAATTATTACTACTAAGTGAATACACATCTAACATATAAACATTTTGTATAAACTATATATATTTCTATAAATGTTTAAACTAAGAAAAATAGCCTAATGAAAGCGAAAATGACAAGAACTATCGACGATAAATAACCAATTAACTATTGCTAAGTGGTAAAAACCGTAAACTATATAAATATGTATACTTTATACATATTACTACATAGTAGTTAATTTTATAGGAGGGGATAAAATGAGTAAATTCAAAACAGGTTTAATGACAATATTAGCATTTTTAGCAATAAATACAGCTGGCGCGCAAGTGAAATCAGATTCAACATTTGACGCATTATTGAAAAACAGGCCAACGAGTAAAGGAGTTCTTACTACAAAAAATCTTAATGATAGACTTGCTTGGGAAAATAAAATAAAACAATACTTTAACGAAAATTCTTCAGAAAAAACACAGTCAGATACTTTAACAAATCCTACACCGATAGTTCAACCAATAGACAACTATTCTGGAAATTTTGAATGGGTTCAAGGAACAAAACCTGAACACACATACGGAAGAACAAATACATTCTACGGACTACCAGCAGATATCAGCGGATATAATTGGACTGAATTTTATGTAAATGGTGGAACTACGATATTTGGTAGAAACACATTATCAAAAGAAGTTGGCAAAGTAGCAGGAGTACCAGTAGGAATAGATAATCAATTAATATATGGAACAGAAATGCCTGCAAGAATAGGAGTTGGAGCACACATAAGTTTAACTCCTACAGAAGGCTCATTTGTAAAACCATATTTCACACCAGTATTAATAGATACACATGGAAAAGAAGTTCCAAACACAAGTATTGCAGGAGTATTTGCAGAAGCAACAATCACTCCAAGTCTTAAAGTTTCAGGATTCTACGAAATAAACTTAAGTTCTAAAGATGGACCTGAAACAAGTTATGGTGAAGGAAATTTAGAATATATAGCAAACGATAATGTATCTATATCATGGAATCCTTCATTTACAAACAAAGGTTCAGGAACATTAGAACCACAAATGAACCAAAGATTCACAGTAAAATACACATTCAAATAAGTTATAATTTTTTTCTTAATTTTTTCATAAATGGTTGGGATAGCATGGAAAAAAAAGAATTTATATTAACAAAAAAAATTGCCAAGCACGGCACACAGTCCATCCTAGTCATACCTAGAATGTTAGAACAAGAATTAAAACCAAGAACAATGGTTAAAGTTACAATTGAAATTCTAAGAGAAGCAGAAATTCCAGAGGTGCAAAATGAGAGCACATGAAGACATCTCTGAACTAGAATTAGCAATAAGCAGTAGTGGTGCATTAATAGAAACGTCTTCTGATGTAATCCCATTAACAAACGAAATAATCGGAGAACAATTAAACATTGAAAAAGCATTAAGACAGGAAGAAAAATTAAAAGGAAAAAAATTATATCACAATTTAACATATCTTCCTCCAGAAGGAACTCCTTCCACAGCAGGACCAAGAGCGTGTTTTATAGCAGACTACGGTTCAAAAGATAGAGGAAAACAAAAAAGAATTTTAAAAAAAGATAGACAAAACATATTAGGAAGAAGAGCTAAAATACATTACGAGCATGGATGCACAACATTAAACGATTTTGATACACTTGTAGATTTGGGACCAGAAGCATATAAACATCACATAAGTCCGGTACTAGATTTTTGGATAACTACAGATGAAGATGGAAAAGAACATTTTATTAGTGCAGAAAAATATTTCGAAGGATATCGCTCAATAAATTTACTATTACCAGAATTAAAAAATAAACCATTAAGAAGAAAAGAATTTGACACATTAAGTTCTGACATTCTTGATGCTTTAGAATATGTTAATCAAAAAGATACATATCACAGAGACTTTTCTCTAAGAAACATAATAACAAACTTAAA
>Ga0172379_10011547_pt1 | contig 10493 bp, 9 predicted proteins | sample GrowelOW334metaG_FD_119756 | JGI IMG/M metagenome (GOLD analysis project Ga0172379, IMG submission 119756) | Groundwater microbial communities from an aquifer near a municipal landfill in Southern Ontario, Canada - Groundwater well OW334 metaG | ecosystem: Environmental > Aquatic > Deep...
CGCTGATATCTTTTTCATTTAAGTTTAAAGGCGAAATTTTTCTCAAAATTGCAACTATTTTCGGCATAACTTCAAGTACAAAATCGATATCGGCCTCTTTGGTCGAATGCCCGAGCGTAAACCTTATACTTCCATGCGCCGCTTCGTAAGGGAGTCCTATCGCGGTAATTACATGCGAAGGATCAAGACTCTTGGAAGTGCAAGCCGAACCTGTTGAGGCATAAATTCCCAATTCGTTTAAGAATAAAATTATCGACTCGCCTTCAACATCAAGAATCGTGACATTAACATTGTTTGGAAGTCTCTTGGTAGGGTGTCCGTTGAGAAAACACTTAGGAATTTTAGTGGTCAAACCTTTGGTTAATTTATCCCGTAATTTGCTTAGTCTTTTATTCTCGCTTGTACAATTTTTTTGTACAAGCTCGAGCGCTTTTGCGAAGCCGATGATCCCGGGAACATTTTCGGTTCCACTGCGGAGCCCGCGTTCTTGTCCTCCTCCGTAAACTATCGGCTCCAACTTGATACCCGGTCGAACATATAAACATCCGACTCCTTTCGGACCATAAATTTTCGATCCGTTTAAGGTCATTAAATCGACTCCAAGTTTCTTAACATTTATAGGAAGAGCTCCGCCGGCTTGGCAAGCGTCGGTATGAAACAGAACGCCTTTCTTGTGGCATATCGCGGCCAATTCTTTTATTGGCTCAACTGTACCGATTTCATTATTGGCGTACATCACGGAAACGAGAATCGTTTCCGTCCCCCTCTTATTAATTTCTTTTTCAAGTACGCTCGGACTAACAAGCCCGTATTTATCAACCGGCAAAAACGATACAGTAAATCCCTCTTCTTTCAGATGTTCAACTGTATCGGAAATCGCATGATGTTCGATCTCGGAAGTTATAATGTGTCCTACATGACTTCCCGAACGCGCAACCCCAAGTATCGCCAAATTATCGGATTCGGTTCCACTTCCGGTAAAAATAATTTCGTTTGATGAGCACCCAAGTATTTTCGCCACTCTAGCGCGAGCGTCAGCGAGCGCCTCTCCGGCTCGTAACCCAATCTCGTAAAACGCCGAAGGATTTCCGAACTCCTCTGTAAAATAAGGATCCATCGCTTTCTTAACTGCAGGGTCAACAGGAGTTGTCGCCGCATGGTCTAGATATACGTTGCGTTTCTTGTAAGTCTTAAGGAGCTGATTTATATCTGAATTTACGGACATGGGAGATAACTTATAGTTTATAACTGTCAACTTGTAACCGAGAGAAGTATAACAAAAATATAATGATAATGAAATTTGATATTGCTTTTCTTATTGAAAATCATTATTAATAAGAAGGATTTATTTTTTAAAATAAAAAAACATGACAAAACCTGAACTGATAGATCTTTTAAACAAAGATTTGTCGCTTGAATTCGCAGCCGCAATTCAGTATGTCCAGCACGCATCAAAGATAACAGGTGCTCAATATCAGTCGATACAGAAAGAGCTAATTATCCATGCGAACGAAGAAATGGGCCATGCGAATGTACTTGCCGAACAGGTAGCTTATCTCGGAGGCGAACCGACTCTTGATGTTGGAGACAGGAGAACTGCGGGAGATAGCAGCGAGATGCTCAAGCAAGATTTGGAAGGGGAAAGAGATGCGGTAAAAAGATATAAAACGAGAGTGGAACAAGCGAGATCATTAGGAGAGTTCGGGCTTGCTCGTGCGTTTGAAGATATATTGATTATGGAAGAGGAGCACGAGAGAGATCTTATGGCTTCGCTTGGGATTTAAGTTAAGTAGGTAGGAAGAATGAAGTAGAAACGAAGAAAAGATTTGAGTTCTTCTGCTCTGCTGTCTGTGTCTTGCTGACTAAAATGGTCTTTTAACCCCAGGCCACCCCTTCCAAACCGTGATTCCACACCATCTCGGACCTTCCGGGCATGGTCCCTCTCTGTTGTTAGTGTCTTGTGCCTTGCTCCTTCTATTGAAACATGGAGGTCCAATATGTTTTGCAAGGCGTGGATGTATGTTCGCAAGCTGTTCGAATTCATCTCTTGACGCATTGTAAATCTCCAACTGCGCACTAAAGCATAGTCGGAGCCTCCACTTATGCAAGAAATTCAAGAAAGATCCGTTTTGGATAAACCTTATGTTAACTGCATTTGGTAACAAGTAACACGCATGTTCGGCAGGTACGCCCATCTCGATAAGCCGATTTTTAGCTAACCATAACATATCCATAGTCTCTTTATATGAAGCGGAAACCTCGCTGTTTTTCTCGATAATACTTGGAGTGTAATAGTCAGGTCTTATCGTATGAACCTTTGATAACATAGGTCTGCATCCAGGAGTCATCCTATGTCTTTGATCTTGTGAATCCGCTGTATGACTCAATCGTTTCTTGAAAACATAATTCACATTATTGAGTGCTCTCATAATAGGCGAGTGAGCCCAATTATTAAGCGTATCCAGTAGATATGGATTTTTTTCCGGATTTAAAATTTCCTCCAAAATATCATCTGTACTCTTGGCACATCCGGTTGCAATCCTAACCGACTCGGCAACAATTTCTTCAGCATTCTTATCAAAAGAAATGAGCTTGGAATTTTTTCCGCCTAAATCAATATCAAAACCGGAACCGAAATCGGTACCACCGGGGAATTTACTCTCAAGAGTATCTTCAATAGCTTCTTCTCCAATTCTACTAATGAAATCAGGGTCAACCTTTTTTACCTCCTCAACCATAGCCTCAACAACTTCGCGTGCCTCGGTAGGACAATCACATGTATTCGCCATCCTTACATATCTCTTAAGAACAAGACCTGAAATAGTGTGATAAAGGCTTGTGTTGGCGCAAATCGGCAAGACATATCTGCCATTCTCTATAGCCTTTTTCTCCGAATCGATTCTGATATTTTTCTCGTCTTGACCCTTTATGCGACCAATACCGGACATGAGTTTGAAATTATCCTCCTTAAGTACATCGGAAATGTGCGAATAAGCAGACCAAGCTTTGGAAACGGCATCTTTGTAGATCGACATAGCCTCACCATCGATAGGCGGCACATAAACAGCAATTTGATCCATAACGACATACCTCTGTGAAGTCTGATCGGAATTATAGAAAGGATGAGAGTGTAAAAAACTCCAAACGCATTGCCTGGAAACCCCACTAATGCCAAAAACGAAAGTCGCGTGCTGGAACGGCGTATGATGCCCTGCCTTAAAGATAGCCTCTCCTATGCGCGTTCGTTGTCCTTCTGTAATTTCCGATGGTTGAATAACTGAAGGGCTATAGCAGGTTCGTGCGCTCGCAATCGAGAGATTGAATCCGGCAGGCGTATAGGCTATAAGTTTAACTTGCGGTTTTTGAGGTGAAAATTCCATTATTAAAATAAAAATACGGACAAGTTAGGAATTTACAAAAGTGTTTCAGGCATAAGGGCTTGACGGACTCAGGTTTTTGGTCATAATTCATCTGTATGTCAGAACTTCCTGGTGATTACATTGAGGCATTGAACGATATAGAATAGGCAAGCTATTGATAATTATAGTTCGCAACTGAAGAAAATGGCTCGGCATATGGCATTAGATGAGTTTGTTTATAGTTTATTGAGAAATAATAAAGAAAAGCTGAGGGCGGCAATGGCTCTTAATAACCCTACTATTTTCATGGTGGAAGAAGGAGAAATATTATTTGCAGATGGTGAGCCTGATGGTGCCGATCCAAGCGGAGTTATTAGAGGAGCCACGATAGGAATGAATTATATTAATTCGGAAAATGATCTTAGTTCAAAAGGATATGAAATGTTTACGCTTGCTCAAATGCGACAATGGGAGCGTGTGACAGGTAAGCCTTTTTTATCCAGATACGAATCTTGGGTGAAGACTGATAATAGAAGAAGAGCATTTGTTTTTGGACCAATGATTGGAGGTAATGCCTCGTCAATGGGCGAATTCGCATTAGACGATCGCTCATCAATGAGGATCGCACGCCGCGTTTTAAGGGTTTAGACGAGTAGCTTAAAAGCCTAAAATATGTTAAAATACAAACATGTTTAAATGGTTTTTAAATCTATTCTCTCAATACGCCAACCCTTTCGAAAGAAAGGTTGGTAGGTTTTTCAAAAACATAAAATCAACAAGCAATCCGATAGAAGTCCAACAGAATTTGCAAAAATTAATGCAGGATAACTTGGTAGTTTTGGATCTCTTCATGGAGAAAAAATATAAGAACTATAAATATCTCAAAAAAAGTGTTCGCCGACAGATGTACACGAATGCAGAAGTGTTGAACAAAGAATTTGATCAACACACCGCCGGAATTATAGACAAAAGAAAATATTTGGAGGAGATAATGTCTTATCTCAAACCGGGAATCCATTATAAATACGAGAAGGCGGCTAATTTTGGCAAACTTCTTAAGGATCCGACAAAAGAACCCCTGATAGGTGATTGTAACCAAATTGTAACTCTTTATGCGTATTTATATTCGCGCAAATTCCCAATTACAGACCTCCAGATCAAAATACTTCCTGAACATGTATGTTTGCATTTCGAAGGGAAGGATATAGAGGCGACAAATGGGACTTTTCAGGAATACAAGGAGTTTGAGTATATTCTTCCAATAACGGAAATTATTTCGACAAACTTGCTTGATGTTACCGACTCGACCGAAAAAACAGGGGAAATAGACCAGCGAACTATGCTTAAGCGCGCTCAATTGGCGTACATGATTAGCAGTATGAAAGATTTGGTTACGAAGAACCTCAATATCGCATATAGGAATCTCGGAATTATGCTTATGAATAAGGGTGAGTTCGACCCGGCGATTTTCTTCGCAGAAAAACTTGGCGATCAGGAGCTTATTAATACTATCCACAGAAATGCGGCGATTTTTTATTTAAATAAAAAGAATTTTACCCGTGCATCTCATTATGCGAATAAGTCGGGAGACGATAAATTGAAGACAGTAATTATCCGCAATCAAGGGATAATTTATTATAATAAGAAAAATTATAAGAAGGCGATATCTTATTTTCAACAGATGGGGGATGTTGAAATGGTAAAAGCTTGCAAGATGGGTGAATATAGCCTGCTCGCGAAACGGATTAGAAATGTGAAAACAGTCGACGATGCGAAAAAATATCATTCGACTTATCAGCATATGCTCGAACTTGCAACTTCGGCGGGAGATGAAAAAGCGGCGGCATATGTACGGGATGTATTAGGGAAGATTTGAGGATTGTGAGTAAAAATGAGTTTCACATTCGCGAAACGGCTTATCATATGGACCGTTCGGTTCGCGGTGCGAATATATAGAGTTTTTGCTGCTGCAAAAACGGCTTGATAATATCGACCAAGAACCGCTTCGCTTTCTTGGTCTGTGGTGGGCATGAGAGGACTTGAACCTCCATTCCCGTGAGGGAACTACGACCTGAACGTAGCGCGTCTGCCATTTCGCCACATGCCCTAGTCGCGAAGCGACCTTCTTAATTTGTCGCAGGTATTTTCTTGGCGTGAACCTTTGATTTCCAGAAGAAAAATCCTACAACACCGAATGTTATTGCAGGTGAAACATAACTTGGAATTTCAACTCCATAACTGTCCAAGAGCATTATAATCCCTAAGAATAAAATCGAATACATTGCACCATTTTTCAGGAAAACATATTTTTTTATTCTATCTATATTCCCGATTGTAATTTCTCTAACTACAAAGGCTCCCAATCCGTTTCCGAGTAAGATTAGAGGTACCGACATCGTGAACGCAAAAGCTCCAAGCACTCCATCAATTGAAAAAGTTGCATCAATAACTTCAAGATAAAGAATTTTGCTTATATCGGATAAATTTCCACTTGTGGTCAGTTTTTTCTCAGCCAATTCAGCATTTTGCTTAAATCCGTGTGTAATGAAAAAAGCTGTCGAACCAACAACCGATCCAAAAGCCATAACTGGATCTATCTGTATATCCATCCAGACAAGAACACACAATATTATTGAAACAACTGCATAAAACCAAATGCCATTTTGATAGAAAAACTTTTCACCTTTAATCCCGAAATTTTTCGGTTCCAAAAATAACCAATGAAAAAACAAAAATATCAAAAATACTCCACCTCCGGAAAGAAGTATTGGCGCGGAATCTTCAACGGCATCAAGTACAGCAGGATCGCTACTGAAAGTCGCAGTCAAAGCCTCAATTGGTCCGAAAGGCGTTGCCACCCAAACGATAAGCCAAGGAAGCAAACCTCTAACCAAGAAGACAGCGATAATAAGACCATAAACCAGAAACCATCTCCTTGCTTTTGGCTTCATAGTGCCAAGAACCTCAGCATTTATAATTGCATTATCTATGCTCGAAATAGTCTCAAAGAGACAAAGACCGAGAACTACGACGAGTAAGGAGAGAATGTTCATTGTGTTTTTATGCTAAGGCGCGAGGAATGCTTCGCCTGTTTATCTACTTGGACATATGTTCTTTCAAGAGGAGATTGCTGGCGCAATCACTCATAATAAAAAGTGCTTCGTCCACCGCGTTGCGGTGGCCTGCGCACTGGTGGGCCTGGATGGGATCGAACCATCGACCAATCGGTTATGAGCCGACTGCTCTAACCACTGAGCTACAGGCCCTAATTTTGAAAGAACAATCTCGCTCGACGAAAAGCATTCTAATATAAAACCATAAAAGAACAAAAGATTTCTTTTAACTGTGTCACTTCTTCTACTTCCCCAACTTCTCCTACTTCTTTTTCTACTTCACCGGCTTCTTCTGCGCCTTGGCGATAGATCTTGCCAGAAGAGCTTTCTTTCTTGAAGCGGTATTTTTATGCATCATATGCTTCTTAGATGCCATATCGATTAATTTTTGAGCTTTTGGAAGTAATTTAACAGCTTCATCAATCTTCCCATCCTTTATAGCGTCGGCGAATTCCCTAACAACGCTTTTATAAGAGATTCTTGTCTTAACATTGCGTTTCTGATGAGTTCTTGATTGTCTTAAAGCTTTCTTTGCGGCCTTTATAATTGGCATAAAATTTTTCTAAAAAATAAGCGAGTAAAAATATAAAGAAATCCCTTCAATAAGTCAAATATTTACATAAACCATCGATGTTTCGAGGCAAAGGTTGGTGGGCATCGCAACAGATTTGGACTAGGATGAATCGAAGAAAAAGCCGTCCGTCCCGCGGTGCGGGACTACCGGCCTCTTTTTCACCTTTATTTAATGTCGCCCTGTTATTTTAGGGTTAATTTTTCGGCGCACGAAAAAATAAAAATTATAACCAAACCAAAAAATGAAGAAAAAAATCTCCGTAATGCTGTTATGCGCTCTTATCCTGCCGACAATACAGATGAGAAGTGCCTTCGCGGCATCAACACTCGATGTTGTTATAAACGAAATCGCATGGGCTGGATCGGTTGACAGTTCTTCCGACGAATGGATTGAACTTAAGAACAATACAGCGACTGCAATAGATTTAAGCGGATGGTCGATTTTGGACGACGGGACTGGGACTTATAATCTTTCGGGAACGATTCCTGCAAACGGATATTTCTTGATCGAAAGCAATGAAAACGCTGTTTCGACTATTTCAGCGGATTTGATTGTAAGTCTATCGCTTGCCAATACGGGCGATTCACTGGTTTTGCGAGATGCTGCTGGTATTACAATCGATACGGCAAACGGTACAGGTGGTGCTTGGCAGGCGGGAAGCAATACGACAAAAGCCACAATGGAAAGAATCGATTCGGAAGTTTCAGGCGATTCCAACTGGGGTTCATGTGCATCAGGCAATGGGAATCAATCCAGTGCCGGTACTGACATTTTGGGTACTCCAAAAGGTTTAAACAGCGTGAGTACGAGTTCAAGCGGGACAGGAGTTTCATTAACTGTTTCGGATTCAAGTCCTCAAGTGGGTAATACGATAGAAGTTTCGGCAACTGTTTCCGATGTCGAAGACCTGTTTTCTTACGGTTTTGATGTCGAATATGATGCTTCGGTTTTGGATTTTCAATCTGCATCAAAAGGCTCTTTTTTAAGCCAATCCGATTCTGTGCAAACATCTTTCAATGCGGAGCTTCAAGATGATACGGAAGGTGTCTTGGTTTTAGGGGAGGCTCGCACGCAAACCGAAAAAACCGGAATTTCAGGTGACGGGACACTTTTTACGATTGAATTCTTGGTGATAGGAGGAAGCGGTTCGTCAGATATAACTTTGAATACAAGCAGGAGTTTTATTGCGGACTTAACTTCAGATATAGAAATGAATATGGAAGATACTTCGATAACTGTGTTATCCGGAGCCGAGCAGGTTTCCGATGTGCAAGTTTCAGAAGGAACGGAAAGATATTCGCTGGCATTGAGTTGGACCGCTCCATCGGAAGGAGCCGATTCTTATAGGATTTTGAGGCTCAATCAAGAGGGCGATTACGAGGAGATTGGGACAGCAAGCGGAACAACTTATACGGATAACCACAACATGATTCCGAACAATACTTATACTTATCAAGTAATAACGATTAAAGGTATTTCGGAAAGCGCAGCCGTTTCCGCAACAGGAATGGATACACGAGGTATAAAAGGTGACAACAACAGATCCGATAGGGTTGATGGTCGTGACCTTGAAGCATTGGCGCAACACTACGGAGAAACATACGCGGACACTGATTATGAAGAGTTGATAGATACAACTTACGATGGTTCTATTAACGGAAGTGATTTGATAGACATAGGTATAAATTGGGCAATCACTTATTAAAAACAGTTTTAGCAACGGAGGAGGTCCAAAGCGATCTCCTCCTTAAAATTAACAACAATGAAAAAATTAATTTTCGCCTTATTAATCTCAATAGCAATGGCGCAAACATCTCATGCCGCATCTGACAATATATTCATTGAAACATACGAAGAAAATGAAGATTTGGTTGTGGAAATAAAAGCTCTCGACATGACAACTCCGGTGATAGGTATAGCTTTTGATCTTTATTACGATTCATATACTCTTTCGTATAAATCTTATGATGCAGGAGGTTTTTTCGAACAAGGCGGTGAGCCGATTTACATGATCGCTCCGAGCATAGACTCAAAAGGGGAAAAAATAATTTCAGGCATAACTTTAAAAAGAACCGATCAGCAAGTCAGCTCGGGTGAAACAATAATTTCGTTTTATTTCGACATTCTGAAAAAAGAAACTGCGAAATTTGAATTTGATCACCATGTAATATCCACTCTGCAAGATGGTAAAAGATTGGATTTGCCCGAAATAACATGGACAGATTCTGAAGCAAATTTGGAGAAGCAGGAAACACAAGAAGAGATTTCAAAAGTCGAAGTTCAAAAAACAGAAGCAATTCAAACGAACGAATCTGTAAAAACAACTGAAGTTGGGGCTACAGATATGATTTATGCGGACATATTCAAAAGAGGATTTGCCGCAATCGGACTTCTTCCAATAGCGATGGGTATCTGTTATATTTTATGGAGATACTATAAAAAAAAATATGCAAAAAAAACTGATACTTGCATCGCAAAGCCCAAGAAGAAAGAGCCTGATGAAGGAGCTTGGACTGAAATTTAAGACAGACCCATCTGTAAAATTCAAAGAAAAAACAACCTCACGGAAATTTTTGCCCGAACAAATAGTTATGCATAACGCGGAAGGCAAAGCGCTTGAAATCGTGAAAAAATATAAAAATGCATATATCATTGGTGTTGATACTGTCGGTTCATATAAAGGCAAAATACTTTCAAAACCAAAAGATATAAAAGATGCAAAAAGGATACTGCGATTTATAAACAACACGACTCACGAAGTGCTTTCCGCGATTTGCATAATATCAACAGATAAAAAAGGCAAAATAACAAAAAAAATATCAGGTTTGGAGCGAACATTTGTTACATTCGGTCGTATGAGCGAACGAGAGATAGCCGCATATATCAAATCCGGTGAATCGATGGACAAAGCGGCGGCTTTTGCGATTCAGGGGATTGGAGCTTTATTTATAAAAAAGATAGACGGTGACTATTTTAATGTCGTGGGTCTTCCTATATTCAAAATGAAAAAGATGTTTGAAGAGCTTGGAGAAAAACTCATATGATGATATAAAATAGAGAGCTTCTAAAAACAACATAAACAAAAATAAAATGTCAAAAAAAGGTGGAAAAATCGCATTGGCACTTGGTCTTATAACAGGTGCTTTAACCGGGATTTTATTTGCGCCGGAAAAAGGAAAAGAATTGCGCGGTAAAATTATGAATGAAAAAAGGGAAGGTGGCAGTGGTGCAAAAGCTGTCGGTGATAATTTAAAAAAAATGGGATCTGAAATTTATGATCTAATGAAGGAGATTGCCGAAACCGAAGAGGTGAAAGGGGCTGTAGGTAAGGCAAAAGGGGCTGTTGCGGAAATGGCAAATGTCAAAAAAGAGAAACTGGACGAGCTTCTTGAAAAAGCACATAAGAAAGCTAAAGATATGAAAAAACTCGTCAGTGAATATGTAAAA
>Ga0172379_10011548_pt1 | contig 10492 bp, 7 predicted proteins | sample GrowelOW334metaG_FD_119756 | JGI IMG/M metagenome (GOLD analysis project Ga0172379, IMG submission 119756) | Groundwater microbial communities from an aquifer near a municipal landfill in Southern Ontario, Canada - Groundwater well OW334 metaG | ecosystem: Environmental > Aquatic > Deep...
CAGACCTGAACCAGGGGTTCCACCTGTGCCGCCACGGGATACGGCCCCCAATTGAGGAAGGGCTTGGCTTCCGGTTCCGCCGCCAGGTCCTGCCGATGGGGGACTATTTCGTTTTCCATACTGGCAGGCAGGATGCGCAAACCAATAGGTCCACCGTTTTCTTCCGTCACATAATGCACCACCGTATCGCCTAGGAGAAAACGGGAGAATATGCGCATGTTCCTATCCTTTAATGGCACCGGAGGTCATTCCGGAAACCAGATATTTCTGGCCAACAATATACAGTATGATAACCGGTAATATCGTAATTACAATATCAGCAAACACCAGATTCCATTCGGAAACGCGTCTGCCATAGAAATTATAAATTGCCAGTGTCATGGGCCATTTTGCCGAGCGATTCAGCACGTACAGGGGTGTCATGAAGTCGTTCCATGCATTCATGAAATTGAGCACACCGACCGTAACGGTCACCGGTTTGAGCAGGGGAAATAGTATGCGGAAGTATACGGTGAATGGCCGGGCGCCATCCATAAAGGCGGACTCGTCCAGCGAACGTGGAACAGAATCTATAAAACCATAATAAAGGAAAATACTGAAAGGAAGGAGCAAGGCGGCATAGAGCAGGATTATGCCGTGATAGGTATTCATGATCCTGAAAAATTGCATCGACTTTATGACCGTTACCATGTTCAACGGAGCGACGAGACCGATAAGGAAAAAATAATACATGCCCCTGTTGAATTTTGACTTCTTGCGCGAGAGCACATAAGCGGCGAGCGAGGATCCCAGGACTGAGAGCCCGACACTGAAAACGGCAATCAGAAGGCTATTCAAAAACGATCGGACAAGGTTTCCTTCCTTTATGACCTTTATATAATTTTCCCAGTGAAATTTCTCAGGAAAAGAGAGCATCATTTTGTTCGCACCCGCGAGGTCCTTGAGCGAATTCAGAAGAACCATGAAGAAGGGAACAAGCACGACCAGACTGGTAATCCAGACAACAGATTCAAGGATGATTCTTTTTATCACTTTTGGTTTCATACGAAATCAACCTCGCGCTTATTGAGCATCCGCAACACCACAAAAGCGATTACGGAGGTGAGTACGAAAATAACGACACCCAAGGCTGTCGCGAATCCGTATCGCCCCGACGAATATTCATCGAAAACGGAAACGCTGATCACTTCAGACCTGTGCCCTGGGCCACCCTTGGTAAGGATGAATATAATGTCAAAGGCTTTCAGACCCCAGATGATATTCAGGATGAGGTTCATCGTTATCGAAGGCCTCAGGAACGGAAGTGTTATGTTCATGAATGAATGCCAAGCACCTGCACCGTCGATGGAGGCAACCTCGTATAAATTCTGCGGGATCAGCTGTAAGCCAGCCAAGAAAATAACCATGCAATATCCGGACAGACGCCAAATTTCCACGCCCATAACCACCGGCATGGCTGTTCCCGCATCCGCAAGCCATTGCCTTGTGAACGAATCCAATCCTATGCCGCGCAAGGCCTGGTTGAGCAAGCCCCGTGTTGGATTGAATATCGAAATGAATACGAGGCCGATGACCAAGGGCGACATCACTACCGGTAGATAGAATATTGTGCGCAGGACATGCCGCGTCCTCAGATTTTCATTAAGAACCAAGGCTAGAATCAGACCGATGAGTATCTTGAAAAAGGTAGTGACGAGGGCAAAAAAGAAGGTATTGCCAATAATCAGTCGGTAGGACGAGGTTGCTAGTATTTCCTTGAAATTATCCAGACCAATAAAATTGATCGCATTGCGGTAAATGTTCCAATCGGTGAGCGAATAAACGATTCCCAAAAGGCTGGGCAGGATAAACAAGGCCGCGTATAGGAGAAAGGCTGGCAGTATGAAATACTGTGGGTAGAACTGCCCTTGGATGATGCTTATTTTGGCGTTATTCTTCAAGTTGATACCTTTTAATCGGATGGCGGTAAACCTGTCATGGTTCACCGCCATCCGCCTTTCCGTAATAACCTTACGAAGGCTTTGGTTCTAGAAGCCAGTAATGCCCGCGGATTTTCCGATCTTGGCACGATATGCGTCGATGTTCTTCAGAGCTTGTTCCGGGGTAATGACACCGGCAAACATTGACTGCATCTCCTCGCCTATGGGCATCAGATCGTAGAAGAGAACACCAGCCTGGGCATCGGCCAGGAAATTATTATTGACTTGCTTGGAAATGCTCGAGAGACCCACAGTGGGCTTGGCTTCCACTTCGGGAAAGGAGGGGTTTGAATTCAAATCCGCCCGCTGGTCGTAGTATTTCTTCAATACTTCGGGTCGCGTCCTATATTCAAAATATTTTTTGGCCGCTTCCACGTTTTTGCTGTCCTTGTTGATAAGGGCGACAGTCCCGCCCGCACTGGTAGCAAAACTCTTGGCGGTACCTTCTACACCGAGCGGGGAAGGAAACATCTTGAAATTATTCGCGCCTGATTGGGGATAATCCCGGGCGACCTCATTCTGCCAACTCGTGTAGCCAAAGAACATCGCATATTTTCCGGTTCCAACAGCTTCTATTGCATTCGTCCAGGTGTTCGACATATACGTTTCGCCAAGGTACCCCTTGTCAGCCATTTCCTTCATGCGGCTCACACAGAGCTGGAATTCCTTAATTTCAGCGAACTTGGCCTTGTTGGTATTCAGCTTTTCATACAGCCCCGGGTTATTCATGCTGGCATCAGCCGCTGCCTGATTGAGATACAGCGGCGTGTGCCACATATCACCCACCAGTTCATAAATCGGCACGACCCCATTTTTTTTGATGGTTTCGCAAACCGCCAACAACTCGCTGTAATTTGTCGGAGCCTTAAGCCCAAGCTTATCAAACAGCGCGGTGTTGTACACGAAAGCCCAACCGTCCACCGACCAAAGGTTCAACGCGACCAGCCTGCCGTCTATGGTTGATCCCTTTACCGCCCAATCCTTCATTCGTTTTGCCCAAGGCTCCTGGGAAAGGTCCAAAACCTTGTCGAGTGGTAATTTTTTTAAAGTCAGACCAGCACTGTAATAAAAAATATCCGGAGTCTCGCCGGTATTCATCTTGGTCTGCAAGATAGCGGGGTATTGATCATCCGGATTCACTTGTATGTCGATCTTGATTCCAGTCTCAGCGGTAAAATCCTTCGAAATCTCGCGATCGATTTCCTTAAGCCAATTCTGGGATGCCGCTATTGTCAGCGTGATATTCTTATCCGCTGCAGGAGCCGCAACCGCTTTTTCTTCGGTTTTTCCAGCCGCGAAAGACCATGCGCTTACCGCCAATAGTGCGATAACCAGTAACGATTGTTTCAATTTCCTCATCTTCATCCTCCTGTTTATTCGTCATCCAGCATGCGTGATACCGGACGATCAGATACCTCAGGAGTACAATAAATCCGATAATCCCTGCGGTATATGGATATTCAGTTACACAGATGTGGACTTTCTTGTGTTCGCACGATGTTCAAGGGGACTAAATCCCGTATATTTCCTGAAAATCCGGCTAAAATAACGTTGGTCCGGATACCCCACAATTTGAGCAATTACTTTTATACTCAGGTCGTGGTGGAGTTCCAATAGTTCCCTCGCCTTGTCGATCCGCAGATTGATGAGCCGTTTATTCGGCGTGATTCCCTTATTCCGTTTGTAAAGCTGTGTCAGATAGGAAAGCTCGAATCCAAATTTTTCGCAGATACGTTCCATCGTGATAGGCTCGGTGTAGTGTTCGAGAAGGTACTCTTCCAAGAGATCTGCCGTCTTCTCCGGAGTGAGGGGAAAGTCGAGACAAGCCACCTGTTCATCCAAAAGCCGAATGAGTTCCTTCCTAAGCGCGTTGGGTTCATGGTATCGATTTAGAACGCCATCCAATTGCCGGTCCAGTATTTCTGAGGATGCTGGCGTCCCTTGGTTCCTCATTCCTGAGAAACGGAAGATTGATTTGAATAAGCGTACGAACAAGCGTTGCGGCATTCCAATACGAGTGCACTCATCAACATACTTGGACAATTCATGCTCCAACGCTTTTTTCCCGCAATTTCTACCAACAATTTCAATCCGTTTTTCGGATTCAGCCAATAGTGATTCAAATTTTACCATCGAAAGCTGGGTACTCTCCAGATTGATAAGTCGCGATGTGCAGGGGACCAACCGTTCATTTAACGAACGGCGCAATCCCATGCTCAAATCGTAAGCATCACAGAGATCCACTGGCTTCCGGGAATAAATGATGGTGAGAGGCATTCCCCCAGTCTGGGGCAGAAGCAAGCGATTGAGACTTTCGGCCAATTCAGGAATGGAGACCAACGGGTCCTTACCCAATTCGATAACCAACATTTTCTGGTTGTTGAAGGATTCATCCAACAAAAAGAGATTTTGATTACTATCCAAAGGCATCCCCTTCAGGGTGATGGCCCTCCAAGTTTTTTGATACAGGATGATCAGGTCTGTTCCGAGCAAGGTTATATCTTCGTAAAGATTACCCAGACATAACAAAAAAAGGGCATATTGACCGGAAACATCCTGTTCCCCCGTGGTCAACCGCCTGGTAATATCCAGATTAATATATGAATGCAGGACATCCAGATTCTTCTCCCTCCTTCTCAACTGAAGGGACTCTTTGATCCGATCCAAGGTTTCTCTCAGCGCATGTTCGTCGGCAGGCTTCAGCAAATAATCCTTTACACCCAAGCGGACTGCCTGACGGGCATATTCGAATTCATCGTAGCCGCTAAGGACAATGACAGGGAGTTCCGGATAAATGGCTTTGGTCTTCTCGATCAGGGAAAGACCATCGCACTTGGGCATCACGATATCTGTGATGAGTACATCGGGTTCAAGTTCCATCACGAGGGTCAATGCGTCGCTTCCGTTCGCAGCGCTCCCGATAACGATGAAATCCATTCCAAGCCCGTTTATTTTTTGTATGAGGTTTCGTAAAATCTTGGGTTCATCTTCGGCCACGAAAACCTTAAACACCGATTTCTCCACCTTGCAGGAGGGTTCCACCAAGTTCCACGCATGCACCGCCCCCAGGCTTGTTGTACAATTCGAAGATGGTGTCTTCCTTGTAAAGTATTTTCATGCGAACATATATATTAAGGATGCCTATTCCCTTTAATCCATCGAAGGACATGACCGATGCATGATCCATTTCCCTCATTTTTCTCTTCACTTCCAGAAGTGATTTTGTGGAAAAACCATCACCGTTATCTTCGATCTTAATAAGCCATTTTCGCCCATCAATCACACCGGCCATGTCTACCTTCCAGGGTGGAGCTACATGAATGCCATAGGTCAATGAATTTTCCACGAGAGGCTGTAGAATGAATTTGGGTATAAGTATTCCTTCCATCTCACCCGGAATGGATATCCTATCTACAATATTGCCCTCATACCGGTGCCGCATCAGATCCAGATACTGCCTTAGGTGGTTCAATTCCATCCGAAGCGGAACGACCATCTCATCGACCGAAGAAAGATAGCGCAGCATCGAAGACAGGTTGCCACACATTTTTTTAATTTCCAAATTCGAACCATCCTCAGCCATGACGCTGATATTGGCGATGGTATTATGCAGGAAATGTGGGTTCATTTTGGATTGCAAAGCCAGCATTCTCGCCTGTATCTCATGTGATTTCGATACTACAAGCTCATCTGCGGCTCTCTGCAACCGGGCATGCATATCCCTAAAAGACGCATTGAGCATTTCGAGTTCATTGAAGTGCGATGAGGGTTTATTAATGAATTCCGCAGGTTGTGTATCCAGGGTAAGGGAATTGACTACCGTCCTAAGTTGACTTATGGGCTTGGTCAATTTAGCTGCAACAAATAATGAGGCAAGGATCGAAATGATAAGCGCCGAGATTGAGAACAAGATCATGTTCCGGATGAAAACGTATAACGGCTTCAGAAGCACGTACTCCGGCAAGGTATTCAGTACGTACCAGCCTGAAAATTCGCTTCTCTTCCAGGAAATTATCGCATCATCATATCTAAGCGAATGCCCCTCCTTGCCTTTGACATTGTCTTCAAAGTAAGCAAGCATCACGCCGTCATCTTGGAGGTTCCTTGGATAAATGAGTTCTCCGTCCTCTCCGAAAATATAGGTGGTTATGTATGTATATAGTTCCCTTCCTTCATTCGGAGGCACCAGTAGAAAGCCAAAAAGGTCTGCGTATTTCTGCTGTATCTCGATAATGCCTACAACTTTGTAATAGTTATCGTAATACGTCCTGCAAAGGGAAATGACAAATTCTTCATGAATCCGTGTCATATCCTGAAAAGGCAGGCTCATGAACTTAGCGCCTTCCCTCCGAATAGTTTCCTCATACCAAGGCATTGATTCGACTTTCCTGTCCGACATGGTATTGATTTCACCAGCGCCTACGACTTTTCCATTAAAATCAAACAGATTGATCTGATATTGTTTTTCGACAGGCCCCATAATCGCGATGAAAATGTCCCGTAGCGCTTGTTGGCTGAAGTGCAGATTGATGTTGTTGGGATTTTCCAGATAATCTAGAAATTTAGTTTTTACCAGATTTGAATAAGATATGCGCTTGGAAACTTCGTTCATATTGATAAGTTCGTTATCGATTTGCTCTGTTATATTATCGGAGACTTGGGCCAGGGTATCAAAAGCCCGCTCCCGTATGGTAAGGGAGGCGAAATTATAGTAAAATATCATGGTAATGCAAATGAAAACGACAATTATGGGGGAATAATTCCAGAATAGTTGTGATTTTATTGTTTGTGTTTTCCGTTTCGTCAGCCTGAACTGCATGCAAGACTTATTATCAGAATAACGGATAGTACGATACCCCTCCGGGATAAACAGGGTGTAAAATCATATTCCAAAGCTTGTGGTTGAGTAGTTTAAAATCATGGAGGTGCAAATTGTCACAATGGTATGAAGAGCTTTTCGGAAACTACGCTGAAAAATACGACCAGGAAAGCTTCACCCAAGGCACTCTTGGCGAATGCGATTTTCTTGAGAAGGAATTAGGGTACGACAAGGGCCTGAGGATTCTGGATGTGGGTTGCGGAACCGGCAGGCACACGATCGAGCTTACCCGCCGGGGGTACGATGTAACCGGCATTGACCTGTCGGAAGCCCAGTTGGGACGTGCCAGGGAAAAAGCAGGAAAACTGGGCCTGGATATCAACTTCCTGAAACATGATGCCCGGGCCCTGCCCTTTGAACATGAATTCGACGCCGCCATCATGCTGTGCGAAGGTGGTTTCCCCCTGATGGAAACCGACGAAATGAACTATGAGATCCTGAAAGGTGTTTCCCGCTCCCTTAAGTATATGAAAGCAAAATTTATTCTCACCACCCTGAATGGGCTATTCCCCCTGTTCAATTCGATCGAATCCTTCTGTGCTGCCCCCAAGGAAGCCGGTAACGCGACCTACGGCAGCAACTCCTTTGACTTGATGACCTTCAGGGACCACAACATCACCACAGTCGAGGATGATGGCGGCAAAACAATGGAATTGGCCTGCAACGAACGCTACTACATACCACCGGAAATCAGCTGGCTGCTGAAATCACTGGGTTTTGACAAGATCGATATTTTTGGCGCCAAACTGGGAACTTTTTCCCGCAAGGATGCGCTGACCAAGGACGATTTCGAAATGCTGGTGATAGCTGAACGGTAAAAAAACCTTCAGAATCACGCTACAGCCAACATATATTGCATCATTTTGCATAAATATGTACATTTTCTGCATATTCTTCCAATCGAAAGGAGTCTACCAATGGCTGAACGGAAACGCGTGGCAGTTCTCGGATCAAGTGGCGGCAATTTGTACGGAATCGGCGGAAGCGACCCACGGGCGCTTCTCGAAGCGATCGCCATTCAGTGCGAAGCGGCGGATATCGAAGTGGCCTACATCCAGTTCGTGGCCGCTGCCGCTTCGATGGACCGTGTCGACCGTTCCGCCACATCCGCGAGACTTTTGGCAAAAGGCGCTTCCGGCATCGACGAGCGATCGGCCGGTTCCCTCGAACAGGTCAATGGAGCCGCGGCCTCCCTGGATGTGGAAATCGCTGCAGCCATAAAAACAGGAGCCGTGGATGCCCTCATACTGGTAAGCGCCGATCCGAATGGGGTCAATAAACAAGCAGTCGCCGCAGCAGCTGAACGTGGAATCAGCGCTGTCGGATCCGGCGGTGCTTCTGTGGCTGAGGCCCAGTCCCTCGGCCTCAAGTTCATATCGGTCACTGGAAGCACCGGCACCACTAACCGTACCCGCGCAATTGGCTATACAGCCGCATTATCCCGGTATTACAAGCTCCGCTACCGACCTGTAATCGGAGCCCGGGTCGCAGTGGATGCCAAGTCGGTTTGGAAGAACTTTGATCTGAAGGGCATCATGGTGCCTGCCCTGCCCGCTTTCATCGCCATGGCATTGGTCCTCGCCATTTCCAAAATTCCCGGCATGCCCTGGTTCGGTAAAATGTTCGACGTACTGATTGGCGCGCTTCCGATAGTGGTGGCTGTGATTGCCGCACAAAAGATCAGCGGCTTGGACGAAGTTGCGGTCGTCGCGGGGCTGATCGCCGGTGTGCTTTCCAAGGAAGGTGGTATCCTCGGCGGAATTGTTGGGGGCGTGCTCGCCGGGATCCTGGTGGCGTACCTGCTTCAGCTCGCTTTCCGCTGGGGTTTCCCCGGCACCACCGCGAACATATTTGCAGGTGGACTAGCGGGACTCCTGGGTGGCCTCGTGGTTTTCGTCGCCCTCGCCCCGCTCACAGTCGCACTGGGGAACGGTCTTCGCCAACTGATCGACAGTTCGGTCGCCTGGAGTCCCATCATCGCCGGAGCACTGGCAGGTCTCATCATTTGGCCCGCCATCATCGCGGGCTTCTACCACGCAGCCATCCTTCCCATCATCCTGCTGGAAATGGAAACCGCGGGCAACAGCTTTTTTGGCGCTGTGGATATGGGTGGACTGGTCATGGTTTCAGCCGGCATCACTCTGGCCAACATCATCGCCGGCAGAAGGTCCGGTGACCGCGCTGTGGCAGCGCCGGGTTTCATAGTCAATATCGGTTTTGGTACCTTTGTCGAAGCCGCCTATCCATTCATGTTCTCCGACAAGCTGGTCTTTGCAGGTGCCCTGATAGGCAGCACAATCAGCGGAGCGTTGGCCGGAATTCTGGGCGTCCGCGGTACTGCCTACGTACCGTCCATCCTCGCACCAGGGCTAAGCAACAATCCGTTCGGATTCATCCTGGTAATGCTCGCAGGCATGGCAGTAGCTTTTATCTTCACCTTTGTGGCAAACCGACTGGCCATCAAACGCGCCGGCTCGACCGTGTGATTAACTACCCGGACCGTCGGAATCGATCTTATAGATCCTGATGGTCCGGGTTCAATCCAGCTTGTCCTTTCAATATTCGTATTGAAAGGACAAGCACTAAACAATCAGCGTTCCGCTAGCTTGCACCCCGATCACCGACCCCGCGAAGGGCAAGGCGGCAGGCTTGAGGGCCAAGGTCTTCCCGTCACAGGTGCAGCCAACCACGGGCCCGGACGAAGCTATGAGCAGCGAGAACGTCAGCCCACCAAACGTTTCCTTGAGCGCCTTGGTGCGGATCTCGACAACCCCCGAATCGTCCATGGCAACTTTGATTTCGAAGAGGGAATACCCACCCCTTGTTGCCGCGAGGCTCAGCCCGTCGTCGGTCTGGTAGCGGTACGTGACGGAGCTGCCCGGTTCGAGGACGGCCAGCAATTCGAGGTTCCGCAGGTCCTTGGCGTTGGTGGTGCGGACACCCGTCTGCATGGGGATGGCCGATGGACAAGCCAGGAAGATGGGGGTGCAATTTGCCTTGTTTTCCTTGACCAGGGCTTCCCCTGCAGAATGGAAACAGCCAGTTTCCGTATCCAGCCAACGCGAGCCCGTCTGGTGGACAGGCAGGGTGACCAACCGATCCTTGGCGGCAAGCTCGACGAAGGGGGCCTGCAGTATGGAGGGGCCCACGAAAAACTGGTCGTCGCAGGTTTCGAAGGCGGCCGAGGGGTCGTGGTACCAGATCGGGCGCAGCATGGGAGCGCCGGTGGCGGCCTGGTCGACGAAGAGTTGGTAGAGGTAGGGGAGGAGCTTGTAGCGCAGGCGGATAAAATCCCGCACGATGGCGCAGGTAACCTCGTCCCGCGTCCACGGTTCCTGGTCGCGGGCTCCGGCGATCTTGTGGTTGCGGAAAAAGGGGAAGAGAAAGCCCAGCTTGTACCAGGCCCGCATCAGGTCGGCGCTGGCGTCGAGGGCGAAACCGGGCACATCGGGGCCATTGAAGGGCATGCCCGAGACGCTCAGGTTGAGGCTGAGCGCGATGGTGGTCTTCATGTGATGTTCGTTGGAGATGTTGTCGCCGGTCCACACGGCGCTGTACCGGGACTGGCCCAAAAAGGCGGAGCGGGAGATGAGGAAGGGCCGTTCGTCGGGCCTGGACCTTTCCAGACCCTCGC
>Ga0172379_10011549_pt1 | contig 10492 bp, 5 predicted proteins | sample GrowelOW334metaG_FD_119756 | JGI IMG/M metagenome (GOLD analysis project Ga0172379, IMG submission 119756) | Groundwater microbial communities from an aquifer near a municipal landfill in Southern Ontario, Canada - Groundwater well OW334 metaG | ecosystem: Environmental > Aquatic > Deep...
AGATACCTCCCTTGGTAACTCCCACACCGTTATCATAAAGGACCTTGCTCCAGCCTCCTCCTACCACTACAGACTGGTATCCGCGGACAAACGTAACAACAAGACTGTCTCCCAAGACTATACCTTTGTTACTCCCACCAAGGAGAAATCAATCCTCCAGCTCATCCTCAAGTCCCTAGAAGAGACCTTTGCCTGGACCAGGAACCTGAATCAGTTCTTTTCTAACATTGGCAATCGGCTTATGGGAAGGTAGAATAAAGAAGTAAGAAAGTAGGAATTATGGATACACCCAAGCCATTAGCGGAAAGCACACCGGAAACGGTCATGATAGATGAACAACTATCGCCAAAGGGCATCGAAGCAACGCCTGTTGCGGAACAGATAGCTAACACTCCGACACTATCCCCCGTCATTCCAGCGAAGGCTGGAATTCAGACGATAGATCCTGGATCCTTCGTTTCGACTCAGGATGACGATAAAGTTACTTCAGAGGATGTTGCGGACCTAACAAGCTCTACTATTTTGTCTGCTGATGACAGCTGGGTTCACAAAGTAAAGCAAGTTATAAAAGACGATTCAGGACAACCGTACAAAGAAGAAGAAGATGCAGAAAAATTGAACGAAGAATATATGAAAAATAGATTTAACATAGACGTTGATGCCCCAATTGAGGAGAAAAATTGAGTTTACTTGCAATCTTTTTGTCGGTTATCTCTGGCGCAGGCCTAACGTTCTTGGCTGCCTTTCTATTCAGAAGATCTAGATATTGGAAGAAGCAGATGGAGCGTTCACTCAAGATGGTTCCTTTACTCGTTACAATACCAAGAGACGCTGGTTCCAAGGATTATCAGGCGCAAAATAGAGATAATAGAGATATGATGCGAGAGACTGTGGCAGTGGCAGAGGCTTTTTATTCAAATCTTGCGGGTTTGTATAACAAATATAAGATTATTAAGAATTTTTTCGTCGGGCCACCGCACGTCGTAGCAGAGATAGTAGCAAAAGAAAATGAAATATTCTTTTATGTAATTGCGCCTTTTGCTTTTTTGGATACAATCGAACAAAGCTTGAGCTCTCAATATCCCGAATGCAATATTGAGAGAGCAGAAGAACATAACATTTTCAATTCCAAGTGGGGTATGGGGAATATCGCGGGAGGGGAGATAAAAGCAGTTAATTCGTATTATTTCCCATTTCGTACATATCAAGAGCTTGATTCCGAACCGCTGGAAAGCATTACGAATGCCTTTACCAAACTAGAGCCGGGTGAGGGCGTGGCACTCCAGATACTTTTTAGACCCGTTAGCGGAAAGATAGCTGTTAAAGTAAACAAACAAGCTCGAGAGATGCAACATGGTAAAAAGTCTGGAGTGCTTGGGAAGCTGATAGATGCAGTCCTTGTTCACGATCAGGCCCAGCAATCACAAGGTAATCGTTTTAATATGACGCCGATGGAAGAAGAAGCCATCAAGGCTATCGAAAAGAAAGCTAGTAAAAGGATATTTGAGGTCATGATACGTGTTGTGGCTTCAGGGAAAAGCCCCGCTAGAGCAACCGCTCTCGCCAAACAGATTGCAGGTACATTTAACGATCTCGGAAATCAAAATTTAAATAGTTTTACATATCGGCCTGCTAAAAACGTAGAAGAGCTCGTCACTGATTATGTTTTTAGATTTTTTGTTCATCGTATCTTAAGCATGAATACTAGATTTAGATTTCACCGTGGTTATAATCTCTTTTTGAACACAGAAGAACTAGCTACGGTATTTCATCTGCCAAACTTTTTGGTCTCAACTCCTGGTATTAGATGGCTGCCTAGCAAGAAAGCCGCCCCGCCAACTTTTATTTCTCCTGAAGGCGCTGTTATAGGACATAGTAAGTTTCGCGGAGAAGATAAAGTTATACGTATTTCCGAAAACGACCGACGTCGGCACGTATATATCTTGGGACAAACAGGAACGGGTAAGTCTACGAGCATGATAAATATGATTATTTCGGATATTCGAGACGGCAAAGGCATTTGCTATATCGATCCTCATGGCCAGGATCTCGAAGAACATGTTCTCCCTTATATACCAAAAGAACGAGCAGAAGATGTAATTGTTTTTGATGCTGCCGATACTACGCGTCCTATGGGACTCAACCTTTTTACGGCTAAAACACCAGAACAAAAAGACTTTGTGATAAATGAAGCGATAGCTATGCTTTACAGGTTATATGATCCAGGACACACTGGTATCATGGGGCCACGTTTTGAACATTGGTTCAGAAATGCTGCCCTAGTACTCATGGCCGGACCCAATCCAGGTACCTTTATCGAGGTCCCTCGCATTTTCACTGATGACAAATACTTGGCAGAACGACTTCAATACGTGACTGACCCTGTAGTTCGAAACTTTTGGATAAACGAGATGGGTCAAACGAGTGATTATCATAAATCTGAAATGCTGGGATGGTTTGTTGGCAAATTTGGTGCCTTTATGACCAACACTACGATGCGCAACATTCTGGGTCAGACACAATCATCCATAGATATCAGACAAGCGATGGATGAAGGGAAGATTATTCTAGTTAAACTTGCCAAAGGTCAAATAGGCGAGATGAATATGCAGCTCCTAGGCATGATTATAGTGGCTCAAATCCAAATGGCCGCGATGGCAAGAGCTGATGTGCCCGAGGAAGAACGGAAAGACTTCTATCTATATGTTGATGAATTTCAAAATTTTGCCACTGATTCATTTGCTGCCATACTCTCTGAAGCTCGTAAATTTCGTCTCAACCTGATAGTAGCCAACCAGTTTATCGGACAACTAACAGATGAAATACGAGACGCTGTTTTTGGCAATGTAGGTAGCCTTATGTGCTTCCGTGTAGGAAACGACGACGCTGAATATATGGCAAAACAGTTTGCACCTCTTTTTAATCAGCAGGACCTCATTAACATCGAAAACTATAATAGTGTTACGAAAATATTGATTGATAGTAAACCTACTAGGCCATTTAGCTTGCAAGGATATAACTATCCTCCTGGTGCAAGTAAAGAAATAGGGGAAGCTATAAAACAACTTTCACGTTTGAAGCACGGACGTCCGCGTGATATAGTAGATGCTGAAATCGAAGAAAGGATGAGTATAAAACTTTGATGAGTACGGAGGGAAGTAAAGAGCAAATAGCCTATCTGGAGGCAAAAAAACAGTACCTTGCCGTGGGCAAGCGCTACTCTTCTTTGCTTCGCAAGGTTATGGAGCTTGACCCTGGTATTTTAAAACAAGCTGAAGAAATTCTCGTTACAGGTGACGGCCTTTCGTTACATGACAATCGGTTTTTGACGAACTTTTATAAGGAACTTAAAACTAAATCCCGAATTGATAAACGTTATTTTGACTATCTTATCGAGCTTAGAAAAGTAAAGAGTCAGTTGGACGTCTCGGTGCATAACCTTTCACGTTATAGAATTGCCTATTTATTGCGTAAGGCGGGCATACCCTCGAAACGGACTAACCAGGGAAAGGACGATATTGCCTCGCAGGTAAATAGCAGAGAAGTGGCGATTTTGGAAAAACTATCGCTTCCTGGTGTTTTAGATGTACAGTCTTCAGAAGACCTAGAGGAGCTCGTATCAACTGGAGAAATTACTTTAAGTGACGGCTTGTTAATACCCGCTACAAAAACAGCAAAAGACTTTGTTAAAAAACTAGAAAAGAACATCAGGGAAAAATTTAACGACGGTTATCTCCTTTCGGGTAGAGGGGATATTTTGAAGCAGTTTCAGGGTATCAATACCTCAAACTTGTTAGAATTTATTCGTTTGTCGGCAGATAAGGAGCACCTTCGAGAGATAGAGAGAAAAATCGACGCAGGTGAAATTTCTCTGAACAGAGGTGTTCTAGCGCCGTTAAACGCAAAAGGAAAGAAGTATTTATCTCTACTATTAGAAGAATTGTCAGGAAATCTCCACAGAAATATAACAAGCGAGTTACTTCGCAGAAATAAAACGCATATGGAGCTTGATCCTAGGCTGAACAACGTAAAAAAAGCATTAAACGATTTTGATATTTCATACAATAAGCACAGTTTTGCAGGGAGACTAGCCCCAGAGAATGAAATCTATAGCAGTCTCTTAGCCAGAGCCGATGACAACAACGCCGAGATAAAGAAAATGTTCACGGATTTGATTATGCTACAAGAGACTATTTCGACAGCTTTTGCTGATATAAAGAAGCAGCTGGTAATAGTGGTCGGTAAAAGTAATATCGACATTGATAAAGTTCTCACCTTGCTCGTGAGTGTTAGATATTTGTCAGCGTATGAAAACGAGTATGAAAACAAATTATCCGAGATTGAGAACAGGCTAAATATTGTAAGTGGCGGTACCACATCCCTGGGGCCGACTGCCCTTCTTAAATTACATGAAATATATGGGAGTACACTCGCAGAACCCAATACCGATGCCATGATAAGCGATCTTGTTTTGGGTAAGTTAGAGAACCGGAAGGAGCTGGGACCGGAGACAAACAAGGTGCTTTTGGACTTCCTAATCAACTCCCCTAGGGTTGCGGAATACAAACGGATTTTAAACTCAGAAACTGTAATAAAAAGACATCTTCTAGACCTATTTTATGGTCACGCCTGTCTCTATGGAGGCATCGCTAACCTATCAGAGACACTGGCAGAACTCACGGAATTGGATTTGGAAAAGAGAGAGAAACTTGCAGATATTGTGGAAGAGCTAGAGCTTGCTCATAAAGAGCTGTGGCTGGCTCGTATTACGAATAATAACAAACAGTACATAGAAGAGATGTATCCTGATATACCCTTGTCTACAAAAGAAAAAGCTTCGGGTGCTAGTCGGGAGGCTCTCAACAATGCTCGGAGTGAGGTGAGAAGTACTTTTGCAAAATACAGGGCTAGCCATAGAGCGCACACCGATAAATTCGCAAAGGATCTTCGTCTAGCCCTTGGACAGTTATCTAAGGGGGGTGATATCGCTAAAACCGCAACCCAACTAAAGACGAAATATCGTGATTTAGTTACCAACCATGAAAAAATTGTAGATGATATGGAGAAGGAAATCATTGAACTCGAAAAAAGGCTCCTAGATTTTGAAGAAAAGTCACCAGCAACACTCGAAAAATTGCTGATCTCTGATATTAGAGCAAATATCTAGAATTTTTTGTTACTTTCTCTTGAAAGAAAGTACCCAAAGTTCAAGAAAATCAAGTTCTCCCCAGGCTCCGTACGAAATCGGCCTACGCCTATATTTCTAGCGTCGCCAGTGGTCGTGCCTCACGCCGGCAGGTTGATTTTCACAGAGATTCCCCTTCCGCGACCTACAAAATACAGCGAGTGACGACGTGAACGACTATCGTAAAAACAGCTGTTTGAGCGAGGCGAGTTCTGCTTTTTACGAAGAAGTGAGCTAGAAGCGACACTGGCGATTTTGTAAAGAGCGGCAGTTTTGCGCTACTTTTGCTGCCAAAAGTGGCAAAGAGTTTTTGTGCTTGTTTTTACTTGCGTTTGTGCTTAAATGAGCGTACAATTTAAGTAGATATTTTTGGTATTGTTGCATAACAAAAGGGTGGAAATGACAGAAAAGAAAAATACTTATGACGCCTCCTCTATTCAGGTCCTAGAGGGCTTGCAAGCGGTTAGGAAGCGTCCAGGAATGTATATCGGTGGTACTGGTATCGCTGGACTCCATCATCTCATCTGGGAGGTTGTAGACAACTCTATTGACGAGGCTATGGCGGGCTATTGTAAGAACATTGATGTTATTTTGCATGCAGATGGCTCAGTTTCGGTGGCAGACGATGGACGTGGTATCCCAGTAGATAAACAGAAACAAACTGGCAAAAGTGCCCTTGAAACAGTTATGACCGTACTTCACGCTGGCGGTAAATTCGGCGGAGATGGTTATAAAGTATCTGGAGGTTTACACGGTGTAGGCGTATCAGTTGTGAACGCACTTTCTACCTATGTTCGTGCCGAAGTTCGCCGTGATGGCAAGGTTTATGTCCAAGAATTCAAAGATGGTGGTCATCCAATTGGAGGCCTAAAAACTGAGGGTACCAGTACCAAAACAGGGACGACCATTACTTTTGTTCCAGATCCTGAAGTCTTTGAAGTCATTGAGTTCAACTGGAACACAGTTCTTGATCGTATCCGTCAGCAAGCCTACCTCACCAAAGGGGTAAAGATTAAGCTCACAGACGAGAGAACTCACAGTACTTATGGTTTTTATTTTGAGGGTGGTATCAAATCCTATGTTGACCACCTAAATCGTAGCAAGCAGGTTATTAACGAACCAATTTTTTATGTAGAAAAACAGACAGACAATGTGAATGTAGAGATAGCCGTTCAGTATATGGATGGCTACAACGACAATGTCCAAACATTTGCAAATAATATTCATACCCCAGAGGGTGGTACCCACCTAACCGGTTTTCGTACCTCTCTCACGCGTGCTTTAAATGATTATGCTCGTAGCCATAGTCTTCTCAAGGACAATGAGGGTAATCTGACTGGTGACGACGTTCGCGAAGGCCTAACGGCTGTTATTTCTGTCAAATTGCCAAATCCACAGTTTGAGGGCCAGACAAAGGCCAAGCTTGGTAATCCTGAAATAGCAAATATTGTACAAACTGTATTTACAGAATATTTCTCTTACTATATGGAAGAGAATCCAAATGAAGCCAAGAAAATTATCAGCAAATGTTCACTATCTGCGCGTGCTCGTATGGCGGCACGTGCTGCACGTGACACAGTTATTAGAAAGGGCGTTCTAGAAGGCATGACCCTGCCTGGTAAGCTTGCCGATTGTTCTAGTAAAAATCCAGAAATATCAGAGCTATATATAGTAGAGGGTGATTCCGCTGGCGGTTCTGCTAAGCAGGGACGTGATCGCCGTTTTCAAGCTATTTTGCCCCTAAAGGGTAAGATATTGAACGTAGAACGTGCTCGTATGGACCGTATGCTTGCATCCGATGAGATCAAGGCACTTATCATAGCGCTTGGTACTGGTATTGGGGAACAATATGATCCTGGTAAACTTCGTTATCATCGCATCATTATTATGACTGACGCTGACGTAGATGGTGCACATATCCGTACGCTACTTTTGACTTTGTTTTACAGGCATTTTCCAGAGCTCATCCAAAATGGCAACATTTATATAGCACAGCCACCTTTGTATAAAATCCAAAAGGGCAAAGAGAAACTCTATGCACATGATGATGCTGAAAAGGAAGAGATCCTAGAGGAGATGGCGAATAAGACAAAAGCCAAGAAAACAACTGGCGATGGTGAGCTTCAATTTGATGTTAAATCCCTAGAGGAAGAACCTGAGGAAGTGGATGAGTCAGAAGTTACCGAAGAAATCGATGAATCGCAAGAAATCCCTGGCGAAATCAAGATCCCTGGTGTCAGCATCCAGCGTTACAAAGGTTTGGGTGAGATGAACCCAGAACAGCTTTGGGAGACTACTATGGATCCCGAGAATCGCATGCTTCTCAAGGTTACAGCCGAAGACGGTGAAAAAGCAGATGAAGCTATCAGTATTCTGATGGGAGATGAGGTCGAGCCACGCAAGAGATTTATACAGACTCATGCAGCAAATGTTAAAAATCTGGATATCTAGGAGTATATGATGGCAAAGAAACTTATAGACGAAAAACTATTTGGCGAAGAAATCGGTTATGTAAAGGATCGTGACCTAAAGACAGAGATGCAGGAAAGTTTTCTGGATTACGCAATGTCGGTTATCGTGGCTCGTGCTCTTCCTGACGTTCGAGACGGTCTGAAACCCGTACATAGACGTATCTTGTATGCGATGAACTCCTTGGGTATTCGCTCAACGACGAAATACAGAAAATCAGCGATGGTCGTTGGTGAAGTTTTGGGTAAATATCATCCTCATGGTGACACCGCTGTTTATGATTCCATGGTTCGTATGGCACAACACTGGTCTATGCGTTATCCAATGATTGACGGACAAGGTAACTTTGGTTCTATGGACGGTGATGGTGCTGCCGCTATGCGTTATACGGAAGCCCGTATGGCAAAGGCTGCTGACGAGATGCTTTGCGATATAGACAAAGACACCGTGGACTTTATGCCAAACTATGATGGTAGCCAAAAAGAGCCCGTGGTACTACCAGCGAAGTTACCAAACCTACTACTAAATGGACAGATTGGTATCGCTGTTGGTATGGCGACAAACATTCCTCCACATAACCTGGGCGAGCTAGTAGACGGTATAGTTTCGCTTATAGACAACCCAGAATCTACAGTGGACGATCTTATGGAACACATCAAAGGTCCGGACTTTCCGACTGGCGCACAGATTTACGATCCAGAAGTTATCAAACAAGCTTATGCTACTGGTCGTGGATCCATCATTATGCGTGCTGTGGCCGAGATAGAAGAGGGTAAGTCTGGCGGGCAGAGAATCGTAATATCGGAAATTCCTTATCAAGTGAACAAAGCAAATCTGATTACCAAGATTGCCGATCTCGTAAAAGAGAAGAAAATAGTTGGTATTTCTGACATTCGCGATGAATCAGACCGCAAGAGTTCTGTTCGTATCGTTATCGAGCTGAAAAAAGATGCTTTTGCCAGCAAGATTCTAAATCAGCTGTACAAGCTGACACAGATGCAGAGTTCATTCGGAGTAAACATGATTGCTCTTGTGGATGGTATTCAGCCCCGCATTATGACATTGAAGAGCATCCTAGAAGAGTTTATCAAGCACAGGGTGGTAGTCGTAACACGTCGGGCAGAATATGACCTACGAAAAGCTAAGGATAGAGCCCATATCTTAGAAGGCCTTATAAAAGCGCTTGATAATATAGACGAAGTCATCGCTACTATTAAGAAGTCTGCGACACAGGAAGAGGCTCGTGCGAATCTGATTAAAAAGTTCGGACTAACAGAGATACAAGCCAATGCAATCCTCGCGATGCAACTGCGTACTCTCGCTGGGCTTGAACGCAAAAAGATTGAAGATGAATATAGCGAGCTTATGAAACTCATCGCTCATCTAGAAGATTTGCTCTCTCATCCAGAGAAAGTCCTAGCTGTTATCAAGGAAGAACTGGCCGAGATTAAAGAAAAATACGCGGATGCTAGACGTACTAAGCTGGTCGGGCATTCTCTTAGCAAGTTCAACGAGGAAGATTTGATACCGAACGAAGACGTTATTGTTACGATGACCGAATCAGGATACATAAAACGCATCTTGAGTTCTACATACAGAGCACAGGGACGCGGTGGTAAAGGTATCTCTGGTACGTCACTTAAGGAAGAGGACGTGGTCGCACATCTCTTGCATGCGAGCAATCACGACAATATACTATTCTTCACAAATAAGGGACGTGTATTCTGCAATAAAGTTTACGAACTTCCAATGGCTTCACGTATTGCGAAGGGCTCTCCAGTTGTAAACGTTGTTCAGCTCGCTCCAGAGGAATGCGTTACTGCAATCCTGAAACTTGATAAGTTTGAAGGTGAAGGCAATCTGTTCATGGCAACGAAGCTGGGTACAGTAAAAAAGACTCCACTTGCAAACTTTGCCAACATCAGAAAGACGGGCATTATTGCCATCGGGCTTGATAAGGGCGATGAGCTTGGCTGGGTCAAGGAGACTAGCGGTAAAGATGACATCATCATGTCAACGAAGCAATCTATGGTAATGCGCTTCAACGAAAGAGACGTCCGTCCAATGGGCAGATCTGCTCGTGGCGTACGTGGAATTCGTCTCAAGAAGGGCGACGGTGTTGTCGGTATGGATATTGTTGCAGAAAAGGGCGAGCTTATGGTAGTCATGGAAAATGGTTATGGCAAACGTACAGCACTGGAACAGTTTACTCCGCATCATCGTGGTGGTATCGGTATCAAGGGTGGCGTAGTCACCGCGAAGACTGGTAATTGTGTAGATGTACGCGTCATTACCTCTACAGAGGATGATCTCATGGTTATCTCAAATGGTGGTCAAATCATCAGAGTACCACTGGGTAGTGTATCCAAGATAGGACGTGCGACACAAGGTGTTCGCATTATGAAGCTACCAGAGAAGGAAACTGTATGTTCGGTAGCGCTGGTACATGAGCCAGAAGAGACAGAACAGTTGACCATATCAACAGATTAATAAGTAGAAAAAGGGACTCGTGAGAGTCCCTTTTTTGTTGTTAAATATTATTATCCTTGAACTCTAATTAATTTTGAAGTAAGATTATCGCGAGCATATTCAGGGAGTACTGTAGTCGCGACTGAGGAGGGGACTCAAGTGTTTGAAGGACTGTACCAAAGGTACGGTAAGAGGGCACTCGATATCCTGCTCTCTATCGTCTTCCTCGTAGTGCTTTTCCCGGCGTTTGTGATTGCGGCCTTGGTGACGCTTGTCACAACAAACGGTGGACTCTGGGTGACCCAGCGACGGTTCGGCACCGAGAAGATGATCACAATCTTCAAGCTGCAGACCATCGTCAACAAGAAG
>Ga0172379_10011550_pt1 | contig 10492 bp, 11 predicted proteins | sample GrowelOW334metaG_FD_119756 | JGI IMG/M metagenome (GOLD analysis project Ga0172379, IMG submission 119756) | Groundwater microbial communities from an aquifer near a municipal landfill in Southern Ontario, Canada - Groundwater well OW334 metaG | ecosystem: Environmental > Aquatic > Deep...
AATATTTTTTATATTAAATTTTTGAGATGTCAAATTTTTATTTAACTCCCTAAAACTTATGGGGGTAGCAATAGGGGCATGTTCTTTAGGCCTAATAGAATAAGGTGCGACTTGAGTTGCAGCATAAGAATTTCTTAAATAATCAATATAGACTTTGTTCTTCCGCTTTTCCTTTCTTGGCTCAATTGTATATTTTTCTGGATCGGTATTTGATAAAATCGATGCAATATTCCTGGCAAATTCTTTAACTTCATCAAAAACATATTCCGGTTTTATCGGAACGATAACATGAATGCCTTTTGATCCGGTTGTCATAAAAAATGACGGCAATTTTAATAAATCTAAAATTTTTTTAAGTCCCTTAGCCACTTCAATCACTTGAGCAAAATTATTTCTATCCGGGTCTAAATCAAAAACTATTCTATCCGGATAATTTAATTTATCAATTTTAGATAACCAAATATGTATTACACCTACCTGATTTGCAATATAAAGCAGAGAATCCAAATCTGTCACCAAAGGCATGTCGATCGACGAACCATCTTGTTTTTTTATCGAAACGGTTTTGATCCATTTAGGATAGTATTCCATGGCTTTTTTCTGAAAAAAGATTTCACCTTCGATACCATCAGGAAACCTTTGAAGCGTTATCGGTCTATTCGCAATAAGCGGGATAATCTTTTTTGAAATTTTTTTATAGTAATTTATAAAATCTTCTTTTGAAATTTCAGATTCTGGAAAAAGAATTTTATTTTTATTTGTAATTTCGAATTTCATCTAATCAGCTCTCTTTTACAACTTCATAAGATTTTTTATCTTCTCTTAAGCCCAAGAATCTAGGATGACGAAGTTTATTATCATTTGTCCATTCGGTAAAACCGACTTCTCCGACATAATTTAATTTGACAAAATGCGAATTTTTAATCGCTTCATCAGGAAAATATGATTTTTTTATTTCTATCATTTTTAGTTTTTTGGAAAACTGTTTCAAAAAATCAAAGTTATACCCTGTTCCAACTTTACCCGCATATTTTAATTTTCCATTTTCAAAGTATCCAAGAAGCAATGAGCCAAAGCCTATTCTCTCCCCCTCTGGATCAGTGAAACCAACTATTATAAACTCTTGTCTGTTGATGCACTTGAATTTCAACCAGGTATTTGTTCTTCTTGAAAGATACTTAGAATCAGCTTTTTTTGCCATGATTCCTTCAAGACCTTTTTTACAGGCCTGCCTATAAAACTTTTCACCATCTTTGAAGATATGTTTCGTAAATCTGATCTTATCATCAAACTCCAAACTTTTTTCTAACAAAGCCTTACGATCTAAGAGTTTTTGATTCATAAGATCATATTTATCCAAATACAAAAGATCAAAAACATAAAAGTATATATTCATTTTTTCTTTATAAGCCTGTTGAAGTTTAGCAAAGGACGTTATGCCATTATCAAAAGCTACAATTTCTCCATCGATAATAAAATTATCGATTTTCTGTTTTATTAATGCATTTACAATGCTCGGAAATCTTTCGTTTAATATATTTTTGTTTCTAGAAAACAAAGTGACTTTCGAACCTTTCTTAACAGCAATGCAGCGGATCCCGTCAAATTTTTCCTCATAGATCCACTCCTCATTAGAAAAGTAATTTTTTGTTAAAGTGGCAAGCTGAGGTTTTATAAACTCAGGCTGCTTCTTAATTTTAAATTTTTCTTTCATATTTGTTTTTGTTCACTTTTATTAAAAGCCAGGACTTATCGTCTTTAAATTTTATGAGCGCATAGATTCCATTGATCTTTTTTCCATGAAGAAAAATTTCTATTGTCCCATTTTTAAAGCATTTATTTAATGAGATTTCCTTACCGTCTTTATCTTTTTTAATATTATCAAAAGATCCACGATCAACTATTTCAACAAAGCCAGCACCATATTCACCTTCGGGAATTGTGCCTTCAAAATTTGCATACTCTAAAGGATGGTCTTCTGTTAATATTGCAAGTCTTTTAACATTTGAAGTTTTCGGCAATCCTTTCGGAACTGCCCAGGACTTAAGAACTTTGCCGATCTGTATCCTAAAATCAAAGTGGAGATGAGTAGCCGAATGCTTTTGAAGGACAAAAATTTTTCCATCTGTTTTTCCTGTCTTCGGCCCTGGTTCTTTGGTTTTTTTAAAATCTCGTCGTTTTTTATATTTTTCTAGACTATTCATAATTGCACCCTTAAATATTTAGATAACAAATGAAAAAATATAAAACCAATAATTTTCTTGTAAAAAAATATTTTTAATATAAATTAAGAAAATAATAGGTAAATAAGTTTCAGCAGGAAAATTTATGCAAAAAAATTATGTAAAATGGTTTGATCAAATCAGCTCAAATGACATAGCTCTAGTCGGCGGCAAAAACGCTTCATTAGGCGAAATGTATACAAAACTCACTTCAGAAAAAATTAATATTCCCAATGGTTTTGCAACAACATCTGAAGCCTACTGGAGCTTTATAGAATTTAATAATTTAAAAGAAAAGATCACAAATATTATTAAAGACTGGAAAAATAAAAAAGCATCACTTCAGAAAACCGGAAAATCAATTAGAATGTTAATAAAAAACGGCAGGTTTTCAAAAGAGCTGGAAAATGCCATTATTGATGCTTATCAGAAATTAAGCGCATATTATAAAAAAAATGATGTAGATGTGGCCGTGCGTAGCAGTGCAACAGCAGAAGATCTTCCCGAAGCATCATTTGCCGGTCAGTTGGACAGTTTTTTAAACATAAAAGGAAATGAAAAAGTATTAGAAAAGTGTTTGGAATGCTTCGCATCTTTATTTACTGATAGAGCTATTACTTATAGAGAAGAAAAAGGATTTGACCATATGAAGATAGCATTGTCTATTGGGATTCAAAAAATGGTTAGATCGGACCTTGCTGGTTCAGGAGTAGCTTTTACATTAGACACGGAATCCGGATTTAGGGAAGTCATAGAAATATCTGCTGCTTACGGGCTTGGCGAAAATGTTGTCCAGGGTGCCGTAAATCCCGATGAATACTTAACATTTAAAACCCTTTTAAATGACAGATCAAAAATACCTATCGTTCAAAAAAAGATGGGAAATAAAGAAAAAAAAATGATTTATACTAAAAACGGAACAAAAAACATCAAGACAACCTCATCCGAAAGAAGTTCATATGTATTATCGGAAGATGAAATACTCATGCTTTCAAGATGGGCTGCTATAATAGAGAATCATTACCACAAACCAATGGATATAGAATGGGCAAAAGACGGCGAGCTGAATCAGCTTTTCATTGTCCAGGCAAGACCGGAAACAGTTCAATCACGAAAAATCAAAAGCTTTTATAAATCATATAAAATACCAAATCCCGGAAAAGTGCTTTTAAAAGGTTATGCAATCGGCGAGTCTTGCGTTAGCGGAAAAGCCCAGATCATTAAAAGCGTAAAAGATATTAACAAATTTACAGAAGGCTCTATTTTGATCACCAAAACGACTTCGCCGGATTGGGTTCCGATCATGAAAAAAGCTAAGGGGATCATCACAGACCAAGGCGGCAGGACGTCTCATGCAGCGATAGTTTCCCGCGAACTTAATCTGCCGGCGATAGTTGGAGTGGAAAATGCAACAAAACTTTTAAAAAACAATCAGGAAATAACAATTTCATGCTGCGAAGGCGAAGAGGGAATAATATATGAAGGGAGCGTCAATTTTGAAAAAGAAGAAATCGATCTTGCCAAACTGCCTCAAATAAAAACTCAAATAATGATAAATATAGCTTCTAGCGAAGGCGCTTATCACTGGTGGCATCTTCCCATCAATGGTATCGGTTTAGCTAGATTAGAATTTATAATTAATAATTCAATAAAAATTCATCCCATGGCTCTTGTTCATTTCGATAAATTAAAAAGTGCAAAAACAAAAAAAATTATTCAGGAATTAACTCAAGACTATTTAGACAAAAAAAAATATTTCATCGACATACTTGCAATGAACATAGCAAAAATAGCATCTTCCCAATATCCCAATGATGTGATTGTAAGAATGAGTGATTTTAAAACCAATGAGTATGCAAATTTGATCGGAGGAGATGAATTTGAGTTCACCGAAGACAATCCCATGCTTGGCTTTAGAGGAGCTTCCAGATATTACAGTCCTAAATATAAAGAAGGCTTTTCGCTTGAATGCCAGGCAATAAAAAAAGCAAGAGAAACAATCGGACTTAACAATATTATCATAATGATACCCTTTTGCAGAACAATACAAGAAGCTGACAAAGTTATAAAAGTCTTAGAAGAAAACGGTCTGAAAAAAGGAGATGATGATTTAAAATTATACGTAATGGCTGAAATACCGTCTAATATCATTTTAGCAAGTGAGTTTGCAGATAGATTTGATGGTTTTTCAATCGGATCAAATGATCTTACTCAGCTTACATTGGGAATTGATCGGGATTCAAAAGAACTGGCACCAATTTTTGATGAGAGCAATGAAGCAGTCGAGATCTCAATCGAAAAATTGATTATCGAAGCTCACAAAAAAAATAAAAAAGTTGGAATATGCGGTCAAGCACCATCTGATAAAATTGAATTTGCAAAATTTTTAATCGAAAAAAAAATAGATTCAATATCATTGAATCCTGATAGCGTTATAAAAACAATTAATTCTCTATCGAACTTTGAAAAAAAACTTTATGAAAAATGAATTTTGGGAAAAATGAAGATATTTACTTTGACAAAAAAACATCATATAGTAAAATTCAATTTAGTTTTTTTTAAAAGGAGTAAAAACATGAAAAAATTAGCAAAAGTACTTTTAATTTCTTTATTCGCTTATCTTCCTCTTTTTGCAGAAGATGACACAAAAAAAGAAGAACCAAAAGATCCTGCAACAGAAGAAATCATTTTTATCACTGCTGACGAAATTGATAACTACGACGAAAATGGAAACTTAATTCAAGATAAAACTCAAGAAGTTGTAAAATAACAAAAAAGATTAATCAATTAGCCAGTTCATTTCCTGAACTGGCTAAAAAACATCTATGCTCTCCTAAATAAAAAATAAATATTACAATAAAAATTTTTTAATAATTAAGTATTTTCCATAGGTTTTATTTTTCTAATTTCTTAGAAAATATTGCTATTGTAATAAAAAAATGATGAGACTAAAATTTAACTATTAAATTCAATACGAGTCTCGTTATGGCAAAAATCAATTTAAAAATCGAAGACATAAAAAAATTTCACTTAGGTGGAAAAATTTCACTTTTAATCTCGAAAAAATTAAAAAACCAGAAGGACTTATCTATTGCATATACCCCCGGAGTTTCCAAAATCTGCGAAGAAATTTATGCAAACCCGGATTTTGTATACTCGCACACTTCAAAAGGTCATACAATAGCTGTTGTAACAGACGGAACTGCAGTTTTAGGTCTTGGAAATATTGGTCCTAAAGCATCAATTCCAGTTATGGAAGGCAAGTGCATGCTTTTTAAATCTTTTGCTAATATCGATGCCTGGCCTGTCCCTCTTACTGATGTTTTTTTGAAAAACGGTAGAACTGATATCAACAAGGTTATTGAAACTGTAGTTAGATTATCTCCTATGTACGGAGGAATAAATCTAGAAGACATTGCTGCCCCTGAATGCTTTGTAATAGAAGAAAAATTAAATGAGATCCTAGACATTCCCGTCTTCCACGATGATCAGTGGGGAACTGCAATAATCACCTTGGCAGCGCTAAAAAATTATCTTGAAATTACCGGCAAAAATGCAAGCCAGATAAAAATTGTAATAAATGGTGCAGGAGCAGCCGGTATAAGAATTGCCGACATGATTAAGGCATATGGCGCTAAAAACATAACAATGTGCGATTCAAAAGGAACTTTAAATATTAGAAGAAACGATCTTAATGAGTATAAATTGCGCCATGTCACACGATCTAATGAAGAAAATCTTGTCGATGCCATGAAAAATGCTGATGTTTTTATAGGAGTCTCAAAAGGAAATGTTCTAACTAAAGAAATGATTCTTTCCATGAATGAATATCCTGCTATATTTGCAATGGCAAATCCAACTCCTGAGATTGATCCTGATTTGGTGAAAGAGTATTTGCATGATAAGAAATATATCTTGGCTACAGGAAGATCTGATTACCCTAATCAGATCAACAACGTTCTGGCATTCCCATTTATCTTCAAAGGAGCTTTGGACGTAAAAGCTACAAAGATAACCATGAACATGAAAATAGCAGCATCTAATAGCTTATCATTGCTCGCAAAAGATCCTTTCATACCAGATATCGTAAAAAAAGCTTATAAAAGAGATTTCAAATTTGGAAGCGATTATTTAATTCCAACTGCATTCGATCCGAGAATTAAAGATTTCATATCATTAGCTGTTGCAAAAGCAGCCATACAAGATGGTGTTGCAAGAAAGTCGCTTTAATTTTTTAATAATTTTTCAGCTTTTTCATCCGATAATATCTCAGGAAAAAGCTGATATTGAATATCGGCAATTTTTATATCAAATTTTTCTCTTTTGCCATCTAGATATCCATATCTAAAACCCCAAAACAAGATTTCCGATTCTTTACAATAATTTTCAAGTTCTAAGATATTTTTTAGTTTATCATCAACAAAAAACAATTGATCTAGGATCAAATTTAATTTTAGAAAAGAAGTTTTTTAAAACCTGCCCTTTATTTATTCCATTGGCAAAAAGGATCCCATTTCGATAATAGATTTCGTCATTAATAATGTTTTTTTTTGAAAGAGAGGTTTTTTGGAAATCAATATTTAACGAATCTAACTGTTTAATTGTACTAAAAGCCAGATCATAATTTCTCGCAGTAAGTCCCATCAAGTGAATTTTTTTATTTTGTAACAGATCAATTATTCTCTTCACTTCTTTTTCTACAAGATTCACTTTTGTTATCGCTTGAATTTCATACCACTGCAAAAGAGTTTTACTTAAAGCAGCCTGATAATTAAGTCCATTTTTTTGATTTAAATTGATCTGATAATCAAACCACTGATCCGATCCCAATTGCTGCGAATTTTCCATGATTGTATTATCCAAATCAAAAACAACCAGATCCGCTTTGAGTAAATATTCACTAATTTCACTGATATTTTTTATTTCAATAATTTCAGAAAATGTTTTTGAAATCAGCAAGATAAAAAAAAGAAAAAAACATTTTTTCATCTGTTGTCCAAATCTAAAGAAAACTGCTTCAAGGACAATTGAAGATATTTTCTGATTTTGTTTGATATTAAAGGCCTGATCAAAAAAGAAAAGAATCCTTTTATCGATACCCTGCATGTAATTAATGATCCTTTTTCCAAAGGCTCGACATTATGAAAATAAATTAATTTAATAAAATGAGCAAACCATACAATTGTTATGCTTTCATTTTTTTTAAGTTCCTGAATTTTAAATTTTATTCCTTTTTTATTGCCTGCTACCACATGTCCTTCTTTGCCGATATCAACACCCATTTGCAAATATTTATCGATCCAAAAATTATAAACCTTATCACAGGGTGCTGAAATTTTTATTTTTTCTTCAATAAAGCCCATTAAAATTCTCCATAATTTTTACATTTATTAAAATATCTCAATTCATCTAAATGAACAATAAACATTTCATAGTATCTTCATTAAAACACATCTTCTAAATTAAATCTCATGTTTACTAATCGATCTATTTTTCATGTAAATTTTTAGTCTTTGTTCAAGATTTAAAATATAATGACTTCAAAGAATTCCAAGTTATTTATTTCACATGAAATATTTAACTAACTAAAAATAATAAATAATTAATTTTAATAAATCTGCTTTATAGCATTAAAAAATTATTTATATATTTTAAATAGTTTTAAAGTCATAATTAAACACACTAAATAATAGTGCTCCTTAAAGTAATTGGAGATAAAGAGAATTTATGTATTTTATTATTAACTATTTACGCGCAAAATGGCATCCAGAATCTCAGCAATGTCAAATCTGCTTTGAAGATGAGACTGATCCGTACAAATTAATTAAAACCACGTGCTGCACCGATTCTCTTGGAAAAACAATAATACCTCAATTTTATCACAAAACCTGCCTACAGGGATGGAGCAATAGCCCCCCCAGACTCACAAAACGCACCTTTAGATGTCCCAACTGTAGAAAACGAATTTCCAAAGATATTTTTCTCCCTCCTATTTCAATTTACAAAAAAATTACAAAAGTTGCAAAAAAAAGTATTGAAATAGGAACAGCTGCCGTCGCCCCTGTTGCCAGAGTCTGTAAAAAAGTTACTAAAGTTGCAAAAAAAATAATTATTGGAACAGGAGCAGGATGTTTTTATGTTCTAAATCTAGATATTTCTAAGAACAAATTTCTTTTTGGACCCGAATTTAAATATTCTCCTAATGAGATCATTTCATCGATTGTAAGATCAGCATTTCCTGAAATTGTTACAGCATTTGGTGGATTATATTTATTACATTCCATATATAAACTAGACAACATTTCTGTTAAAGCAAAAGCAATTCTAGGCTGTGGTTTGGCCGGTGCAACTATTATAGGCATTATAGAATTATGGGAAACATTTTCTAAAACCTTTTGCTTAAGCAGAATGCCGCAATCAGCATTTAGCACTTTCCCCATCTGCGAAACAGATTCATATGAAAATCAATTATGTTATTATACCTCTATCGATGCAGCAAACAACAGATTTCAATCACTTGTTTATCACGTCTCGGATTATATTTTAAAACTAATCTATACAAAATCAAATACCATAAACCTCAGCCCATATAGTATAGTTAGGGGCACAGATATACTTCCTTTATGTGAAAGATTTTCTTTTACACCAAAAGCAATAGATATACCCCATCACCCTATTTCCGATCACGATTATTTCACTTCAGATTTTGCTTATGAATTTAAATCGCTTGAAAAAAGACCATCCTTCCTTTAGGTAAACGCTAATACTAAATTTTCTATATTCGAAGATGATCATCAAATCATCAACTTTTTTTATAGAGTCCGATAAGTTGTGCTTCATCTAAAACATGATTTTTCATATTTTTTTCAACATCGGCTTTACTGGCACCTTGCTTTAAATCCAGCATATTATCCAAGGCATATAGCTTAAAAAAATATCGATGAGTACCTGTCGGCGGACAGGGAGCAGTATAACCTAACTCAGACAAACTATTTATGCCTTTTGTGCCAAGATCAAAATTTTCATCAATCCTATTTACCAAGGGTATGTTAAAAAGTATCCAATGGACAAAAGTTTTAGACGGAGCATCCGGGTCATCCATTATCAAGACTAGAGATTTTGTGTTTTGGGGAATATCATCTAAAATCAAAGTAGGTATGCCTTCTTCACCCTGACAGGTAAATTTTTTGGGGATCATTTCATTGTTTTTAAAATCAGGACTAGAAATTTTCATAAATATTAACTCCATAAATATTATTAATTTGGAGTTTATATTTTTATTTTTCAAAAATCCACTTTAAAATTAAGTTATCAACCCAATAAATACTTTTGGCTTTTCCCGGCATTGTCAGGTATCCTAAATGGCCACCTTTTTTAGTGGTAAAAAGCTGAACATTATCAGGCATATTGAAATTTTCAAAATCCTGAATTTTTATTATCGGATCGTCTTCGGAAAATAAAATTTTGCACTCAAAATTGATTGCAGGAATTAAAAATTTTGAACTTGATCGTTTATAAAAATCAATATTGTTTTGGAACTGATATTCTTTTACCGTATAAATCTGATCAAAATCATAAAAATGAAATTTTTTTTGTGGAAAAACATATTTTTTAAATTCAGGGAAAATCTTATATCTAAAATTTATATCTTGTTTTAAAAGCTTTATGAAAAATTTTTCATAGAACATATTTTGAGGTTCGGCTAGAAGCCTGATGCTGGAATACAAATCGACAGGAGGATTTATTGCTATTACCTTTTTCAGTAATCTCAGATTCCTGATGCTTAATTCAGCTGATAATTTAAGAACAATATTTCCACCTAATGAAAAACCTATCAAGACGATCGGAGAGTCTGGTGTTTCGGAATGCAGTGCTTCTAAAGCTTCTGAAATATCTTCGCTCTGTCCTGCATGATACATTTTTCTAGCCTTCCCCTTTCCCGACCCGCAGCCTCTTAAATTTAAACGGATAGCTCTAACATTCATCGCCTCTAATTTTTTGGATAATCTAATTAGGATCGGAGAGTTATGAGAGCCGCAAAGGCCATGAACCATAACAACAGTTAGATCATTTTTTTTCCATTTTTTGGGAGTTGTCACTTCTAGAGCCAAATGATCCTTGTCAGACAAAAGAATAAATTTCGTATGAGAAATCGGTCCTCTTACTATATTTGGCAATGCGCCAATAACAGTTTGAGGAAAAGAACCCTTTATAAAAGGGATTGGTTCAAAAGGCAATTCCTGGGACATTATAAAATCCTGTATTTAATT
>Ga0172379_10011551_pt1 | contig 10491 bp, 6 predicted proteins | sample GrowelOW334metaG_FD_119756 | JGI IMG/M metagenome (GOLD analysis project Ga0172379, IMG submission 119756) | Groundwater microbial communities from an aquifer near a municipal landfill in Southern Ontario, Canada - Groundwater well OW334 metaG | ecosystem: Environmental > Aquatic > Deep...
CAAATTCTACAGCGCATATCGCGGGGCGGACTGGTATATTCAACAGCAGATCGAATTCGAGGCGATGGCAAAGAAACTCGGTTTCGCAAAGGTGTCTGACGAAAAGAAAGCGGTTGCGGAGGTTATCCGCACCTATATCGATAACGGCGGATTCGTTTTTGCCATGTGCTCGGCTACAGATACGATTGACATTGCTCTTGCCGCGCATGGGACAGATATTGTCGTACCTGAATTCGACGGCGACTCCATTGACCACGGTTACCAGTCAAAGCTGGATTTCACTCATACTCTGGCGTTCGAAAATTTTAAACTGGTGACTGATCCTTATGTATATGAGGTTTCCGATATAGATGTCACACCTCCCGCAGCATTAGCCAACGCCGCTGCCGAGGCGATGGATTACTTCGAGCTTTTCGAATTCAGCGCTAAATATGATCCTGTTCCAGCCATGCTGACACAGGATCACGAGAACCCTGTAAGCGGTTTCATGGGACAGACCACCGAGTTCAAAAAGAGCCTGATCAAAAAGAATGTGGTTATCATGGGCGAAAACAAAAGCAGAGGAACTGCCCGCTACATCCACGGTAACCTTGGAAAGGGGACATGGACATTCCTTGGCGGCCACGATCCCGAGGATTACCGTCACCAGGTGGGCGATTCGCCAACCCAGCTCTTTCTTCACAAAAATTCTCCGGGGTACCGGTTGATTTTGAATAATGTTCTTTTCCCCGGTGCGAAGAAGAAAGAATTGAAAACGTAACACGGATAATGTGAACGAACATGCCGGATTATGGAGGGATTTAATTTACATTGAAACATCAGGTTTTAATTCATGACGCTGTTACCCGTACCTGGCTTAATTTCTGTAATCCACAGCTAATAGTCGCGGTACATAATTGCACAGAAATTGGTTCGGCGCTGGAAAGAGTTGAAACGATAGTTGAAGAACAGGGAATGTATGCTGCGGGATTTATTAGTTACGAAGCTTCGCCCGCTTTTGATTCCGCTTTACGGGTTCGGGCATCGAACTCTTTTCCCCTGCTCTGGTTCGGATTATATTCTACTCCCGGTATCATGAAATTACCATATGATCCATCGGAAAATTCATACCTTGCGACGGATTGGACTCCCACTGTTGATAAAGAAGAATATAAAAGGGCTGTCGTACATATCAAGGAATGTATCGCCCGTGGAGAAACATATCAGGTAAATTATACATTCCGGCTGCGCGCCCCTTTTTCTTGCGGTACATGGCCATTATTTCTTCATCTCATCCGGACTCAGCAGGCGGAATATGGCGCATATGTCGACACCGGCCGATTTGTTATATGTTCTGCCTCTCCGGAGTTGTTTTTTCGATTAAATGGACGTACGTTAACAACGCGTCCGATGAAAGGAACAGCCCCCCGTGGGTGCACCCTTACCGATGATAACAAACTGGCTGAGTGGTTGTACAACTCGGAGAAGAATCGTGCGGAAAATGTAATGATAGTCGATATGATGAGGAATGATTTGGGACGCATAGCATTACAAGGCAGTGTAAAGGTAAAGAGTCTTTTTGATATTGAGCGGTATCCGACTGTCTGGCAGATGACCTCTACCATTTCCGCAGAAAGTGAAGCCTCTGTGAATGAAATCATACGCGCCCTTTTCCCGTGCGCTTCAATTACAGGCGCCCCAAAGCCCCATACTACAGGAATAATAGCCGACCTTGAGACTGCTCCTCGCAGTATTTACACTGGTTGTATCGGATTTATCGCTCCCGGCAGGAAGGCTCAATTCAACGTTGCTATTCGCACGGTTCTTGTCGACAGAAAACTGAAACAAGCCGAATACGGGGTTGGCGGAGGGATCGTCTGGGATTCTTCGACCGATGAGGAATACAGGGAATGTCTGGTCAAAGCTCGGGTATTACATGGGACAAAAACTGAATTCTCACTCATCGAGACTATTTTGTGGACACCGGATGAAAACTATTTTCTGCTCGGTTATCATCTCAGGAGGATGTGCGATTCAGCAAAGTATTTTGGGATGGCTGTGAATATCGATTGTATTTTAGGAAAGCTCTCGGAGTTGGAGAATACATTTCCTATGAGTCCCATGAAAGTGCGCCTGCTCGTTTCAAGGGATGGGTCTGTTTCTTTAGAGAGTACGCAGATGAATAACTCGGGGCAGGAATTTCCGGTGCTTCTTCGTCTTGCTTCCGTGCCTGTTGATTCAACAAATCCTTTTCACTATCATAAGACAACGAACAGGGAAATTTACCCTGCCGGTGGAGTCATGCCCGGTTCTAAAGATATACTGCTCTGGAATGAGCGTGGAGAGGTAACGGAAACGACGACAGCAAATGTTGTCTTTCAATTTGATGACGAATTGGTAACCCCTCCTGTCTCAAGTGGACTGCTTCCGGGTACTTTCCGTGCATGGATGATTGATAGAAAAGAAGTCAAGGAGAAGGTTGTCATGCTCGATGATATCAAGAGGTGTTCGGCTATCTTCATCATTAATTCAGTCAGGAAAAAACGCGAAGCCTTTCTTGAGAAGGTGAAAACACAATGAATTCGAATTATTTTTTCTGATATCTCATTATCGAAAGGATTTTCAATGCCGGAAAGTGTAAAACGCGATGATATCGGGCTTCTTGCGCATCTCACCGATTCGCAGCAGAGGATGAAAAAGGAACTGGCGAAAGTTATTGTCGGTCAGGATTCGGTGGTGGAAAACCTTATCATCACTCTCCTCTGCCGTGGGCACTGCCTGCTCGTAGGAGTACCGGGGCTTGCGAAAACACTTATGATCTCGACTCTGGCACGGGTGCTCGATCTCTCGTTCTCCCGCATCCAGTTCACTCCCGATCTCATGCCGTCCGATATCGTGGGAACGGAAGTGATCGAGGAAGACCCTCAGAGCGGCCGAAGGAATTTTCGATTTGTTCCGGGGCCGGTTTTTGCCAATATCGTGCTCGCGGATGAAATCAACCTGACGCCGCCCAAAACTCAGTCCGCGCTCCTTGAGGCGATGCAGGAACATGCAGTTACAGTGCAGGGACAGACCATGCGGCTTACTGAGCCTTTTTTTGTCCTTGCCACCCAGAACCCGATCGAACAGGAAGGCACATACCCCCTCCCGGAGGCACAGCTCGACCGTTTCATGTTCAATCTCTGGATTGACTATCCCACACGGGAAGAAGAGGTGGAAATCGTTCGAAGGACTACCGGGGTGGGGGATACAACCCCTTCAAAAATTCTCGATGCAGGACATATCATAGAACTCCAAAACCTCGTTCGACGGATTCCCGCCGCTGACGATGTGGTCGCCTATGCTGTGGATCTCGTACGAAAGTCGCGGCCCGAAGAAAAGGATGCCCCCGGCTTCATAAAGGAATGGGTAAAATGGGGAGCAGGCCCCAGGGCTTCGCAATATCTTATTTTGGGCGCAAAAGCACGGGCAGCGCTGGAAGGCCGGTTTGCTCCCTCAAAGGAAGATGTCCGGGCAGTGGCGATGCTTGTGCTCCGTCACCGTCTGGTAACCACCTTTGCTGCGGAGGCGGAAGGAGTATCGGCGCCCGATATTGTGTGCCGTCTTATCGAGGAGAGCAGATAACTCACCTCCTGACCTCCTCTCTTTGAAAGAGAGGAGGAGGCCCCTCTGTTTCATATAAAAAAAGTATTTTGAAATTAATTTCTATGCCGAAGGTGTACCCCTCCCTTTAACATATAAGGGGATCAAGGGGTGAGTTCCACAAATTTACCAGGAATAGACGCGCTTCATGAATCAAACCTATAAGGATTTCCTTTCCCCGGAAATAGTCAGCCGCATCTCACGGCTTGATCTTATTGCACGTCTGGTTGTGGAAGGTTTTATAACCGGACTCCACAAAAGCCCCTATCACGGATTTTCCGCCGAATTTGCCGAGCACCGCCAGTATATGGCAGGGGATTCTCTCCGTTACCTCGACTGGAAAGTATATGCCCGCAGCGACCGTATGTATGTGAAACGGTTTGAGGAGGAGACCAACCTGAAATCACACATTATCCTTGACATGAGCGGCTCGATGGAATTTCGGAGCCGGGGTCTTGTCTCCAAATTCCGTTACGCGAGCATTCTTGCCAGCGCCCTTGCTTTCCTGATGATCCGTCAGCGTGACAGCGTGGGTCTGGTTACCTTTTCCGATGCCATGAAAAATTATATTCCGCCGAGGGCGGTGCAGTCGCAGCTCAAGGAGATCATCAAAATCCTCTCATCCTCTCATCCGGAGGGGAAGACAGTGACAGGCGGTGTCCTTCATTCCATGGCGGAGAGAATCTCGACCCGAGGTCTTGTCGTTCTTATCAGCGATCTTGTTGCGGATCCAGACGAACTTATTCATGGCCTTAAACATTTCCGTCACAACGGCCATGAAGTGCTTGTTTTTCATGTTCTCGATCCAATGGAGCTTTCATTCGATTATTCGGGAGAAACCCGTTTCACCGACCTGGAAACCGGCGCTCGTATCACTACCCAGCCCTGGCATATCCGTGAAAACTATCTTTCTCTCATGAAAGAGCGCCTTTCCGGTCTTGTGCGCGCCATGCATGAAATCTCGGTGGACTATGCCCGGTTCACAACGGACATACCGTTCGACCGCGCCCTGACCGAATACCTGTCCAAACGGAAAAGACTCCACTGATGAACTTCCTTAATTCCATCATTCTTCTCGGGCTTGGAGCAGCTTTTCTTCCGCTTCTGATCCATCTCTTCTCACGGCGTCGCGCGGTGGATGTCGCCTTCCCGTCGATCGAGTTTCTGGAACGCATGAAAAGCGACCGTATGCGGCGGCTGAGGTTGAAACAGCTCCTCATGCTCCTCCTTCGGACTCTCATTGTTGTCATGGTCATCCTTGCCTTTGCCCGTCCTGCGATTCGGAGCATATTTCAGAAGAGCGCCGGAACCTCGGCGGTGATAATTATTGACAACTCCGCGAGTATGCGGTATTCCGACAGCGGCGATCTTCTGTTCGCGTCTGCTCTGAGGAAAGCCGAAGAGATACTTTCTCTGCTTCGGGAGAGCGATACCGCGTCGGTAATTATTTCCGGGAAAGCCCCATTATCTCTCGGATCGGGCCTTACACAAGACCGCAGGGAACTGGAGAAAGCATTGTCAGGCGTGGAATGTTCTTATGGGGTAAACAATTCTACCGCATCCTTCCGAAAGGCATTCGAACTTCTTTCCGCTTCCACTGCTCCGAACCGTGAAATCTACTATCTGACAGACGGCGCGGGGGATGCGCTGCCCGACTCTGTTAAAGATGTAAAAAATATCAGGCTATATACAATTCTTCTCGGTCCTTCGAATCGGAACGGCGCTGTGATAGGGGACATTGCACTCGCTGATTATCTTATCGCGCCAGGGAAGAAGAATTCGGTTGCAGTTGAAGGAAATTTCGGTTCCGATGATACAGGGGCAGGAATAGAGTTTTTCGTAAACAGCGAGCGCAAAGGGCGGGCAGAAGTCCGGAAATCCCCCGGCAACAGATTCTCAACCGGATTCGAATATACTCCTGATAATCCCGGATGGTATTCCCTGCGGGCTTCAGCGGCAGATGGAAGGTTTGAACCGGGTGAAACCCGCCGCATGGTAATTCTTGTGTCCAAAAAGATGAACATCCTCATCTGCGGAGATTCGGATGATGATATCTTTTTCCCGGAGCGTGCGCTTGATCCTGACTCGGAACATCCCATGTTCTCCCTTCGGAAAAAAATCGCTTCTGAAATGAATGAATCCGATTTGAACGGAGCTGATGTGGTAATACTCTCAGGGTTGAAAGCACTGCCTACTCCTGTCTACCGTAAACTCATTACAGCAGTGGTGGATCGCGGAACAGGGCTTCTGGTCTTTCCGGCGATGGAGATGGAACCTTCCCTGTATGCGAACGGTATTTTCAGGGATCTTTTCCCCGCCCGGATTGATCGTCGGATTACTCTCGATGGTAAACAGGCGAATTATGAGGTCATGGAGTGGTTCAACTTCGGACATCCTGTTCTCCGGGGCATATCGCCGGGCGGGAAATTTCAGCTCCCGGAGGTAAAGTCATACCTCCGGATTATCCCCGAGGGAGATATTTCAATCATGGCTCGATTCGGCGATGGTTCGATGGCTGCCGGTAGTGCGTTGTGCGGAAAAGGGAAGGTGATTGTGTTCGGGGTTGATACATCACGTGGGTCGAGCGACCTTCCTTTGACCGGTATCTTTCTGCCTCTATTTATACAAAGCGTTCACTATCTGTCCGGATCATCCATTGTCGGAGGACACTATGAGTCAGGCGAACTTCTTCGTGAATCACTGGTGGATGTATCCCCGGACAGCCCGGTGACTCTGAAACCCGAAGACGGCCCGTTGCGCTCATTGGAAACAGTTCGCAGCGGTAATACGGTGACCGTGACGGGAGAAACAGCGGGGGATCCCGGATTCTATTCTCTATTTGCCGATGGAAGCGAAAAAGGCAGGTTCTGTGTTGATATCCCGAAGACAGAGGTTGTTTTTGAGCGCGCCACGAAAGCGCAAATATCCAAAGCATATAGCAACCTGCCATATAAAACGCTTGACGAATCTGCCAATATCGTAAAAGCTGTTACTCAGGATCGTTATGGGAAAGAGTTATTCGGGCTGTTCATAATGATTGCCCTTGCGCTTCTGGTGGTAGAAATGATAGTGGCGAGGAAGGTATAAAATGATAAAGATAGAGAATGTTTCCTAAAAAATTTGATTCAGTCTTGACGTTTCTCTATATTATTTGAGTTTAAAAAATTGTATAATATTTACATTCGGGAATTTGACACGCATTTCAGATGACAGTAACTAGTAATTATTTATTCGTACCGGAATATCATCAGCGAGGCAAGTATTTTGAAACTGATTTTACGGTGAATACTTTATAAACTTTTCCTTGTTAAAAGGAGTTTGCACATGGCAAGAACAGCAAGAATTGGTATTGTCGGCGGCGGAATTTTTGGGCAATGGCATATTAAAGCTTTCACACAACTTCAGAATGAGGGAAAAGCGCAACTGGTCGCGCTGGCAGACCTTAAAGAAGATGCTCGAAACAAAGCTGCAAAAGAATATGGTCTAAAACCTTATGCGGATTTCCGCGAAATGATCGAGAAAGAAAATCTCGACGCCATCTCCGTTGTGACTCCTGACCCGTTCCATGCCGATATCGCAGTGGCCGGTCTGGAAATGGGATGTCATGTCCTTTGTGAAAAACCTATGGCGACTACAATGGAAGACTGTCGCAGAATTATTGAAGCTTCCAACAATAATCCCGATAAAATCTTTATGGTGGATTTCCACAAGCGTCTCGATATGTACCATGCGGAGCTTGAGCGTTCCGTACGTATGGGAGAAATGGGTAAAATTCAGTATGGTTACGCCCACATGGAAGACCGCATCGAGGTATCCCGTGACTGGTTCAAAAACTGGCCTGCTGGTTCCTCCCCCTTCTGGTTTATCGGCGTGCATTTCGTCGATCTTATCCGGTGGGTCATCAAATCAAACGGCGCCAAGGTATTCGCCACCGGGCACAAGGATAAGCTGAAAAGCCTGGGGCTGGATTTTTGGGACAGCCTTTCTGCTACAATCGTATTCGAAAACGGCGCTACCTTTACTGTTGACGCCTGCTGGATACTTCCCGATGGATTCGAAGCCATTGTAAACCAGGCGATTCGGATTGTCGGCGCCGAGGGTATCTATGAGGTGGACAGCCAGGACCGCGGCGCAGGAGCATGTTTGAAAGGTCAGACCCAGAAGTCTTTCAATCTTGGAGTTTACTCCGAGAAACACTCCCCCGATGGAAAGGTTATATATGGCGGCTACGGCATCTGGTCGATTATGGAATTCGGCGAGCACCTTAATCATGTGCTCAATGGGGGGAATATCCAGGACTTAACCGGTCGTTATGCCAATGCCATGGACGGCCTTGAGGTCTCGAAAATCTGCGTTGCAGCGCATATGAGCGCGGAAGCGGGCGGAACAGTGATAGATCTGGCCACCCTTTAGGAGAATGCTGAGATGGCCGGAAAGCCGATCATTAAAATTACCGATTATATAGAACGCGAGCTTGACTATGAAAAAATTGAAATGGACAAACTCGGCGTCGATTTTTCTTATTACCAGTTAAAACCAGCCGCCCCGGAAGAGTTGATCGATACCGTCCATGACGCCGATTTCCTTGTTGTAAATATGGCGAGGATTCCCCAGAAGGTCATGGCCGGGCTGGATAATGTCAAAGTTATTATCCGTCACGGTATCGGGTATGACAATCTCGATCTGCCGGCAGCAACTCAAAACGGCATTATCTGCGCCAACCAGCCGACCGCTTCGAGCGAAGATGTGGCCGAACAGGCGATTATGCTCATGCTGGCGGTATACCGTAAGCTGCTTATCCAGAGCGATATTCTCAAAGATTCCGTAGCTCAGCGTAAATGGGCTTTTGACCGTATCTATCCTGTTTTCCGCATGGGCGGCAAAACTCTCGGCATCATCGGCTGCGGGAATATCGGAAGCATTGTTCTCCGGAAGATGCGTTCATTCGGGATGCGGATTCTGGTTTGCGACCCGTATTTGTCGAAAGAACGGCTTCAGGAACTTGGCATCGAGCACACCCCGATAGAAACCGTGCTGAAGGAATCGGACATTGTCACCGTCCACGTTCCGGTGACTCAGGAAACGCGGGGAATGTTCGATACATCCCTGCTCCGTCTTATGAAAAAAACCGCTGTCCTTATCAACACCGCCCGTGGGCCGCTGGTCAATGTTCATGATCTCGCGGAAGCGGTCAGGAGCAAGATGATCGCGGGAGCAGGGGTGGACGTCTATGATTTCGAGCCGCCGCCTCCCGATTATGAACTGTTCGGACTGGACACGGTCATTCTCACCCCGCACCTTGCATGGTACAGCGAGGAAGGCGGGTGGGATATCCGGGTCATGATTGTGGAAGACCTGAAAAGATGCCTTGAGGGTAAACTTCCCCATCATGTTATCAACCCGGAAGTCTTTCACAGCCCGAAATTGAGAATGAAAGTGTGAGCAGAATACTTTATAACTCACCCCATAATCCCCTTCTACCACCCCACTTTTGTTTCACAAAAGCGGGAACCCCGGTGCATGCAATAGAGGGGGAAACCCAAATGTTTTTGATAAATAATGGGCATGAAAGATCACAGGGGTTTCCCCGTGCCCGTTTATAGGAGAGGGGGCGTGGGGTGAGGGTGTTTTTGAACTTTTTTTCTCTAACCTATATAATAAAGGAAAATACTTACTATGATTGCGAATATAAAGACTTCCATACCCGGGCCGAAAACCCTTGCATATAAGGCCATTTCGGAAAAATACGAATCCCGCTGCCTGAACCTTCAGGCGCCGATTGTCTGGGATCATGCCAAAGGAGTGACCGTTTGGGATGTGGACGGCAACACATTCATCGACTGGACGAGCGGTGTGCTGGTTACCAATGTCGGCCATGCTCACCCGAAACTTGCAAAAGCTGTCGCGGGTCAGGCGCAGCGGCTTCTCAACTGCTATGATTCCCCGACAGTCGAGCGTATTACCCTGGCGGAGCGCATGGTCAAACTCGCCCCGGATAATCTGAACACCGCTTTCTTTGCAACCGTGGGCTCAGAAGCTGTTGATGCCGCAATACGGGTAGCGAAGCGTTCCAGCGGTAATTTCGAAATCATTTCTTTTTTTGGCGCTTTCCACGGGCGCACAATGGGAACTCTGAGCCTTGCCGGGAAAATGGGAACAAAAAAACATTTCGGTCCGGTCGTGCCGGGAATCATACACGTCCCGTATCCCGATCCCTACCGCAATCCCTTCGGCTCCGAAAGCGGCGATGTAGCTTCCCAATGCCTCGAATTCATGGACAAGGCTGTCTATGCCCAGTCCACCGGCTCTATCGCGGGGCTGATCATCGAGCCTTATCAGGGCGCTTCAGGATTTATTTTCCCGCCGAAAGGATTTTTGAAATCCCTCGAAAACTGGTGCAAGGATCACGGCATCATTTTCATACTCGACGAAGTCCAGGCATCCTTTGGACGTACCGGCAAATTCCTTGCGCTGGAGTGGGAGAATCTGAAACCGAACATGGTCACCATCGGCAAGGGTATCGGTTCCGGAATGCCAATTTCCTGCCTTCTGGCGGAATCACGGCTCATGGAATCTCTCGGCGAGGGCGAGATGAGTTCCACCTGGGGCGGCAATCCCATCTGCTGCGCCGCATCCCATGCGATCCTCGATATTTTCGAGGAGGAAAAGCTGGTGGAGAATTCCCGGAAAATGGGCGAATATATGAAAGCCCGTCTCAAAGCAATGCAGGAAAAATGCCGTTATCTGGGGGATGTTCGTGGAAGCGGGCTGGTCATAGGCCTCGATATTGTGAAAGAAAAAAAGACAAAAGAACGCGATCCCGAAACCACCCGGCGGATTATCGATGAATGCTGCAAAAAAGGACTTATC
>Ga0172379_10011552_pt1 | contig 10490 bp, 10 predicted proteins | sample GrowelOW334metaG_FD_119756 | JGI IMG/M metagenome (GOLD analysis project Ga0172379, IMG submission 119756) | Groundwater microbial communities from an aquifer near a municipal landfill in Southern Ontario, Canada - Groundwater well OW334 metaG | ecosystem: Environmental > Aquatic > Deep...
AGGAAGCGGATGACATTGGGCTTGCCGCTGGCCAGTCGCGCCTTGATCTCGCTTTCCGGTAGCTTGCGGCAGCTGCCATCATAGCGTGGAGCTTCCTTGCGGGCTTCGGCTTCTTTCCTTTTCTTCTCCAGTTCCTCCGGCGAGCAGAAGCAATAATAAGCTTTGCCGTTTTCTACCAGCTGGTGGGCGTGCTTTTGGTGCAAGTCTAGTCTTTGTGTCTGGTAATAGGGACCATATTCTCCATCGGCATTGGGACCTTCGTCCCAATCGAGGCCCAGCCATTCAAGGCCGTTAAAAATCGCGCGATTGGCTTCGAGGGTAGAACGCTGCCGGTCGGTATCTTCGATGCGCAGGATGAACCTTCCCCCATGATGGCGGGCAAAAAGCCAGTTAAAAAGGGCGGTTCGTGCGCCGCCAATGTGTAGGGCGCCGGTTGGGCTGGGGGCAAAACGTACTCTAATCATAATTAATATTCTAGCATAATCAAGGCAGAATGTATTTTACGTCCGCGGGTGTAGCCATGCCGAGCTTTTCCACGGCGTATTTTTCGATCAAGGCGGGGGTTTCTTTCCCGGCAACCTGCGCGCCCAGCATTTGCCGCTGGCTGCGCAATGCCCCGAGTTTTATTTTTAAATCAGTGGCCTTATACTTTAAACCGATGTTCTGGGTGTTGATAAAAAGGTGCACGGCCGCTATGATCACAAAAATGAGCAGGACCAGTAAGGCTTGCCTGAATTGGTTTTTCAAAGCTTTTCTCCTGCCCGCAGTTTAGCGCTTTTTGCCCGCGAATTCAAAGCGATCTCATCTTCCCCGGCCAGCAGGGGCTTTTTGGTTAATACCTTAAGTCCTGCCGTGTCCCTGAAAGTTTGTTTTACGATGCGGTCTTCCAGCGAATGGTAGGCAATGACGACAATCCTCCCCGCGGGAGAGAGCAAATCAATCCCATCGCGCAAGGCGAGTTTAAGGTTCTCCAGCTCTTGGTTAACGGCAATGCGCAGGGCCTGGAAAATGCGGGTGACGGATTCGCGTTTTTTCCAGGTGGGAATGGCTTTTTCAATCACTGCCTTGAGCGCAAAAGTGGTTTTGAGCGGCCGGCTTTTAATAATAACGGCGGCAATACGGCGGGAGAAACGTTCTTCCCCAAATTCAAAAAAGATTTTTTCCAGTTCTGACTGCGGATAATGGTTGATAATTTCTTCTGCCGTTAATTCCTGGGCCTGGTCCATCCGCATATCCAATGGCCCGTCTTCCCGGATCGAAAACCCGCGCTTCCCTGCGTCAATTTGATAGGATGAAACGCCGAGATCAAAAAAGATCCCATCCACCGGGGTTTTAATATGTTTTTTCAAGTTGCTGAAATTATCATGAACATAGGTGATGTTATCAAAAGCGCTTAATTTTTCTTTTGCTGCCGCGATCGCATCGGTGTCCTGGTCAAAGGCAAAAACCCTCACCCCCGGAGTAACGATTGCATCAGTATGTCCGCCGCCGCCCAGCGTGCAATCAACGTATGTGCCGCCATCTTTAACATTCAATAATTCAATGGCTTCTTTTAAAAGGACCGGGATGTGGTGGAAAGAACTATCTGACATATTTTTTTTCGTAGTACGGACGGATACGGAAGGATACGCCAAGCTTTGCGGCGATTTTTTTGCAAGCGGCCTTATCGATCCCTGGCTGGTCAACCACAGAAACTTCGACCTGCGGGATATATTTTTTCGCTTCTTTTATAAATTCGAGGATGGCAGGGTAGGCCGCTTTGCCAAAAGTTGATTGGCAGAGTTTGTCATAAGCTTTTTCATTCTCCGCGTTAAGCGAGATCGTCATGCTGTCGACCAAACCTTCTAGTTCCGGTAAGATGTTCCTTCCCCAAAACAAATTCGCTTGTCCATTCGTATCAATCCGAATATCGAATTTCGACCTGCCCGCCGGCAGGCGAGGCTTTCGACTATCGAATTTAGTTTTTAGTTTTCGTGCTATTTCCTTAACCACATCTAGCCTAAGCAGTGGTTCTCCGTAACCGCAAAACACAATCTGCTCATAGCGGGCGGGATCGCCGATGGCTTTAATGGCTTCTTCCGCGGTGGGTTCATGTTCCAGCCAAAGGGCGTGTTCCTGGTTGAAGAGGGGAGCTTTTTTGCGTATACAGAAGGAGCAATCGTTCATACAGCGATTGGTGAGGTTTAAATAGAGTGAGTTGCCGATTTGGTAAGCGATTGATTGGTTGTCCATATACACCGGCCTAGAGCTTGTCAGCCTTGCTTATGAAATGTTTTTGTGTTGTGATTGGAAGAGAAAAAATATTTTGGAAATCCTTTAAAAATCCAAGAAAGTTGTCCAAAGAATAATTCTTTATATTTTTTGTTGATTTTAAATTATTACGGCGTTTTTGGTCTTTCCCGTCGGCCAATATTTCGCGCTTTTCTTTTTTACTGAGCATTTTTAATCCTTTTTAAAATTTCAGCCAATTCTTTTTCCCGTTCGAAGATAGAAAAATACTCTTTAATTAGGTTTAAGTCTAAGTTTGAGAGGTTTCCCTTTAATAGTGTCTCGATATCGCTCATGTCCTGATGATAGCGTTCGGGGTCATTTGAGCTGGCCTGGACTTTGAGTCCGATTAAGTCCTCGACTTTTAAAACTTTTACCTTGAACTGGTTGTTTAAAATGTCTTTGTTGACAGCTCGTTTGAGCATTTCTGCTGTGTATTTTCTGTGGGCTAGGAGAAAATCAACCCGCCCCAGTTTATCTGTTCCTCCAACGAAATTTGCCGCGTCTTCGCTTTCGTGGGCAAGGGTGTAACCGTAAGAAAGCATCAATTCCTTGATCTTTGGGAAATCTTTTTTATCAACCAGAAAATCTATGTCAATCGTGGCCCTGGGATATCCGTGGGAAGCAAGCGCAAAGCCGCCAATGAGCGCGAAATTTATTTGCGCTTTAGGGAAATCCTGCAAAATCAGCCTAAAAATAGCCCCGAAGTCCATGAATAAATTATGTAATAAACGAGAAGATAAGTCAATCAAAAGAGCGCGATAATCTTCGCTATCCGAAAGTTATTTTCCCAGTTCCCGCGCCAGCAATTGATTCACCAACCCAGGATTAGTTCTGCAGCCCTCACCCAAGTATGCGTTAAACGTTTACTTTTTCCTTTTTTGCCCTCTCCCAGAGGGAGAGGGGGTGGAGTGGTAAGGAGAGTACTTCTTTTTTAATTTTCTTCATAAAAACAAGACTAAACTTTCACCTGTAACTCCCTCTCCCTTTGGGAGAGGGTTGTTAGCCTCGAACCAAACAAAAATTGATAACTAGGGTGAGGGCTGTGCCAACTCTTTTTCCAGCAATTGATTCACCAATCCAGGATTAGCCCGGCCTTTGGTGGCTTTCATAACTTGACCGACAAAAAAGGCCAGGACGGTGGTTTTTCCGCCCCTATACTGCTCAACCTGTTTGGGGTTATTCTTAATTAGTTCTTCAATAACTTTAACCAGTTCACCTTCGTCGCTAATCTGGGTTAAACCGGATTCGGCAACCACTTCTTTGACCGCTTTGCCGGTTTCCATAACTTTAATTAATACGGTCTTGGCGCCGGTCCCGCTAATGGTGCCATTTTCAATTAATGCCAATAATTCTGCCAGCGCCGCGGGAGTGAACGCGGTTTCCGCCAGCGTTTTTTTATGCTCGTTTAAATAAGCGGTTATTTCACCGAGCAGCCAATTGGCGGCGGCGGTGGGTTGGTTGTACAGCTTTACGCAAGCTTCAAAAAAATCGGCCATGGGCCGGGAAGAAACCAACAGCTGTGCGTTCTGAACGGGAAGTTTGAAAATATTAACGAAACGTTTGATCCTTTCCTGCGGTAATTCACCCAAACCTTGGTGTATTTCTTCAACCCATTGTTTACTTGGTTCAATCGGCACCAGGTCCGGTTCGGGGAAATAGCGATAATCATGCGCTTCTTCCTTACTGCGCATGCTCGATGTCGTTCCTGTCGTGTCGTCGTAAACCCGCGTCTCTTGAATGATTGCGCGGCCTTCTTCGATAATTTCTTGCTGCCTGGCGGCTTCCACCACCATGGCTTTTTCAACGGCTTTGAACGAGTTCATGTTCTTTAGCTCGGTCCGGGTGCCAAATTTCTTTGACCCGGCCGGCATGATGGAAATATTGGCATCGCATCTTAGCGAACCTTCTTCCATCTTGGCGTCGCAAACGCCGATGTAGCGCAGCAGGTTGGCCAGGGCTTCCATAAATACTGCGGCTTCCCGGGGAGAGCGGAGGTCGGGTTCTGAAACAATTTCCATCAATGGGGTGCCGGTCCGGTTGTAGTCAACCAGCGATGATTCCGATCCCATAATGCGGTCGGCACCTTGATGATTTAGCTTGCCTGCGTCTTCTTCCAGATGGACGCGCGTGATGCCGATTTTTTTAACCTGGCCGTCAAATTCAATTTCAAGAAAACCTTTTGTTGCTAGCGGCAATTCATACTGCGAAACTTGATAATCTTTCGGCAGGTCAGGGTAAAAATAGTTTTTTCTGGCAAAGACCGAGGATGGCTCAATTGTGCAATCCAGGGCTAAGGCTGTTTTGATGGCCAGTTCGATCGCTTTTTTGTTTGTAACCGGCAAGACTCCCGGCTGGCCGGTGCAAACCGGGCAGATATTGGTGTTTGGCTGTGCCCCGAATTTAGTGGAACAGGCGCAGAACATCTTGCTTTCAGTTAAAAGCTGGGCGTGAATCTCAAGTCCTATGACGGTTTCGTAAGCCATGGCTGCCATTAATTATAGCAGAAAATTAGCCCGCCAGAGGCGGGTTAATACGAGGCGGGCATTTTGCCGGTATCAAGCAGGTCCTTTAATTCTTTGGCGGAAATTTCCTGCAACGGGAACCAGAGTTTATTTTCGGCAAGGTAAATATAGCCCAGATATTTGCCATCATCGCGTTTAATGAGCAGGATTTTGCCTGGTTCAAGCTCAATAATTAAGTCATAAGGGGGATTCCCGGCCACGGCGACCAGATTCGCGGCCTTTAATTCTCCCAATATCTTAATCGGTGGTTGTACGCGCGCTTCTTTTCTTAAGGCTTCGATGGCAACCTTGCGTAGGGCAGGGGCATTAACCGCTTTGCGGGCTTCCGCTTCGACCGTTTTCTTGGCAATTTCCCAGAGCGCTTCGCGATCGAGCAGGGCGATAATTTCCAGTTTGATGGAACTATAAATCGTTTGCATAAACGCCTTGTCACCCAAAGCGTTTTTGATACGGACGCGGGTAATAAGGGCAATTTCCTTGCGGGTGGAAGCTAAAGCTTCGGCGGTGGTGATCCTTTCAAGTAAGATTTTCCTGATCTCGCTTGCGATGATGTCGGGCGCTTCCGATTGTACCAGCTTACGGATTTCGCGATCGATGATTTTAAGGCCAACGCCCGGCGGGACATCGCGTGCCAGCATTTTTTCGATCTCTTTCTCGAGTATTTTTTGCGCTGTTTCCTTGACGATGGAACGCATCTCTTCCGTGGTAATGGAGTTTTCGATAACCGGGACCTCAATTTCTATCACGGTGACTTTTGGTGTTTCCAAGCTCGGTTCGGGAGCTGTGGCGAGAGGTTTTGCTTTTATTATTTTCCGTGTGGGCGTAATTTTTTTAGGGGGAGGCTCAACGATTTTTTTGAATTCCTGTTTCGGCACGCGAATGGTAAAGGTCTTGGGCGCGGCAGGATGGCGGATCACCAAGTATTGTTTTATGAAGCGCAGCCCTTTGTATTTTGTTGAGATGGTTAAATATTTTTGTCCTGCTGGCAAGGAAACTTTCGCGCTGAAGTTAAGATTTTTGTCGAAGGGGACCGGGATCCCGTTGACCATGACCGATTCAACGCCGGGTGCGGCCTGGCCGATCACTTCGCCCGAGATGGCAAAAAAGTAGGAACTGCCAAACCTTTTACCGCCGTAAACTTCGTAGGTGCCGGAAGTATCACCGAAGGCAGCGCCGGAGAGAACGCAAAGCAACAAAAGGCTCACACTGAAGAAGCCTTTTATGTGAGCAGACATAGTTTTGTCTTTTTGGCTCAAGGTGAGGCTATTATAGCGGAACTTTTTGTTTATGCCAATCAGTATTTTGTTCGTAGGTAAAAGCGGCGCGCAGGATGGTTTCTTCGTCAAAAGCTTGGCCGGTAATTTGCAGCCCAACCGGCAAGCCGTTACTGAATCCGCAGGGAATAGAAATAGCCGGCAGTCCGGCCAGGTTAACGGGAATGGTGGCGATATCGGACAGGTACATCGAGAGCGGATCGGCGGTTTTCTCTCCCATTTTAAAGGCCGAAGTTGGTGCGGTTGGGGAGACGAGTAGGTCGCATTTTTCAAAAGCTTTTTCATAATCGCGTTTGATCAGTGTGCGAACTTTCAAAGCTTTAAGATAATAGGCGTCGTAATAACCGGCGGAGAGCGCGTAGGTGCCGAGCATAATTCTTCTTTTTACTTCACTGCCAAAACCTTCGCGCCGCGTTTCGTAGTACATGGTTAGAAGGTCTTTGGCATCTTTTGTCCGATGGCCAAACTTTACGCCGTCATAGCGGGCTAGGTTGGAGCTGGCTTCGGCCGGCGCGATCAGATAATAGGTTGCCACGGCATATTCAAAAGAAGGCATAGAGACTTCAACCAATTTTGCTCCGAGCGCTTCATATTTTTGCAGGGCTTTTTGGGCGGCTTCTTTCACGTCTTGGTTAATGCCGCTGCCAAACAATTCTTTGATATAACCGATTTTCAGTTCTCGAACATTACTGGTAAGCGCTTTCTGATAATCGGGTACGGGCCGGTCAACCGATGTCGAATCTTTCGGGTCATAGCCAGCCAGGACATTCATGAACAGGGCGGCATCCGTTACATCTTTTGTTAACGGTCCAATCTGGTCGAGCGAAGAAGCAAAAGCAACCAGGCCGTAGCGTGAAACTCTTCCATAGGTAGGTTTCATTCCGACTACCCCGCAAAACGCAGCTGGTTGGCGGATGGATCCGCCGGTATCTGAACCGGTGGCCAGGATGCACTCGCTCGCGGCCACCGCGGCCGCCGATCCGCCGGATGATCCCCCGGGAACGGTTTGTAAATCCCAGGGGTTATGGGTGGGGTGGAGGCCGGAGTTTTCGGTGGACGATCCCATGGCGAATTCATCCATGTTGGTTTTACCGATGATCACTGCGCCGGCATTTTTTATTTTTTCAACGATCGTGGCGTCATAAGGTGGACGGTAACCCGCCAGGATTTTTGACGAGCACGTGGTTGGGGTCCCTAACGTACACATATTATCTTTTATGGCGATGGGAATGCCGGTTAGGGGTAATTTGTTTTCTTGTTTGTCCGCGGCGCGGGCTTGTTCCAGCGCTTGTTCTTTGGTAAGCGTGACGAAGGCTTTAACTTTGCCTTCGACTTTTTCAATCCGCGCGAAGACAGCCTCGGTCAGCTCCACCGAGCTTATTTTTTTGCTTGCTAGCAAACCATGTAATTCGTGTGCTGTTTTTGTATGCATTATTCCAATATTTTTGGGACTTTGAACATTTGCTGTTCAACTTCCGGCCCGTTAGCCAGGATATCGTCGGTATTGGTGCACGGGATACATTTATCTTCCCGTAAAACATTGCTCATAGGGATGGCATGGGAGGTGGGAGGGGTGTCTGTTGTGTCCAATTTTTTCAGGTTTTCGGCAAAATCGAGGATGGCGGAGAGTTGTTTGGTGAAAAGGTCTTTTTCTGCTTCCGTAATCCCGAGCCGTGCCAGCTTCGCGACGTGTTCAACGTCTTTTTTGGTGATGGACATGCCTTAATTATATCACAATCTTAAACTTGCTACGGCTGGGAGGTCTAAGCTGGATGTTTTGCCTTCTTTTAGGAGATAATATCCCCTGGCTCCGACCATGGCGGCGTTGTCGGTGCAAAGAATGGGGGCAGGGATGAGTATGCCTATGCCTTTGCCTGCGCCTTTTTCTTCCAGGTTTTTTCTCAAGCAAGAATTGGCTGCTACTCCGCCGGCGAGGGCAATTGTTTGGCAGTTATATTCTTCTGCCGCACAAATGGCTTTTTCAACCAACACATCGACGATGGCTTGCTGAAAGGACGCAACTAAATCTGCGTTCTGTGCTCGATGTTCTGTGTTCTTATTGATCAGATTAACTACCGCAGTCTTAATCCCACTAAAACTGAAGTCATGCCCATCCCCAATCATCGGCCGGGTAAATTTGACCGCTTTGGGATTGCCTTCTTTTGCGAGCTTGTCGATAATTGGGCCGCCGGGGTAACCGAGTTTCAGGAAGCGCGCGACTTTGTCGAATGCTTCGCCGGCCGCGTCATCCCGCGTTTGCCCCAGCACTTTATATTTTCCATGGCCTTCTACCAAAATTAACATAGTATGGCCGCCGGAAACTAAAAGGCAGATGAATGGGAAACTCACCTCCTCCCTCACTTTGTTCGGGTTTCCCCCTCTCTTAATAAGAGAGGGGGACGAAGGGGGTGAGTTAAGGAAGTTCGCATATAGGTGAGCCTCCAAGTGATTCACGCCGATGAGCGGGATATCAAGTGCATACGCGATGGCTTTGGCGGCGGAGAGGCCGACGATGAGCGAGCCGATCAGTCCGGGGCCATGCGTGACGGCTACGGCGGAGAGGTCTTTATATTTGACCCCGGCGCTGTCCATTGCTTCTTTGATGACAGGGCTGATGACCTCAACATGTTTGCGCGCGGCCAGTTCCGGCACAATCCCGCCGTATTTTCGGTGAAAATCTACTTGTGAGGAAATTACGTTGGAAAGGATCTCCTGACCGTCGCGGACGACGGCGGCGGAGGTTTCATCACAGGATGTTTCAATGGCGAGTACTAACACATCAGTAATTTCTCCTTCATAAAATCAATTATAACATTTTTGAGAGAATGGTTTATCAGATGTATTGAGGAACGGAATAAACGAAAGAACGAAATAATAAATGGGAAAACGTCGTCATCGGCGTCTTGGGCACAACTAGCACTCGATTGAATAGAGTGCTAACTATATGCTAAAATCGCGGTATGGTTAAACCTAATTGGGGAATGTTTGCAGCGAAATTTAATAATAATCCTCAAAGTCATTTTGAATGGTTTTGTTATATGCTATTTTGTCAAGAATTTAATCGGCCTCAGGGTATTTATCGTTATAAAAATCAATCAGGAATAGAGACAAACCCTATTATTAAAGACAGTGAGGTGATTGGTTGGCAGGCTAAATATTATGAGTCCACATTGTCAAACTATAAAGATGCTTTGCTTAAAATGCTTGCAAAAAGCAAAAGAGATTATCCAAATCTGACAAGCCTGATATTTTATACGAATCAAGAATGGGGGCAAGGGAAAAAACAAAATGATCCACAAGCAAAAGTTGATGTAGAACAAAAAGCATTAGAATTGAAGATTAAAATCGAATGGAGAACCACAAGTTATTTCGAGTCTCCTTTCGTGGCCGTGGACAATGAGATAATAGCACGGCATTTCTTTGTTTTAGGCAATAGCGCAATTGACCTTTTAAAAGGAAAACAGTCGCATACGGAAAATATTTTATACGAGATTCAGACAAGTATTGAGTTCAATGGTCATAAGATAATAATTGATAGAAATGAAGCCTTGCATAATATCCAGGAAGGACTTAATCAAAAGCAGATACTAATTCTAAGTGGAGTCGGCGGGGTCGGTAAAACCGCGGTAATTAAGCTTCTTTATGAAAAGCAAAAAGATGCAATTCCTTTTTACGTGTTTAAGGCGCATGAGTTTAATATAAGCGATATAAATGACCTGTTTAAAGGGTTTTCTTTGCAAGAATTTATTGATGCCCATAAAGAAGAAGAAAATAAGATTATTGTAATTGATTCATCAGAAAAATTATTAGATCTTCAAAATGCTGACCCATTTAAAGAATTCCTTTCTGTTTTAATTAAGAATAAATGGAAGGTTATTTTTACCGCGAGAATTAGCTATCTATTAAATCTTGACGACAAGTTTATTGACAATTACAGGATAACACCTTCGAAGTTCTATATTGATAATTTAGGACAAGAAGAGATAGATGCCTTATCTAAGGCTTATAAATTCACTCTTCCAAAGGATCATAAGCTGTTGGAGTTAATTAAGAATCCTTTTTATCTAGGCGAATATTTGAAGTGCTATATAAAAACAGAAGAAATTGATTATTTGAAGTTTAAGGAAAAACTATGGAATACAATTATTGTAAACTCCAAGCCAGCAAGAGAGCAATGCTTTTTGCAAATAGCTTTTAAAAGGGCCAGTAAAGGCCAGTATTATGTGAGGCCAAATTGTGAATCTAATATTCTGGATGAACTTAAAAAAGATGGAATATTAGGTTATGAAACTCCCGGATATTTCATTGCTCATGATATTTATGAAGAATGGGCATTGGAAAAAATGATTGAATCCGAATTTATCAAAAGATTAAGCAATGAGTCATTTTATGGATGTATCGGCAGTTCTTTGCCAATACGCAG
>Ga0172379_10011553_pt1 | contig 10490 bp, 5 predicted proteins | sample GrowelOW334metaG_FD_119756 | JGI IMG/M metagenome (GOLD analysis project Ga0172379, IMG submission 119756) | Groundwater microbial communities from an aquifer near a municipal landfill in Southern Ontario, Canada - Groundwater well OW334 metaG | ecosystem: Environmental > Aquatic > Deep...
AAAGAACCTCTCCCATAAAATCCTGCATCCGGATATTCCGCATCTGCTCTGGCGTTCTCCCAAACCATTCAAAATACCGCTTGTTCGCAAAAGTACAGACAAGATCACTGGTCCAGTAGGCTATCATGCCCGGAGTATTGTCCGCGATCATTCGAATGAAGATCTCATTTTTGCGATCAGACTCCTCCGCCAGTTTTTGTTCGCTTATATCCTCGAAGAAGGATGCAAGCTGACCGGGTTGAGGGCAAAAGATCCTTGACCGTACGTGTTTTCGGAAGGTTGGAGAATAGAATTCCCTCAAGTGTGGCTTACCCGTCAAGGCGAAAGTTCCATAAAGTTCGATCAGGCTGTCCCCTATTTTCGGAATCACCTCCCGGACTCTCCGACCCACCATATCGGAGCGCTTCAGACCAGTGAATTGCTCGGCTGCCGAATTTACTTCCAGGAACCGGAAATCGACCACACTGCCCCGGTCATCGGTGATGATCTCGGTTAAGGTAAAAGCTTCGGACATGTTTTCAAAAACCTGACGTAGGCGGCGATCACTGGTGGCGCGTTCATCCTCCGCTCGCCTGCGCTCGACCTCGCTGGTTCGCAACTGGGTCTGCATATCGGACAAGCCGGCGATGACGCTACCTTCCATTCCAGGGGCGATTCGGATGGTGAAGGAGAAATCTCCGTTGCCGATTCTCCGGATATGGGAAAGAACCTCACCCGCCGCCCCCCCCAATGTAGCGCGCAAGTCCGCAAAACTCCGCCACAGCAGGAGTAGCATTCCCAGGATACACAGGACGAATACAAGCATAATCATGATGACCGTGCCCACCGCGGCACTGACTGCCTGGTCACTGCGCTTTTTCATCAGCTCTTGGGCAACTTTGAGCGGTCGTATTATGCCTGCCTTTGTCTGCAAATATGCATCGTCGAATAACAGGAGATTGGCTTTGACCCGCTTTGCTTCTGTATCCGCTCCCCCCGATCCGGCCAGGTCCATTGCCTCTTTTCCCATAATGGCCAGGATATCGGAAGCCGCCATAGCTTCCTGCAGATTCTGCATTTCTTCCGCAGAGAACCCGGCCTGCCTCATCAAGTCCAACAGGGCGATCGCCTGCCCACCTCCAATGGATTCAGGCCTATCCACTATCATCAGGTCCCAGTAGACATCCAGATATTCCTCTGGACGGGGTTTCCTGCCGTCGCGGATATCAAGAATATCCTGATAATACTCTCTGTATAAAGGATCGCCGGTTGCCACATAGGAACGTGCCATATCGGTAAGGTCGTCGGACGCATTATGTAACTGATTTATCAATTCGGCTGACCAGTTCCGCAGGTAAATTGCACGATCGATCTGCTTTTCGGAGTAAACAAAGATTCCAGAAACCATAACCAGCACCAAAAACAGACTTCCAGCAATCCAGAATATTCGAAGCTCCGGAGAAAAGGGCTTATTTACCATCATTGCCCTCATTGCTCATGGAGGACAGGAATTCGCTTTTGCTCCTTTTGGCATCGAGGGCTTCCTCCCTTGACAGAATGAGCTCAGCTTCCATTTTCTTTCGCTCGGTGATGTCTTCTTTTATGGCAAGAAAATGTATGCTATTCCCGTATTTATCCTTAACCGGCGATAGGACCGCGGACTCCCAGTACAGTTCACCGATTTTCTTGCTGTTGTGAAAAACCCCGTGCCAGTCCATGCCGGAAAGCATTGTTTCCCGCAGCTCTCTGGACTCGGATTCAGTTCTGTCCCCAGAGCTCAATATCCTGGGATTCTGGCCAATCGCCTCCAAGGCTGTATAGCCGGTGGTTGCCGTAAACTTGGGATTTACATACTCCATGGTACCTTCTTCATCGGTTATAACCGTAGTAACCGGGCTCTGTTCGATAGCGGCGGATAGAATTCGCAGCCGCTGGGTATCAAGGCATTTCTCGATTGCCAACCCGGTAAAATAGGCATATTGTTCAATCAGCGCAAATTCGGATTCCGTAGGTTTCTGGGGGGGGTGATGGTAGATGGCAAAAGTCCCAAGCACCTTGCCGGAGCTTGCCAGGATTGGCTGCGACCAACACGCCCCCAGTTGCGCCCGCTCCGCAAATTCCTTGTCGGGCACCCAAAAGGTGTGGCTCACTATACCCTCTACTACAACCCGCACACCGGTAAAAGCCGCGGTTCCACAGGAGCCAACCCCATTGCCAATCTCAAGTCCATCGATAGCCTCGTTGTAAAAACCGGGCAAGCTGGGTGCAGCGCCTAATTTCAGGCACTTGCCTTCTACATCCAGCAGCAGGATACTACACCACATCGCAGGATTCATCCGTTCCAATTCCCGCACAATCGCATCGAGCATAACAGGAAGAGTCTCATCCCGTACAAGATGCTCCAGAACGTGGGTTCGGAAGTTTTCGTAGTTCTGTACCCGTGTTTTTGCTAAAAGCGAACTTGATTGATTGGCAATGGTCACCAGAAGACAGTGTTCCTCTTCCAGGAATGGTCCTTCATCCTGGTCCTCCCTTGCCTCCAGATAACGCACCTGTATCAGTCCAACCTGGTACCCGTCCATGAGTATCACCTGGCTCAACACCGGTGTTGCTTCCCGAAAGTTTTCCGTCCCGTATACCTTGCCCTCAATAATGATGTTCGCTGCGCAAATTGGGGGAAACGTCATGGCAGGAAGAATAAGGGAGACTATATTCTGAATCAATTCATCACTAGGCATTTCCGATTTTGCGAGAAATTCCGAAATGCCATATAGGCAGCGAAGTTCCTTGACCCGTTCCTGTCTCTTCAGCTCGGTTTTTCTGTGTTCATAAATATCGATTACCATGCATTCCTTGTATTCATATCCTTTCCAGATGTCTGCTCCGGCATGCCAATCGCGGCGACCGTTGCCTGTACAATTCTGGCGAGATTTCCTATCTCCGTATCGTCGCCGGATACCACCTCGCCAGACGCGAACCTGGCTTCAAGGCTTCTGGCCGATGCTTCTACCTTGCTGATTCCCAGGTTCGCTGCTGCGCCCCTTAGGCTGTGCACGATCCGATGGGCTTCACCTTGATTGCCCTCGCCTATCGCCTTCAGAAGGTCTGTGGGGAAGAAACGGTAGGCTGTGGCAAAAACATTGAGCAATTCGGAATAGAACTGCTTGTCGTCACCGAACATCAGCCGTGCTCGTTCGCTGTCGATCCCTTCGATCATCCCTATGCGGTCGACCAAGGGTTTGGGCGATGCCGGGGTGGATTCGATATGCAGGTGGCTGGCCAAGACCGTCTTGAATCGTTCGATATCGATGGGCTTTGAGAGAACATCATCCATTCCTTCCGCGATGAACCGTTCCCGGTCGCCCTGCATGGCGTGGGCGGTAAGGGCGATTATTGGTGTGCGGAAGTCAGCCTTGCGGCGGCTGTTCAGGGTCCGGGCCGCCGCAAGGCGGCGTATGCGCTTCATGGTCTCGATACCGTCGATGCCGGGTAGGCTAATGTCCATAAATATCAGGTCGAAGGTGCTGGAACCCGCGATCTCGACAGCCTCTTCCCCCGATGAGGCCATGGTGGCCTTTAAGCCGCAGGAATTGAGTATGGCCACCATGAGTTTCTGGTTGACCGGGTTGTCTTCAACGACAAGTATCTCCCTGCTGATCTTCCCGGTTCCATCGGAGGATACGCCACGCCCGGCGGCGGGTATCCTTCTGTCCGTCCGCCGCTCGCCCGCCCTGCCGGGCAAGGAAACGATGAAGCAACTTCCCTGCCCCAACTTGCTCTGTATATCGATTCGCCCTCCGTGCAGTTCCACGAGATGCTGCGAGATGGAAAGCCCCAGGCCTGTCCCCTGATTTGCGACATTCATCTGTCTGACCTGCTCGAAGGGATTGAAAATCCGGTCCTTGTCTTCTTCGGGAATGCCTATCCCTTCGTCCCAGACCTTGATGATGATGCGGTTTCCCTCGCCTCGGGCTTCCAGACCCACGTTTTTCCCCGGTTCGGTAAACTTGATGGCATTGGAAAGAAGGTTATACAGCACCTGTCGTATACGCACTTCGTCAGCTTCCAGCGCTCCAAGGTCGGAGGCGACATCCAAGACCAGATGCACCGATTTTTTTATCGCCTGCGCCTGCATGGTCTCGGAAAGCTTGTTCATCATATCGAAAAGATCAAAGGGTTTTTTCTGGATTTCTATTTTCCCGGCTTCAATCTTGGCAAGGTCAAGGATGTCGCCGATCATTGCCAACAAGTGCTCGCCGCTGTTGCGGATATCCTGGATATATGACTTCTGCCTCCCGCCCAGGGTTCCAGACTCGTCCATCGCCAGGAGCTGGCTGAAACCAAGGATGGAATTGAGCGGTGTCCTGAGCTCGTGGCTCATGGATGCGAGGAAGTCGCTCTTTGCGCGATTTGCAGCGTCGGCGGCATTCTTTGCCACAAGCAAATTATGCTCCATGAGAATGCGATCTGATATATCGATGACGACACCCTGGCTGTGTGCGACTCTTCCTTGCTCATCCAGTTCGGATGTATATGTGTTCATGACCCAGTTCGACGTTCCGTCCTTGCGGATAATGCGGTATTCTATCGCCGGTAACTTTTTCCCCGCATTGATAGCCGCGACATATTCAAGCACGCCAGGGCGATCATCCTCGTGGATCATTTTTTCCCATAGATCTGGATCCTGTTCATAGTCGTTGATTTCGTAACCGGTGATATCCCGGCATTTTGAACTGTAGTAGCGGTTTTTCAGTTGGCCATCTTTATAATTGACCGAATAGACATATACATCAATATGCTCAAGGATGTGCCTTATCCTTTGTTCACCTTCATCCAGCGCAGCCTCGTCCCTTTTTCTCTGGATCGCTATTGCATAGAAATTAGCCAGCCTCTGTATCGCCTGCAGATCGTCTTCTGTATATGGTGTGCTGGGGTTGGCAAGCGCTATCTGCCCCGCCAATGTATCCTCGAGAAAAACAGGCACCGACAGGATTCCTTGAAGCTGGATATGACCATCGGGAACGCCGGTCGATGCCGGATACGACTTGGGATCATTGGTAAAGAAGCCTGTGCCTGTGTTGAGCGGGTAACCGAACAGGGCGGGATACTGACCATCCTTTCCGACAGGGAACCTGATCCGTCTGCCCTCGCCCGTAATCATGCACTTGCCGGCAAGCATCTCGGTCAACGTGAGCCCGACATTGTCGCCAGTATCCCTGTCGATGACCGAGACATATCCATGTGCGCTACGGCATACTTTTTTGGCCCATTCCAGGATGACAATCGCAATCTGATCCAGGGATATCCGAGGCTTCATCAATGGTTCGTAGATACCGGCAAGCGCCTTGTCCAACTGGTTCTCTCTCAGCAGTCTTTCTTCCGCCAGCTTGCGGTCTGTGATATCCACGATGTAGAGGTTTAGATATCCCTTTCCTTCGATGGGTGAAACGGAGCATTCATATATTCTGCCCCCGTGCCTGAAAGTAGTGACGGTAACTCCAGGATTGGCATGAACGACCTGCGGCAATTCCCGCAAGGCAAGGGGAATCGGCTCTCCCACCTCTCCCCCCATGGAATGTAGAAGCTCCATACCGGACGGATTGCTGAAAGTCACACGACCGTCCTCAATACGAAGGATTGGACTTGGATTCTCCCTTGGAATATTCGCGATGCTCTCAAGCTCACCCGCCGCCTTTTCGCGCTCCAGTTCATTGGACGCCACAACCGCGACCTGCTCGAGCACAGTCTTTGGAATATGTTGGTTCGACAATGGCTTTCGGCCTATCATCGCGATCAAACCATTCGGTTTTCCATAGGAATCGTGCAAAAGGGTTCCGACATAACTTTCCGCATTCATTTCCTGCAGGACGGCGTCATTCGGAAACATATGCCGGACATCCTTGTCGTAGCAGCAAATCGATTTGTCCACCACTTCGCCACAGGGTGTATCCTTCAAGGTGTAGGAGACGTTGTCCTCAAACTTGCCGTCGAACCAGATAGCCACGGTACGCGCGCTGCGTAGATCGCCTCCCAGTCTGTCTATGCAGATATAGTCCATTTCCAGGTTTTCACCGAGGTAACGCGCCAGTGATTGAAAGAAATTTTCGCTTCCCCGGGTAGAGACATTATCCAGCAAGAACCGTTGCGCATTCTCGATCTGCTTGCGTTCGGTGATATCCATGATGGTACCTATCACCCGGACGGTTATTCCTTTCTCCCGCACTGCCTGGGCTTTTGTGTGTACCCATAAGCGATGTCCCTTCGCCGTCGTGAAAGGCAATTCCAGGTCGTAAAGCTTGCCGGATTCCACACAGGAACGAAAAGCCGCTTCAACTGTTGGCCGATCATCGGGATCGAAACATTCCAGGCTCCTGGCCAGGAGTTCGGAAGATCCTGAAATGAAATCAGCCGGATCGAGATCATGGATCCTGTAGGATTCGTTGGTCCAGAACATGGTATGCTGTTCGCAATCCCAATCCCAACCGCCTGAACTGGCCATGTGCTCTGTCGCCTCGAGCAAGGCCTCGCTTTGCTTGACCCGTTGATCCTTTTCGTACATGTGGAGCGCCGTCGTCAGGGTAGCTTCCAGTATCTCCGCACTGCTTGGTTTGACGATGAAACCGTATGGATCACAGGCCTGGGAACGCTGGATTATCGCGCTATCCGATTGGGCTGTAACGAAAACGATGGGGACCTCGCTCAGCTCCCGCATGCGAACCGCGGCCTCTATGCCGTCCATTGCACCAGAAAGTCCGATATCCATAAGGACGATGTCCGGTTTGCTCTCCGCTAACATCTTAAGCGCTTTTTCACCGGTATCCGCGGTACCCGCGACTTTGTATCCAAGTTGCACGAGTTTCATTTGGAGATCCATAAAAACGACCGCTTCGTCTTCGACAATCAGGACACTCTTCATGGTAGAACTCCTGCATGTGTACTATTAGGATTATTCTGATTATCAAGACGGCTTCTTTGGCCGTACAAACCAATAATACGGATCAGGGCGATTTGCGCTGATAGAACACAGCGCGAAGATAACGTTTCGCCTCCAGCCCCAGTGTCGATCCAAGCAGGGACTCGGTTGAACCGACAATAAGCGAACCGTCCTTTTCCATGACACGTTCGATCCGTCCGAAAAGGTTGCGCTTGTCCTCTTCCGTGAAGTAGATGGCGACATTCCTGCAGAAGACCACGTCGAACCGGCCGAAGGATGAAAAGTCGTCAAAAAGGTTCCAGCGTTTGAAGGTAGCGAAGGCACGGATATCATCACGTACCTTGTGTCCACCACCTTCCACCGTAAAGTACCGGGAAAGCAGGTCGGCGGGCATCCCACGGACAATCTCGCCGTTCTGATACAAGCCACGGCTCGCGTGGGCGATGGCGGAATCGGAGATGTCGGTGGCCAGGAGCCGGATTGAATAGGCCGAAAGGTCGCCGAGTACTTCCTTGAGCGAAATGAGTATCGAATATACTTCCTGGCCGGTGGAGCAGGCGGCGCTCCAGATGCGTATGGGAATGCGCGCTCCGGGCGGAAGCGATTTCTTACGGGCATCCAGCAGGTCGGGGATGATCTTGAACTTGAGCATGTCAAAGGGGGACGAGTCGCGGAAGAAGGAGGTCTCCTGCGTGGTGATGCGATCTATCACCTTCCGCGCGAGGGTACCCGTCGAGTCGGCCTTGATGCGGTAGTACAGGTCGGAATACCCCTTGAGACCCAGCTCGCGGACCATGGGTTCCAGCCGCGTCTCAATGAGATAGCTCTTGGTGGAGTCCAAGGCTATCCCCGTAAGCTCCCGCACGAATTTCGCGTAGACCGTGAATTCCTCGGGAAGGAGGTTGATCATGGCCGGCGTGCCCTTGTGGTGATTTCGGACGCGAGTTTCCCAAGCGGGAAGACTGCATCGGCATTCCCCAAGGCAACAGTCGCGCCCGGCATCCCCCAGACCACTGAACTCCCCTCGTCCTGGACCAGAACCTCTCCTCCAGCTTTCCTTATATCACCCGCGCCCCTGGCACCGTCATCGCCCATTCCCGTCATCACGAGGGCGAGGGCTCGCCCGTAATACTGCCGGGCTACCGAACGGAACAAGTAGTCAACGCTCGGCCGGCAATGGTTCTCCGGTGGATCATCGGTGACACGCAGGATCTTGGTCATGGCGTCGGCGCCCAGATCCACCCGCATGTGCTTGCCGCCCGGCGCCAGATAAACGACGCCAGGCTTGAGGGTTTCACCGTTCTCGCCCTCCTTCACCGGCAGTTTCCCCCGGGTTTGCAGGCTGTTCGCCAGGGAAGCGGTAAAAAGCGGAGGCATGTGCTGGACAACCAGGACAGGAATGCCAAGATCGGCAGGCAGGTCGGGTATCAGCTGCAGGAGGGCAGCGGGGCCACCGGTTGAGATGCCGATGGCGACGATCTCGCAGGAACGTCCATCCTGGGGACGGGACACCGGCGACTGCCGCTGGACGGGTATCGAGCTTTTTCCCTGTGCCTGGACGACCTGGTCGGCAGCACTTTTTCCAGCCACCGCGTGCCCAGCCTCTGCCTGCCCAGGCTGCCCTGGTCCGGTGCTCTCGTGCCGGGTAAGTATTTTCCGTATTTCGCCTTTCCGGGCGAACGCGGCGATCCTGTCCTTGAGTTCGACCGCGAACTCGTCGCGTCCAACGGCGACGCCATCGGGTTTCGCTATCACATCCATGGCACCCAGCTCGATCGCGCGCAGACTGAGTTCGGCGCCGCGGGGAGTGAGTGCGGACACCATGAGAAAGGATGTCCCCAGCTTGGCGTTTTTTACCGCTTCCAGGACCTCGATGCCGTTCATTTCCGGCATCTCCACATCCAGGGTCACCAGGTCTGGTTTGAGCAGCGCGATGCGCGACAACGCTATCTTTCCGTTGGATGCCGTTCCGACCACGCGGACGCCTGGGATGCCGCCGATGATATCTGAGACGAGTTTGCGGTAAAGGATGGTGTCATCCACAACGAGCACAGATATCATGCGGCTGCCAGGCTCCGCGTGGGATCCAGCACGGCCACCAGCACGTCATCCCTTCTGAGCACACCGATGAAGAGTTCCGGGTCAGCGCCACGAATATCGGCGCGGATCGTCTGGATTTCCGTCGCCTCCGCCTGGATCACGTCCCGGAGTGCCGGAACATAGACGCCAATGGCTTCCCCCCCCTGGTCCTCTATCACCAGAAGACGCGGGTCACCGCCTCTGGTCCGGGGCAGTGAGAGCTTCTCTTCCAGGTCGATTACCGTTATGATCCGGCCGCGCAGGTTGACGACGCCCAGGACGTAGGGAGCTGCACCATAGGCCTTGGTGATCACCGGAACCCTGATGACCTCCCCCACCGAGCGGGCGTCAAAGGCCATGAGCGAGTTGCCTGCCGCGAATACAACGAGCATCACGCTGTCGGCGGACACCTCTCCCTGCACTTCATCGCTCATATCTTGAAGCGCTCGACGAGGGCGCGGAGTTGCTCGGAAAGCTTGGACAGGTCTTCAGCGGAGACGAGTATCTGGGCACTCGAAGTCGAAATCTCCCCCGAAGACTGGTTGACTTCCGAAACGTCCTGGGCCATGGAATTCACAGCCTTCGACGCCTCGGCCACGTTGCGGTTCGCATCGTCCACTCCCCGTGAAGCCTGGGCCACGTTGGTCGCGATATCCTTGGTGACAGCCGACTGTTCCTCGATGGCGGCGGCGATACCCGAGACTATCTCGTTGACCTGGCGGATGACATCCGCCACAGAGCTTATATCCCCGACCGCGTTGCCGGCGGATGACTGTATCCCCTCAATGCGCGCCTTGATGTCCTCGGTAGCTGTTGCCGTCTGGCGCGCCAGCTCCTTGATCTCGTTCGCGACGACGGCGAAACCCTTGCCGGCTGCACCGGCCCGTGCCGCCTCTATGGTCGCGTTGAGCGCAAGCAGGTTTGTCTGCGACGAAATGGCGCTGATGGTCTCGGTTACCTTCCCTATCTCCTTCGCCGCGACGCCCAGGGTATCCATCGTGAGCGACACACGCTTGGCCGAATCAACCGCTTCGGCCGTAACCTTGCGGGCCCTTTCCGCGTTCCCGGCTATCTCGCCGATGGTGGAGGTCATCTCTTCCGAGGCCGTGGCAACGGTGGATAGATTAACAGTCGTCTGTTCCATCGCAGCCGAGACGCCAGACATGTTTACACTGGTCTGTTCGGCGGCTGCGGCGACACCGTTTGCCCGTGCACTGGTCGACTCCGCGCCCGTAGACATCTGTTTGGAAATCGCCGAGAGCTCGGTGGATGCGGACGAAAGGGTTTGTACGCCATCGTGGATCTGCTTGAACATGGTCCGCAGGTTGCTTGAGGCTAGGTTGAGGGCATCGGCCAGTGTGCCCACCTCATCCTTCCGCTTGATGTCCATCTGCTTGGTAAGGTCGCCGTCGGCCACCGCCTTGGCGAAGTCGACACCCGTGCCAAGAGGGCGGGCTATCGAGTTGGCGATGAAGAGTCCAAGAAGGATCGACACCAG
>Ga0172379_10011554_pt1 | contig 10490 bp, 8 predicted proteins | sample GrowelOW334metaG_FD_119756 | JGI IMG/M metagenome (GOLD analysis project Ga0172379, IMG submission 119756) | Groundwater microbial communities from an aquifer near a municipal landfill in Southern Ontario, Canada - Groundwater well OW334 metaG | ecosystem: Environmental > Aquatic > Deep...
GGTGGTAAATATTGTGTAATACTTATATAAAATTCATCGTCGCATGATATAGTGTAGCCATGTCATCTACCGAACCAAATCTATCGCTGAATAGTAAACAAAGAGAGGCTGTCGAATGCCTAAATGGTCCACTCCTTATCGTCGCTGGCGCTGGTGCTGGGAAAACAAAAACCATCACTCATAGAATACTCAATCTCATCAAAAACGGAGTTCAGCCTTCAAAGATACTTGCCATAACTTTTACAAATAAAGCTGCAAAAGAGATGCGAGAAAGGGTCTTTGACCTTATTGAACACGACAAAACACTAAATATTCCTATTTCATTCTCAGAAAGACCTTTTGTAAGCACTTTTCATGCACTTGGTGTACACATTATCAAAGAAAACAGCTCACTACTTGGAATTCCTAGGCATTTTACTATATTTGATCGAGGTGATTCCAAAAGAGTCGTAAAAACTGCCCTAGAAGAGCTCGGATACGACACAAAACAATATGAACCTGGGTCTATCCTTAACGCCATATCTAGAGAAAAGGGCGATGGAATAACACTTTCTACATACAAGGATAGATCTAAGGAGTTTTACCAAAAACTAGTCTCTCAGGTATGGGAAAAGTACGAAACCGTTCTTTCAAAAGAGAAATCACTTGATTTTGATGATTTGTTGTTAAAAACTGCTGTATTACTAAGAAAATATCCAGAGATTAGGAAACATTATAGTTCGGTTTGGAATTATATTCATATCGACGAATACCAGGATACAAACAAGGTTCAGTATGATATTGCGTCATTGTTGGCACAGGACCATAGAAATATCTGCGTTGTGGGAGATGTGGATCAAAATATTTATAGTTGGAGAGGGGCAGATATTGCGAACCTTTTAAACTTTGAGAAAGAATATCCTGAAACAAAAGTAGTTTTGCTTGAAGAAAATTATAGATCTACACAGACCATACTCACAGCAGCAAATAATATTATAAAAAAGAATTTACTTAGAAAAGAAAAAAATCTTTTTACAAAAAATGCTGAGGGGGAAAAGATCGAACTATTGATCTCATATACCGAACAAGAAGAGGCTAGGGTGGTGGCTGACAAAGCAAAGGAGCTTATCGAAAGTGGAAGTGATGCCAGAGAGATAGCTGTACTCTATAGAGCAAATTTCCAATCTAGAATTTTGGAAGAAGCATTTGTAAATAAAAATATTCCATATCAAGTTCTAGGTGTGAGATTTTTTGAAAGAAAGGAGGTTAAGGATGTCTTATCATTTATCAAAGCATCACTGAACAGAGAAAGTACTAGTGATCTTGTACGTGTAGTAAATGTTCCTCCAAGAGGGATAGGGAAAGCGACGATTATGAAAGTGGTGACAGGACAGGAAAGTACACTTGGGCCCGCTATTCAACACAAGGTTTCACAATTTTTAGATTTACTTGAGAGAATAAAAAACGTGGCACTAAAAGAAACTCCTTCACATTTGATAAAATATATTATTAGAGAAACTGGAATAGAAAATGTTTACAAAAATGGTTCACCGGAGGAACAAGAAAAGTTAGAAAACTTGATGGAACTCGTGACTGTTGCTACTCAATACGATGCTTTACCGTCTGGAGAAGGAATAGAGAAATTCCTAGAAAACTCAGCATTAGCAACAGATCAGGACGAATTGGAAAAGGATCACAACGCTGTACGACTCATGACTGTTCACGCTTCGAAGGGACTCGAGTTTGATTTTGTTTTTATTGTTGGCCTAGAAGAAGACTTGTTTCCACATGTGAGAATGTCAGGAAAAGATAATAACGAGAATGTAAGTCAGTCGCAAAAAGAGGAGGAGAGAAGACTCTTTTATGTAGCACTGACGAGGGCAAGGAAAAAAGTTTTTCTAAGTTATGCGCAACTTCGCACCATCTATGGCGCACAGAAACTCAACACTCCCTCTCATTTTATTTCAGACATAGGTGATGAACATATCACTTCGATTGGTGATGTGGAAGCACCACGTGGTATCAAGGCAATATTTATAGATTTTTAATTAAAAATTATGGAAAACTTTGAAGAAAATCCTGAGGAAAATATAGTAGGAAATGAAACAGAAAATTCTAAACACAATTTCAATGCAAAAAGGTCATTGGGTCAAAACTTTTTGCATGCACCAAATATAATTTCTGAGATGGTTCATGCTGGAAAGATTTCCAAGGATGATTTTGTACTTGAAGTCGGTCCTGGGAAGGGAGCATTGACCTCGAAGCTTTTGGAATCGGGTGCAAGGGTTATTGCTGTCGAAAAGGATGACAGAGCAATTCCTTTTCTAACAGAAAAATTTGATAGTGAAATAAAAAATGGTCAATTGAAACTAATACATGGTGATATCTTGGAATTTGATCCTGCATCACATGGCCTTCAAAAGGGTAGTTACATAATAATCGCAAATATTCCGTATTATATTAGTGGTGAATTCTTAAGAAAGTTTATGGAAATGGAAAATACTCCAACAAGAATAGTAGTGATGCTTCAAAAGGAGGTGGCAAAGAGAATAACAAGCGAAAAGGAGAGTATTCTTTCAATTTCAATAAAAATCTACGGAACTCCCAAATATCTAGTGACAGTACCTAGGAAATTGTTCAGACCTATACCAAATGTCGACTCTGCGGTACTAGTTATCGAAAATATATCGAAAAACTTCTTTATTGAGTCTAAAATTGATGAAAAATACTTCTTTGAAATACTAAAAGCTGGTTTTGCTCACAAAAGAAAGGTTTTGATAAAGAATTTGGAGGATAAAATATCAAAAGAAACACTAAGTATGATATGGGAAAAAGAAAATATATCGAGAACGGCTAGAGCAGAGGACTTATCCCCTGAAATGTGGAAAAAAATCGTAGGAAATAGTAAGTAATATTGATATAATTTGCTGAGTATTCTGATTAAAATTCAAATACTACCCAGTGAAGTATTCAATACAAAAAGGTAGCACAAAAAATGTGTTAATGATCCTCGTAGCAGTCCTACTAGTAGGTGGGGCTTTCTTGCTGGCTGAATATCGAAACAAAAAGGCTGAAATCGTGTACACAAACACTCCAGTTAGTATGGAGAATGACTTTGAACAGCTAAGTGATAATGTGGATTGGAAAAAAATACTAATCGTAAATGATATATCTACCTCAACAAACGCAAAGGATTTGACTCTAGAAAAGGAAAAGCTAACTTCTACTGACCTATTGGGTAGAGATTTCTTTGCTAGATATATGGAATTGAGACAGATCGGAGGTGCAAATGACAAAACTAGCCAAGAAGACTTGGTAACTGAAGTATTGAGAAACGGGGTAATGATGACAACACCAAAAACTTATACCGTAGTGGATATTTTGACCAAAGAAGATAGTTCATCAGAATCACTTAGAAAATATGGCAATGACGTAGGTTCAATAATTAAAAAATACTCAGTTGTCTCAAGAAATGAAGCTGTTATTGCAAAAGATGCGATGGACAAAGAAAATATGAAGATACTAGAGGAACTAGATCCAATAGTAAAAAGCTACAAAAACACATTGGCAGCTCTTTTGAAGGTTCAAGCTCCTACATCAATATCAAAATCTCATTTGGAGTTAGTAAATGCCATGAGTTCTATGGTTTTCATTGCAGAAGGACTCAGAAAGTCAGGTGTAGATCCATTGGCAGGAATACAAGCTGTGGCAAGGTATGCGGCTACAGCTCAACAGTTTGCGTCAGCAATAAATAATATAAAAAATCAGTTAACAATCATTGGAATAGTTTATGCAAAAAATGAAGGGGGAGTTTTGTTTATACCAAATAAAACGATATGAGATTCTTATTTAATAAAAAAATAATAATTGGAGTACTCATACTGAGTTTTATACTTCCTTCATTTCTCGTACCACGAAAAGCTTTGGCAATACCAGTAGAAGATATTGGGAACATAGCACAGAGCACCATAAGTGCTGTGGCGGATGTAGGTTCTGCGGCTTCTACATATTCCATACAACTAAAAGAGTTTGTTCTTGACGGACTTCTAAATGTTCTTGTAAAGCAAGTCATCCGACAAATGACTCAGAGTGTTGTGAACTGGATTAATTCTGGCTTTCAGGGAAGTCCGGCATTCATCCAAAACCCTGGTGCATTCTTTTTGGACGTAGCTGACCAGGTCACGGGTGCATTTCTAGCAGAATACGGTGGTCCACTTACTGCTCTTTGTTCACCATTTAGTTTAGACATTCAAATTGCCCTAAGATTTAGATATCATCCAAATGTGATGAAAAGGTATACATGTACTTTAAATACAATTATAAAAAACTCTGCTGATGCAGTTGAAAATGCATCTATAAATGGATTTACTGCTGGAGATTTCAAACAAGGTGGTTGGCCAGCATTTGTTTCTCTCACAACTGAACCACAAAACAACACTTATGGTGCATATCTAAAGGCAGAAGCAGAACTTTCTTGGAGGGTGGCTACTGCGCAATCACAAAACAAAGAAGAGATCAGTAATGGTCGTGGATTTCTATCTTGGAAAAAATGTGTAGCTTATGCATCATCGGATGAAACAGATGACAATTTCCTAGGACCAAGAGCAGCTGGTACTGAAGAGGGACAGGCTGGTTTTGAAGGGCCATTACCTGAGGCAAATCCATCTGAAACAGGTACAAGGGGACAATGTATACGAGAGGAGATACAAACTCCTGGATCTGTTATAGAAAGTCAGCTAGAAGGACAGCTAGGTTCAGGACTGCGTCAGCTCGAACTCGCAGATGAAATAAATGAAATAGTAAATGCTTTGGTCGCACAGCTCATTACTCAAGTTTTGAGTGGTGGTCTAGGTAGTGTAAGTGGAAGTGGTCCTGGAGATAGTAGCTCATACATAAACAATCTAAATAACGGGGAAGGTTCAACATCACAGATAGATTCTGTAAGAACTCAATTGTTGAGTGCAATTGAAACACCATTAAAACTTACTACTGACTATGTCGACCTAAAGAAGCAAGCATACGAAATATATAATTCTGTGGATGCCGATTACAAAGATGCAAGTAGTTGTTTCCAAGCACTAGTAGCAAAAGCTGACAAGCCTGGATACATTATTAATGGATATGCAGTAAGACTAAAAGAAATAAATGATGGATTGGCTGCTATCGGACCTACTGCAGATCAATTGTGGGCATCTGCAAATGAAGCAGAGAAGAGACTAACTACATTGAGAGAGATAAGAAGTACTGCAAATACAGCATCTACATTTGATGCAATAAATGTAGCGAGCCAAAAGCTTTCACAACTAGCATCAACTCAGAGCCTTACAAATGCAAGAGACATTCAGGATGCAAGAGATGCGCTTGATAATGCAAGGGCAACGGCTGCACCATTTGCAAATGATGCACAGACACAACTGGGCAGATGTAGAAATAGTCAATAATTATGAAGAAATTATCTACCAAAATTTACTTGCTACTTACAATCCTGATGATTTTGGGAGTTGTTCTGATGCCACATGTTGCCAGTGCGGACTGGATGTCAGATTTGTCCTGTATATTTGACCCAGCAAAGTGTGTGGAGAAAGCCGGTCTAAATCTATTGAGTAATTTGGCGGCGAGCATTGGTAATCTAGTTTTGATGGTATCGTCTTGGTTCCTATCACTTGCGGGTATTGTTTTGAACATCTCCATTATCCTAACAATGAATATAAAGGTTATATACCAGTCGACTCCGGCAATAGGGGAGGTTTGGATAGTTATTAGAAACATATCAAGTATGTTTATAATATTTGGCCTTATCTTTACTTCTATCCAGACAATACTTGATGTGGGCAAACCAAATGTTAAAGGTTTGATTATAAATATTATTATTGCAGGATTACTCATCAACTTTAGTCTTTTCTTCACAAAAACACTTATAGATGCTTCAAACCTTGTTTCATTACAATTCTACAGAGCCATCTCACCAGATTCAAAAAACGTAAACTTGGCTACTGGTGATCTTTCAACCATAGTCAGTAGTGGTTGGTCTGGCGTTGGTCTTTCAAACATATTCATGCAAAGTTTGAAAATTCCTAGTGTTTATAGCACACCAAAGGGCTTCTTGGGTAGTGATGGAGAAACAAATTTTACTAGAATATTTATTTCTACAATAGCAGGTTCTGCTTTGATGATATTTGCTGCACTAAGCTTTTTTGCAGCAGCTATTGCATTCATAATTCGAGTCGTTCTTCTACTATTATTGATGGCATTTTCTCCTGTATATTTTATAGGAATGATGTTCCCACAAATAAAAACAAGTGTATCTGCGAAATGGGAAGACTTATTGATTGGTCAATTACTATTTATGCCTGCATATCTTCTACTTATGTATGTGGCTATGAAATTCATAGCTGGCCCTGGTTTCTTTGCAGCGCTTGATATAGCGAGAACTTCATCAGCTACAGGTCCAGCAGGCATACTACTTTCAACAGTTGGTCTTCTATTACAATTCACGATTGCATTTATATTGATCAATGCGCCTCTAGTAGTAGCAATAAAATTGGGAGGAAAGAGTACTGAATGGGGAAATAATGCAAAGAAATGGGCGAGTGATAGACTGAAGAGTGTCTCGGGGTCTGCTTGGCACAATACAGGGGGTAGAGCAGCAAGTAAAATTTCTGAAAATGAATCCTTTAAGACATTTGCTTCAAAGTCTATAGCGGGGGAATGGGCACTAAGAGGAGCGAGGGGTGTCGCAACAAATTACAATGTCAAACTAGATAAACAGGTAGCTAGAAAAACTCAATTTGCTAATTCTCTAGGATTCGATAAAAACGAAATGAATGTTGAACAAGCAAAACTTAGAGATTTGAATTATAAGTTAGCAGAAGCACAAACCAAGAAAGCATCTAAAGATGCCATAAAGGATATTAAAGACGCGATTGGAAAGACTAAAGGATCAATTACAAATTTGGAAAACAGAAGAAGTGGTGCGTTTGCTGCTAGAACAAATTTACCAACAATTGAAACGTTGTATTCAAAAATTGCACGAAAAGACAAGGTTGCAGCATCTAAATTACAAATACCTATAATTCAGGATCAGGTTGATCGATATAAGGAGGATCTTAAGTCTACAAAGGCGGATATGAAGCAATTACAGCAAGCAATAGTGAATAATCCTAAAGATACAGGAAATGAAGTTATACCAGGAGTAAATGGAAAAGCAACGGTGGCTCAGAAGGAAAGTTATGAAGATTTATTAGCCGATCAATTAAAGCATACAAATAAAATAAATGAGCAGGAGGCACTAATTGATAAGTTAAAATTAATTTCTTAAAAATAATATGGATTATGATCATGATAAATTAGCAGAAAGAATTAAGATATTGCCTGTGGACCTACAAGAGGCGATGGTTTCTGTTGACACGGCTAGTCGAATACAAAAAATATCAGAGAAACACGGTCTTAAAATAGACCAGTCAGGTAATTTGGCTGATGTTATTAGTTTAATAATTTTAGGTTTTATTCCATCAAAAAACTTTGTATCTGAATTGAGCAAAAGAGCAGATATAAGAATGAGCGAAGCAACAGAAATTGCTAAAAGTGTAAACACTGAAATTTTCGACTCCATCAAAGACTCCCTCCGCAAACTACAAACAGAACAAGAGGACGGAGAGGAAGAAGAGAAAGTTGTAAGTACACCTATATATAAGGATGTAAAACCAATAAGCATTCCAATCCCAACTCCCGTCATTCCCATCACACCCCCTCCAAAATCCATTGAAGAAGCTGGGGAATTTACACTTGATAAGCCAGTAGCACCTACAACTCCATCACAATACAACGAAACAAATCTAAATAGGGAGGATATATTGAAGAGTATTGAAGATGAAAACATCCCATTAGTTGATCATTTACTCACAACTCCAGTAAATAATGCACAAAAACCTGAAGAAAAAGTAGTAGAGAGTGCACCAGTAATTCCAAAACCACCAGAAGTGAAAAAGGATTTCACAAATTCTTCTACGAATGATCCATACCGTGAACAAATATAAGTTTGATAAAAATCCCTGTGCTATAATAAACACATGCAATATCAAGTTCCACAATTTATAGAAGTTGAGGACAAGATCTTTGGACCGTTGACCTTACGTCAGTTCATATATATTGCTGGTGGGGCAGGGTTATCGTTTGTGATTTACAGATTTTTACCTTCACTGTTGATCGCTCTAATACCTATGATTTTGGTAATGGCATTCTCGCTTGCACTAGCTTTCTACAAAATCAACAACAAACCATTTATAAATGTAGTTGAAGCGGCATTCAAATACTTTTCTTCAGCAAAACTATATATATGGAAGAAAATAGACAAAGCTCCGTCAGACAATCCCGCCCAAGAAGCCAGACAATACGCCTCAGTCATGGTTCCGAAGATTTCAGATAGCAAATTGAAAGACCTTACATGGAGTTTGGACATAAAGGAAAGTATGTATACAAATAAAAATCAAAAATAATATGGCTCAAGTAGCAAAAACAACACAAGAGTTTGTACCAATACAAGAAATACGAGATGGTGTCGTGGTTCTAAAGGATGGATCTATGCGAGCTATAGTTTTGGCTTCTTCATTAAACTTTGCTCTAAAGTCTGCAGACGAACAGGGAGCTATTATTATGCAATTCCAAAATTTCCTTAACTCTCTCGATTTCTCAGTACAGATCTTTATTCAATCAAAAAGACTAGATATAAGGCCATATATTGCCTTGCTTGAGGAAAGATATAAGGAGCAAGTAGCAGAATTGATGAAAATACAAACACGTGAATACATAGAATTCATAAAAACATTTGTTGAGAACTCAAGTATTATGACAAAAAGCTTTTTTATTGTTATTCCATATTCACCTCCTATGTTAACAGCTAGCAAAAACCCTATCAGTAGTATGATGAGAAAGGATAAAGAGAACAAAATACTTGCAAACGAACAGTTTGAAGAATACCGAAGCCAGCTTGAGCAGAGAATAGGAGTGGTGGAACAAGGACTTGTACGCTGTGGAATACGTGTAGCAGAACTAGGAACAGAAGAAGTGGTAGAATTGTATTATAAAATATTTAACCCTGGAGAATCCGAAAAGCCTATCCAGATCAATTAACTATGAGCATATTTTCAAAATTATTGGGTAAAAAAGAAGAAAAATCACCAATAGTGTCTCTTATGCCACAAGAGATCTATGAAGCGGGTGTACTTGAGCTAAAAGATATTATCGCTCCTTCTGCTTTAAAGATCACTCCGAAGGAAATAAACCTTGGTGAGAAGGTTGCTCGTACTTTTTTTGTTATTTCATACCCTAGATTCCTATCAGAAAGTTGGTTTGCTCCGATCATCAACTTAGACAAGATTTTTAACATTTCAATTTTCATACATCCTATAGATACAGCAAGGATCCTTAGACATTTTCAAAAGAAAGTAGCAGAAGTACAGAGCCAGATATCTACAAGAGAGGATAAGGGACTTGTTCGAGATCCCATGCTAGACACTGCATATCAGGACCTAGAAGCATTGAGAGACAATCTAATGCAAGCACAAGAAAAGCTATTTGATGTGGGTGTTTATATTACTATTTTTGGAGACAATAGTGCAGAATTAGACAAAACAGAATCAGAAATCAAATCCATACTAGAGGCAAAGCTAGTGTATCTAAAGCCTGCACTATTCCAGCAGGAAAGTGGCTACAAGAGTGTTCTACCTATCGGAGATGATGAGCTCATGGTTCATTCAAAGCTAAATTCTTCACCACTTTCAAGTCTTTTTCCATTCGTTTCATTTGACCTTACATCAGATAAGGGTATTTTGTACGGTATAAACAGACACAACTCATCTCTTGTTTTGTTTGATAGATTTCTTTTGGAAAACTACAACTCAGTAACATTTGCAAAGGCTGGTTCTGGTAAATCATACTGCACAAAGCTCGAAATTCTTCGAACCCTCATGTTCGACACAGAAGTGATCGTTATTGACCCAGAAAAGGAGTATGAATACATGGCTGAAGCTACAGGAGGAAAGTACTTTAACATTTCACTTAACTCAGAACATCATATAAACCCATTTGACCTTCCAGTTCCTAGAGAGGATGAGTCTGCAGCTGATGTTTTGAGATCAAACATCATAAACTTGGTGGGATTGTTCCGTATTATGCTTGGTGGTCTATCACAAGAAGAAGACGCTATTATCGACCGAGCTATCACAGAAACATATGCATTGAAGGATATTAGCCCAGAATCTGACTTTAGAAATGTTGAGCCACCACTACTTTCTGACTTTGAACTTGTTTTAGCAGGAATGGAAGGAGCTGAATCACTAGTAGAAAGACTAACAAAATACACAAAGGGAACATGGTCTGGTTTCATAAATCGCCCATCAAACGTAGATATAAACAAAAAATTCGTTGTATTTTCACTTCGAGATATGGAAGATGAGCTCAAGCCTGTAGCAATGTACATTGTTACTCACTATATTTGGAATGCTATTCGTAAA
>Ga0172379_10011555_pt1 | contig 10490 bp, 8 predicted proteins | sample GrowelOW334metaG_FD_119756 | JGI IMG/M metagenome (GOLD analysis project Ga0172379, IMG submission 119756) | Groundwater microbial communities from an aquifer near a municipal landfill in Southern Ontario, Canada - Groundwater well OW334 metaG | ecosystem: Environmental > Aquatic > Deep...
ATTGATGGCTTACACACACGTCGCTCACGATTGTATTATTGGCAATAATGTGATTATTGCAAACTCGGTGCAGATGGCCGGGCACGTCACCATTCATGATTACGCGATCATTGGCGGACTTACAGCAATTCATCAATTTGTGAACATTGGTGCTTACACAATGGTCGGCGGACATTTTCGAATTCCCAAAGATATCCCACCGTATATAATGGCGGGTGGTTGGCCGGTCAGCTTTGAGCGATTGAATATCATCGGCCTTAAACGCCGTGGTTTCACACAAGAAGCGATTGACTCACTGAATAATGCATATCGGATATTATATCTTTCCAATCTTAATGTTTCACAAGGTGTTGAAAAAATAAAATCGACAATGAAGATTACTCCTGAAGTTCAAAATGTGTTGGATTTTATTTCAAATGCAAAGCGTGGAATTGTCACGGCACGACGTTCGATCGGTGATTAAATGAGTGAGTGGCAGTTCATTAATACAGGATTAAATTCCGGCGCATTCAATATGGACTTCGATATTGATCTTGCGGGAAAACTACAGCGGCAGGAAATTATACCGACGCTGAGAGTGTATGGATGGAAACCGTGGGCAATTTCTCTCGGTTATAACCAATCTAAAAGTGATATCAATAAAGAAAAATGTTCTCACTACGGATTCGACATTGTTCGCCGTCCGACCGGTGGGAGAGCAATCCTGCATGCGAATGAATTAACGTACTCTGTAGTAATGTACGCTGATGGAAAAAGCGTAACGGAAGTTTATTCGGAGATAAGTAAATCGCTTGTCAGTGCATTGCAGAAAATCTGTCCGGCAGTATCATACGAAAATTCCCAGCCGAATTTTCAGGCATTATATAAAAAGCAAGAATCAATTCCATGTTTTTCAGCGTCGGCTCGATATGAAGTGCAGGTCAACGGACGAAAATTAGTCGGCAGTGCCCAGCGCCGATATGCTTCAGAAAATCTTCCTGATGTTGTGCTTCAGCACGGATCGATTCTTCTTGGGACTGAACATAAATTGCTCGCCGATGTATTGCATCTTGAAAACAACTCTGTTAAAGATAAAATCATGGAAGACATTGAATTAAAGACGATAGATCTTTCTACAGCAGCAGGCAGAGTTGTTTCTTTTAACGAAGCAGCAGAAGTTATCCGATCAGGCTTTGAAGAGACGATGAATGTTCGTTTCCACAATAATAGTGAGGCAGTAGTATGAGCACGCAAACATCAGATTATAAAAGAATTACTACCAAGACCGTTCTTGCGATGAAACAAAAAGGCGAGAAACTGGCGATGTTAACTGCGTACGATTTTACCACTGCACGCCTTCTCGACGAGGCAGGCATTGATATAATTCTTGTTGGTGATTCTGTTGCAAATGTTTTTCAAGGACTTGAAACGACAATTCCCGTTACACTTGACGAAATGATCTATCATACAAAAGTTGTTCGCCGTGCGGTTAAGCGGGCAATGCTTCTTGCTGATATGCCGTTCATGTCGTATCAAGTTGACATTAAAGAGGCCGTAAGAAATTGTGGAAGAATGTTAAAAGAGTCCGGTGCTGAAGCAGTGAAGATGGAAGGGGGAAGCCGAATGATTCCTCTCATTGAACAATTAGTTGATATTGGAATTCCTGTTATGGGACATCTCGGTCTCACTCCGCAGTCGATTTACAAATTTGGAACGTATGAAGTTCGAGCAAAAGAATCTGCCGAAGCAAAACAGCTTGTGAAGGATGCGATTGCGTTGGACAAGGCAGGTGTCTTTGGAATTGTCTTGGAAAAAATTCCGGACGTACTAGCAGCAAAAGTAACAAAATCAGTTTCGTGTTCCACTATTGGTATCGGTGCCGGTGCCGGTTGCGACGGTCAAGTTCTTGTTACAAATGATATGCTCGGAATGAATGAACAATTCCGTCCTCGGTTCGTCCGAAAGTATGCAAACCTCTCAGAATCAATGAGAGTCGCTTTCCAATCCTATATTGCTGACGTAAAATCATCGAAATTCCCCTCTAAAAAAGAGAGTTATTAAAGAAAAATTTTTCTTGCATTCAAAATGTAACTTTGTTATTTTGGAAACGTAAAACACGATTAAAGTTTCCTTACAAAATAGCCATACACTGATGGCTATTTTTTGAAGATAGTGGAAACTTAAAAAAATATAAAAGTTTCCAACTGTAAAACCGTTGGTAGATAGAATAGAACTGGAGTTGTTATGGAAAGTATAACAGAAAAAGAACCAAAGGAACGAATCTTAGAACTATCGCGAGACCGATTTTTCAAAATGGGATTTAATAAAGTCACATTAGATGAAATTTCCGGTGAACTCGGGATCAGTAAGAAAACGATGTATAAATTCTTTCCAAGCAAAGAAGAACTTGTTAGAACAATAATAAGAATGACATTGCGATCTGCGCAGAAAGAAGTTGAGCGGATCACAACTCAAGATAAACCATTTGTTCACCGCCTGGCAGAGGTGATGATGTTTATGGGCAAGATGACAAGTCGTTTAGGCAGACCATTCTTACAAGATATGCAGAGATTTGCTCCCTCAATTTGGAAAGAGGCTGATGAATTTCGCAAAACTCATCTTCTTAGTAAAGTTATTTTAATGATTCACCAAGCGAAACAAGAAAATGTATTCCGCAGTGATGTAAATGAAGAAGTTATTGTGATGATGTTGACCGCATGTATACAAAACATTGTAACGCCGGACATACTATCACAGCACTCGTTCTCGCCAAAAGAAGCAATGTATACGATTTTCCATGTAATATTTGAGGGCGCGTTAACGGAAGATGCGCGTAAAGAATTTTTGAACTATGAAATAATAATTCTATGAGGAAAGCAATGAAGAAAAGAATTGTTCCTGTATCGATTATGCGGATGCCAATCCTTGCACTGGTTATTGTGTTTGTTTACGGAATTGTGCCCGGTTGCAGTTCTAATCATGATGGTGCAATTGAATCCAGCGGTATTTTGGAAGCCGTTGAAGTGAATGTTGCTTCCAAAGTGTCCGGACAGCTTCTTCAACTAAATATTCGCGAAGGAGATGTTGTTGCGAAAGGAGACACCATCGCATTGATTGATAATGAAACGCAGCAGTTGATATTACAACAAATGCAGGCTGGTGTCGATCTGGCTGCGGCGCAATATCAACTGCTGTTGAATGGTGCTCGTTCTGAAGATCTTCAATCAGCCCAAGAAAATGTCCGCCAGACGGAATCAAGTTTTCAAACAGCTAAATCTGATTTTGAACGAATAAAGGAATTGTTTACAACGAATTCTGTTTCGAAAAAACAGTATGAAGATTCAGAGTCTCGTGTTACCATTACCCTTGCGCAGTATAATTCTGCAAAACAAAATCTCCAGAAACTTCATCGGTTTGCACGTCCTGAAGATCTCAGCGCAGCAAAAGCGCGGGTAGATCAGGCGAAAGCGCAAATGAATTTGACAAAGAAACAGATTGTTGATTCATACATCATTGCTCCGGTTTCCGGAACGATAACATACAAACCGGTGGAAGAGGGTGAGCTGATTGGAACGGGGACTATTATTGCACGAATTTCACGGCTCGAGAAAGTAGAATTGATGATCTATGTGAATGAGACAGAATTAGGAAAAGTAAAGTTGGGTTCACATGCTGATGTTGTGATTGACACCTACCCCGATAAGAATTACAACGCTACAGTTATTTATGTCTCTCCGGTCGCGGAATTTACTCCGCGTAATGTTCAAACGAAGGATGAACGGACAAAATTAGTGTTTGGAGTCAAGCTTGAAGTTGAAAATACCAACGGTGAATTAAAATCCGGAATGCCAGCGGATGCATACTTAAAATAATAATGAACGCACTGAACATTACATCTGTTTCAAAACATTACGGAGAGCTTGTCGCCGTTGATGATATTTCACTCTCGGTGAATCGGGGTGAAATGTTCGCTCTTGTCGGTCCCGATGGCTCGGGCAAAACGACAACCATCCGAATGTTATGCGGCATTGTTCAGCCGACGAACGGAAATTTATTAGTTTTAGAATTAGATGTTCAAAAACAAAAAGAAATGTTGAAAAAACGGATCGGGTATTTATCGCAAAAGTTTTCATTGTATGGCGATCTTACAATTGATGAAAACATTGAGTTTTTTGCCGAAATCCACGGAGTGTATGACTATCATGTGCGACGCGATGAATTACTTGAATTTACCCGTCTCACAAAATTCAGAGACCGGCTTGCCGAAAAACTTTCCGGTGGAATGAAACAGAAACTTGCATTAGCCTGCACGCTCATTCACACGCCCGATATTATTTTTCTCGATGAACCAACAACAGGTGTTGATCCGGTTTCGCGGCGTGATTTTTGGAAAGTGCTTTCTGCATTACTTAAAACGGGGATCACTATTGTAATGACAACGCCGTATTTAGATGAAGCCGAGCGATGCAGCCGTGTTGCGTTGATGGATGCCGGAAAGATTTTAATGACTGATACTCCGGCAAATTTAAAAAAGGTGATGAATGGTGAAGTAATTGAATTGGTCTGTTCAAATATTAGAAGCTCTTTTTCACTACTAAAGAAATTTTCTCTGGTGAAAGAAGTGCAGGCGTTTGGCGATCGTTTGAACCTTGTGGTGAATTCGTCAACGAATGATATGCAAACGATCATCCACTATTTGAAAGAAAATTCAATTGAAATAATTGAATGGCGTGTTGTAAAGCCGTCGCTGGAGAATGTATTCATTTCTCTCCTGACTGATCGCAAAATAGGAGAATCTTTTGCCGCTAAATAAGTCTGGAAATATTGCTGGGATGATATGAACACTATTGAAGTTGAGAATCTTACAAAAAAATTCGGTGACTTTACCGCTGTTGACCATATTAATTTTGAAGTAAAACAGGGTGAGATCTTCGGATTTCTTGGAGCAAACGGCGCAGGAAAGTCGACGACGATACGAATGTTGTGCGGACTGCTCTCATCATCAAGCGGAACTGCACGAGTTGGCGGATTTGATATTAATCGTCAGGCGAATCTGGTAAAAGAAAATATTGGATACATGTCTCAGAAATTTTCGTTGTATGAAGATCTAACGGTGAATGAGAATATTGAGTTTTTTGGAAAAGTTTATGGCTTATCAGATAGCGATCTTGCGCAACGAAAAGAATGGGTTTTAGATATAGCAAATCTTCACAGTAGAGAAAAAAGTATCACAAAAACTCTCAGCGGCGGATGGAAGCAGCGCCTTGCATTAGGATGTGCAGTCCTTCATCGTCCACGAATTGTGTTTCTTGATGAGCCGACCAGCGGCGTCGATCCTGTAATGCGGCGAAAGTTTTGGGAATTGATCAATGATCTTTCAGCAGAAGGTGTCACTGTTTTGGTTACAACACATTTTTTGGAAGAAGCAGAGTATTGCAATGACATTATTTTGATCAATGCGGGAAAAATTATTGCGGGAGGAAGTCCGAAAGAATTGAAGGAAAATTATGTCAAACATCCTATCCTTGAAGTTCAATGTTCTAATGTTGTTGAAGCAATGGAGAAGATCGAAACTCAGCCGTGGGCGGTTGAGACATCTGTCTTTGGAACATATTTACATGTGAATGTTGAAGATGAAATTGCAGCGAAAGAAAAGATCAAGACAATCCTTTCGGAGAATTCCATTGATCTGTTGAACATTGAACGGATCACGCCGTCGCTGGAAGATGTTTTTATTTACCTGCTGGATCAGGAATCAAAGAAAAATTAATATGTTCAGACAATTACTTCCCATTATAAAAAAAGAATTCCGACAGATCCGGCGGGACAGAAAAGTGCTTGCAATCTTAACACTTGTGCCTGCAATGCTGCTGCTGTTGAACGGCTATGCATTGAATTTTGATGTCCGCGATATTAAAATGGCCGTCTATGATGCGGAAAAAACAGCACAGAGCAGAGAGTTTATCAATAGTTTTATCACGGCGGGATATTTTGAGTATACAGAATATTTAACCGACTATACGGAAGCTCAGAGATTGATTGACGAGGGGACAGTGAAACTTATTCTGGTTATTCCTCCTGATTTTTCTGATAACATTATTTCCGGGCGACCGGCGGCAATTCAACTTCTTGTGGATGGAATGGATGCGAACGCCGCTACCACAATTATCGGGTATGCTCAAGCAGTTACGTTGCAATATTCACAAAAAATTGTGTCGAGTAATCTTTCCAAGATTGGAAGAAAGAGTTACATCCCAATACGATACGATGCACGAATTTGGTATAATCCGGAAATGAAAAGCGCAAAATTTTTGGTTCCCGGATTGATTGCATTTATTTTGGCAATTACCGGCGTGATTGCTACGGCACTGTCAATCGTAAAAGAAAAAGAGAGAAATACACTGGAACAAATTGATGTATCGCCAATTCGACCGATCAATCTCATTGTTGGTAAAATGATTCCATACGCAATCATTTCTCTTGTGGCGGCAGCAATCGTGATTATTACCGCTTATTTTTTATTTGATGTTGTTGTAAAAGGAAGCCTTATTTTACTGTTCATTACAACTTTGTTGTTCATTGTTGCGGCATTGGGACAAGGGTTATTGGTTTCAACAATTGCCGACAGCCAGCAAGTGGCGTTTCAAATTGCAACATTGGTGTCAATGCTGCCGACAATGATCCTCTCTGGATTTATGTTTCCTATTCGAAGTATGCCGTTGTTTCTTCAAATACTTTCAAATATAACGCCGGCAAAATTCTATCTAGTGATTATGCGGGGAATTGTTCTGAAAGGGGTGGGAATAGAAGCATTTTGGGATCAGATGCTTTATTTAATAATTTTTATAACAGTTGTTGTTGCAATAAGTATAAAACGATTTAAAAAACATGCGGTATAACATTAACATCCAGCGCTTACGAGCATTGGTGCAAAAAGAATTTGCGCAATTCTTTAAGGACAAAAAATTGCTGCCAATTATTTTTATTGCGCCAATTTTGCAATTGATATTTTTGGGATTCGCAGCTTCCCTTGATGTAAAGAATATTTCTTTTGTGCTTTGTGATCTTGACAAAACAAGTGAGAGCAGGAAACTGGCGGAAGCATTTGTGAACTCGGGATATTTTTCGATGGAATATTCAACCGAAAATTATAACGATGTTCAACAATATTTGGATAATAGCAATGTTGCAATGGCAATTATTATCCCTTCGAAGTTCGGCAATAAAATATTGAGAATGGAAACGGCAAATATTCAATTACTATTCGATGGCAGTGAAGGAAATTCCACAGCGATTGCTTCAAGTTATGCTGCTCAAATTATCAATCGATTTTCGCAAAATATTCTTATTGATATGATTGGTGATATAAAAAAACTTGGCGGAATAAATGCGGAAATCCGTGCATGGTATAATCCAACCCTCATCAGCAGAAAATTTATGGTCCCCGGTGTTTTGGTGCTTATCCTTTTGATTACCACAATGAATCTTACGGCAATGGCAATTGTCAAAGAGAAAGAAATTGGTACGCTGGAACAATTGCTGGTTACGCCTCTTCGTCCCGTTGAAATGATTATTGGAAAACTGGTGCCGTTCACGCTGATAGGGTTAATTGTTGTTTCTGTGGCAATGGCAGTCATGGTGTTTGGTTTTTCAATTCCAATACGCGGAAGTGTTGTTCTTTTGTTCTTGTTGACTGGATTTTTCTTGATGACTTCGCTAGGGCTTGGATTATTCGTTTCAACAATCTCAAAAACACAACAGCAAGCGATGATGATTGGAATGTTCTTTATCATGCAGCCAATGATGTACTTGTCTGGCTTTGTGTTTCCGGTGGAAAATATGCCTGAAGTGCTGCAATGGATTGCGTACGGAATTCCGATGAAATATTATTTGACCGTCATTCGTTCTATTATTCTTAAAGGAGTTGGAATATCCGATCTGTGGTTTGAAGCGATAATGCTTTTCGGGATGGGGGCTGTAATTCTAATCGCGAGTGTGTTACGATTTAGAGAGAAGGTCGATTAAAAAATCGGGTACCCAAGGGAAAGATATCCGACGATTGGTCCAAGCGCAAGGGGCTGATCAAGCAAATCTCTTCTGACATAAAAACTTCTTCCAATTGATGCATTGATTGGACCCGCAGGTGTATCAAGCGATAATATGATACCGACTCCGTGATGAAAATCTTTTAGCCGAATATCTTCTCGTTGAGGCCAGATACTTCCCAAATCATATCGAAGCCGAAAATATGTATCCCAAATAACTTTAAATGGGAATCGAGTCCTAAATTCTACACTGGTTAAAAAAATCTGCCGGCCGCGTGAATCATATTCTCGAAGTCCGAAGAAAGAATCTTCACCGCCAAGCGCAAATTGCTGGGTTAATGGAAGTGTCTGATCTCCAAATCCCACAACAATTTTTGGGTGAAGGGTAAAATTTTGATACGATGCGTTTGTTTCGTACGCAAAATAGATTTTTGAATAGCCGACATCGCCGACAACGCCTTTTAAAGTTGACGTTGCGGTTTCCCAAGAAAAATTTGTAAGTGAACCGGTGCGTGCAAATGGATACCGGTCCCGTGAGTCAATTGTAGAGCTAATTCTAAATGCTTGAAGGGTAAATTCCTCTGGATTATATCCAGCGCCAGTAATAAATTTTACTTCGTCGGATTCGATACGATATTCGAGATTAAAAATGCCAAATCGTTCCACCTGTTGACCGAGTTGAAATGAAACTCCGTATAACACTTGACGATATTCACCGATCCTTGATCGGGCGAATTTCTTTTGTGTTGTTTGATTGGCATCGTTTGCGTATGTATTAATGTCACGAAGATCATAATACGCATCTAAATTGAAAGTGAAATACGTGTTAAAAAGTCTATTCGCTTGGAAGTCGGCAAGGTATTTTCTGTTTCTCAATCCACCTGCAAAACTGGTGCCTATCTCAGTCGCCGTTCCTAAAAGATTTTCGTTGCGGAATTCTATTGACGGCTGAAGATTTCGTTCATTATCAATTCTAAATCCAAGTCGAGAAACATCAGTAGACTTTTCTTCCATTTGAATTGTGATTACAGGTTGATCGTTTTCGTACCCAACATCCATTGAAACTTGATCAAAAAGGTTTGTTCCGTAGAGATTCGTCAGCGCTTTTTTTCCTGCGCCAACTGTAAAAACATTTCCGTCACGAAATCCCAATTCACGCCAAATGACCCAGTCTCGTGAAATTTCTTTTCCTTGAAGGTAAATCTTACTGATAATACCTTCCCCGATCTCTAATGACAGATTGCCTGTTGCTGGATCAAAATTTGTTTTCCGTATCCGTGCAAGGGAATATCCATTTGAACGGTACAATCCCAACACTTTTTCGTACGCATCTTCAATGAGTGGGGAATTGATCGGCTTCCCGATTAATGAGTCAAATGAGGAAAGCAAGGTTTCCGATTGGATCAAAAAATTTCCGGCAATTGAAACAGAATGAAGCAGTGGATTTGCGAATGCTGAAATTGAAATATTTGTTGTTGAATCCAAAATTGTAATCTCGGCTGTAACATCCTTATACCATCCCTTGCTATACAGATCTGATATCATCTCTCGAATAATCGGAACTGACGATCTAGGATTAGCTCGCAAAATATTTTTAAATGAAGGGTCTGGATATTCAATATGTTCATTTATTGAGTCGATGGTCATGGAAAAATTTGACAGGGGAGAAGCATCATATAACATCTTCCTTTTTTTTGCTTCAATGGAATCTTTTATTTCCTGAATCTTTATTTGTGTGGACAAAGCTCCTTGGCGCTTTACAAATCTAAGATTCGAAAAATCTACCGATGGGTAAAAACCTAAATCCGGTGTTATCACAATTGTTGCGCTATCCAACGCTTTTTTATTTGACTCCTGCGCCATAATATTCACAATCTGATCAGCAACTTCCCATGCATTATTTAATTGCGATGCTGTACGCAATGGGCTAACGGTGTTTACCGCAATGATAATATCGGCTCCCAGTTTCTTTGCAATATCAACTGGGATATTTGAAAGCAAACCGCCATCGGTAAGTTCGAGCGTATCCTTTCTTAACGGATTATATAAAAGAGGAATGGAAATGCTTGCACGCAACGCTTCCGATAGATTGCCTGAACTGAAAACAATACGTTTACCCGAAATAAGATCAGTAGAAACACACCGAAAAGGAATCTTCAAATCATCAAAATTTTTAATTGGATGATAAAGACTCTGTAGGGTCAGTTGGTTAATAAAATTTGTTAATCGCTGACCGCTTGAAACTGCAGAAGGAAGAATTGGAGTTAAACCGTCAAAACGAATGGTCAATTGTTTTCTATCTGCTGCCACCTTATGTGCAAAATAGAGATCTGATCGTTCATTATCTTGTGTGAGGGAAAGAACATAATTCCAGTCTGTAGTGTCAACTAATCGTTCAAGTTCGTCTGTTGAATATCCTGAGGCATATAATCCACCGATAATTCCACCAATGCTTGTACCAACAAT
>Ga0172379_10011556_pt1 | contig 10488 bp, 14 predicted proteins | sample GrowelOW334metaG_FD_119756 | JGI IMG/M metagenome (GOLD analysis project Ga0172379, IMG submission 119756) | Groundwater microbial communities from an aquifer near a municipal landfill in Southern Ontario, Canada - Groundwater well OW334 metaG | ecosystem: Environmental > Aquatic > Deep...
ATTCAAAAGTCTTGTGTTTTGTGCATTTTCTGCTCTACTAACCCATCTACAATTTTTTGGGGAGTAATTACCATTATTATCAATTCTGTCTATTTCCATCCCTGCATTGTAACCATTATTTATAGCCCATTGCATAAAAGGAGTAAAAGCCATCCATTCTTCACAAACGGTTATCCCTCTGTCTGTATATCCATTATTCATTGCACTCTTAACATTGGCACACCTGTTCATCATAGACCTCCATCTGCCATATAAAAGAGTTCGAGACTGCCCGTGTTTAAAGTTTATTCCAGACAATCTCGATGAATGATAGCATCCACACGATTTTATATGGCCACTTTTTATACTATCCATTCGTGCTTCAAAATCAGTGGAACAAAAAGGACACCTGAATATGCAGTGTCTATGGTGCTTAATTACTCCTAAATCTTTAATTATAATAGGCGTAGCCATACGTGGCTTGCTGACTGGATTCAATAAAATAGTGTAGGTTTTCATTGCTTAAATAATCTTTAAAAACTCAAACTCCCAAGCATGATAAGCTATACCCCCGTAATCAGCCCATATAGAAAAAGCGCAAATTTCATCGCCTTTGTGGATTTCAGTCAATATAACACATCCATCGCAAACCATTTCCGATTTTGCTATTCCTTTTACAAATTTTATATGCTCACCGGGATAGGGACTTTCAGTTGGAAATAATTTCCGTCTTTCAGCTTCGCATTTTTTACAAAGAATTTCTCTTTTCATTTCCTTATAAATTTAATCAAAAAATAGGATCGTGATGAACGGGGTTAATAATATTCCTTTTATTCCTTGAGACTTTTTGTTTTAATTCACCTGGCAGAAATTCACCAAATTCCCTTATCATATTCGTCTTAGCAAGAATATGAATAGGTTTAATTACATCAAAGCCTTTTGTAAGTATATTCCATGCAACCCCTTTTGTAAATCCAATATTACAGGAACTTACTTTAGTCCAGTCTTTAATACCAACTTTGGCATTGTCAAACATTTGTTTTAATTGTTCGTTTGTAACAATTTCAGCTAATTTACGTGCATCTGATCTTCTCATACCTTAAAATTTTAATTGGTCAACAGGTGTAGCATAAGTCGGGAGCCAGAGCGCAATAGGCTTATTCTGTTCCTCATCCCCTTCCATGATTGAAAAAATACTATATCCCGGCCAGTAGTTCTTTTTGCTATATTTATAGATATTCAGTAGCCTTTTTCTATATACAGCCCTGCCATACTCAATAAAGTCTGCCGCATCGTACAGCGCACCCAGGTATGGCGGTGTCTTTTCCAGTGCAAGGAACATGAAACTATCAATATCCGTTTTTAGTACTGCACTTGTAATATCCAAGCCCATAGCTACCTGCACATGATAACCCATAGTATAGGCATCCTTTGAAAACTTAACGGGATGAGCCGACACACAACTCTTAACATCAATATCCATTCCAATATCGGGCCTCACAAGATCGGGCTTGGTGCATATCGGGATAATGATATAGTCGGCATTTTTCTTATCGGCCTCTAGTTCTGTAAAATCAGCAATATCCTCTACCTTTTGGAATAATCCTTCTTTATCAAAAATGATCTTTGCGTAAAACGAGTGTTCAATGATCGCTTCCGGTGATTCAATAAGGTTATCGGAAATAAAGGTTTTGACGTTTGCAGCGAGCTTGACAATATTATCGTAATCCTTTTGCTCGATCATCTGTTTGCCTTCATTGATGATTTCCTGTTGAGCCTTTGCCTCTTTATTAGCTGTCAGGGCCATTGTCTTGTCGGGATATGGCTTTTTGAATATCCAAAACGCTTCGTCAATCTTTTTGCGTTCCAGTATCAAAGCATGGATGGCACGACCTAGTATTGTCGCTTTTGTTTCCTTTGCTTCTTTTTCTTCTTCGTTTTCGACAAACTTTTTATAGTAGAACTCTGCCGGAGTGCCACAGCTCTTTATATCGGACGGGCTTATGAAGTTAAGCGGCCTGCCGAAATACTCTTTTTCTGATTGTTGTAAATACATAGTTTTTGAGGTTTAAATTTATATTGGTAATTGAATTTTCTGTAAAACAGTATTTGACACGTGCGTATAAATTTCTGTCGTGCTGCTTGATGAATGCCCTGCAAGTTTCTGAATGATCCTTAAATCAGTTCCTTTCTCTAAAAGAGATGTAAAACAGGAATGTCTTAACTGGTGAAAATGATATTGCTTGCCTAAATAATGCTTTACAAGTTTGTTGCAGCTCTCAGAGGAATACTGTAAAGAGAATTGTCCGTTGAATAGATATTCTTTGGGGCGATATTGTTTATAATAATCCCTGAATAAAATTAAGACGTTTTGCGACAAAGGAACGATCCTGTCTTTATTGCCTTTTGCCTGACGAATTGTGATTATCATTCTTTTGCTGTCAATATCCTCTATTTTCAGGTTGATAACTTCACTGACACGCAATCCAACGGAATACGCAAGCGTTAATATTGCTTTGTGTTTCAAATTCTGTATTTTAGAAATAGAAGAAAGCACGTGTTCTGAATCAATAATCTGCGGCAGATGCTTTTCTTTTCTTGGACGTTCAAAGCATATTTTTGAGTATTTCCTATCCAATACTTTTTCATATAAAAATCTGATTGCGTTAATAACCTGGTTTTGCTGAGATGTAGAAGTAAACTTAAAATTATCCAGATACTTTTGAAAAGCAGAAGAAGTTAATTTTGTAGGAGAAATATCAGAGTAATGCTTTAAAAACTTATCAATGTAATGACAATAGACCTCGATAGTCCTTTTCGAGTAATTAAAGTATTGCATTTTTTGTTTTGCAATTTCGCAATAGTCTGTCTTTTCCATGTTGCTCTATAATTTGTTAAGTAGCATACTTGCTATATAGTAGTTAGCAACAATGCCGAAATATCATTCATCAATAACATCTGGCAACCCTTTTATATTTTCATCCATCGGTGGATAATTAGGTATGTCGGCACAGTTGCTAACAGGGGCTTGCTGCAACGCTGCGTACTTCGATTCAACATTTTCTGCCAACGCTCTTTCTATTTCATATATTTGTCTCCAATATATTTCCTTTGTTGTTTCTTGTCCCCAAATAAACAACTTGAATCCCACGGATGCCAGTGTTAATTTTATCCATTTCAATAATGATATTTTACCCATCGCACTTTATATTTAAATGTTTGTACTTCTATTCAATTTCGGGAGGCGCAGCAGCAAGCCCCGGTACGTTAGCTGCAAGCACTACATTTGTACTTCGATTATAATTTTGTGGGTATTTGTCCATAATTAAATATTTTTTTGCCCACCCGCTTTTAATACAAACATTGCAATATGCCTCCCAGTTCCTTTGCCCGCAGATCCATCCTCAGTTGCCAACCATTTTAAATCTCCTAAGTTTCGCACTTCTCCATGTTCGCCTAAAATTGATTTTAACAGCATAAGCACCCATTTATCAATCGGGTAAACCATAACTACTGTTTTCCCTTTTTGCCATTCAATTATTGCCTTTCGCACCCACGCAGTCATACCTTTCTTTTTACCCTCATGTATAATGGATCCAAAAGGAGGGTTTACGTAATTCGATTTTCCCCATTCACAGGTCAAACCATCAAATCCTTCTGGTAAAGGAAATGGGCAAGGGTCAAAATCAAAGTTAAATTCATCATTTAACTGTTTGTAAACTTCTGTTGGAGTAAGCCAGTAGTGCTTACCATCATCACCGTTTCCAATATGGAACTTGTTTTCTTTTGGATCTAAATTTTTTGCCATCCCTAAAAATATTTAATTATTACTTTATTGTTTCAATTCAAGTTACTGCCTAATTTACCGTGCCAGACAGCTAACACAGTATAAATCGCATTAAAACGACGGTTTATACTCATCGTTAGACAACATTTAGTTTGAAGAAACCACACTTACCATCTTCTATTTCATTATCATAGTCTTTATACTTGAAATATAACCAACCGTAAGTTCCTTTATCTTCAACCTTTATACTTTCTTCTACAACATCATAACCAAAATATTCCTTCTGTTCATCAACTAGAAGTTTCTTCAAACCTTCAATATCTAATGAACCTCTATCAAGTGATACACTATCTCTATGTCCATCAGAAGAAAGTAAATAAATAACGGAATTATGGATTAAATGGTTTGTCATGTTTTTTATATCATCCGCATTGCAGCGGTTTATTGCGGGTTTGAGATTGTTTTTCCATGTTTTTAATCTTTGTTTATGATTATATTCTAATCAAATATGCTCCATCCCAACGCAAATACGCTGCAAAGCGAATGATTTGGTTATTTCTTCTGATTATCAAATCCCAGAGTCCCACCTGGCTTAATTGTATTATCCGGTTTCTTTGTGGTTTCTGCCTTAACGCCCTTTTTGTCTGCAAGCGACTGATTGCCTTTTTCTGATAAAGCAGATAATTTTTGTCCAATCTTTAATGTACTGCTATTTCTTCCAAATATCTCATCGGCTGAAGTGTCACCATCTTTGATAGCTTGTAACAATCCGATCAGAAAGACAATATCGTCACGCTTAATCCCTGCCATAGCACCCTTGCCTGTCAATTTCAAAACGTCTGCTTCGGTTGCCCCGTGGTTATTAATAAATACATCAACAACCTCTTTGCGTTTGGCTATCAGTTTTTCTTCATCTGAAAGGTCGCCAGCAATACAATTCTGCGCAGCGTTATAAGCAGCATCAATGACTGGCTTTGGAATAACAGACAGGACTGCATTACGAAAACTAATGGCGTTACAGGCATTTCCTGTTACTGTAATAAGATCATCGTTATATCTCCCTGTTGTTTTGCTAATGATTGACCTTCGTACCTCAATTCTTACGCCAAGATTTGTTTCGAGATCCAAGCACGTTGCCTCTGATACAATTTGAGTAGGCGTTATTTCTCTAATTTTTGCCTCAACTCTTAAATTCCCCCAACATTGCGCAAGTATTCGAGCCAGATGAACAGAGGCTCCAGTTATGGTCGTTCCCCCCCGTGGCAGTGCATAGCTACAAGTTGCTGCTGCTTCTTTACTCATTGAGACGATTGCGATTGCATTTTCTTGAGAGCGTCTAACATTTCTGGGATAGCGATGAGCAGTCGAAATTTGCACATCGTAAGCTGCTCTTTCAGTAGCTTCAATAGAGCTAACTGAGAAATCTGATGATTGAATTAATTCTTCCATTTTATTTAAAATTTAAGTTAGCAAATTCACCTTTGTATTTAATAGATGCTTGGTCGTAGGCTTTTACAGCAATATCCATGCCCCCAAATATTATTTCTCCTTACAACAAATTCTTCAATCGGTTTTTCTTTCCCGCATTTCTTACAAATCCTTAACATATTACGGATGAATAAAGTCTAAATATTGTTCAATTTTCATGCGGTATTCACTAACACGCTTACCCGATCTTAGTAATTTCATCCTGCTTTCGATATTCAGATAATGCGGTGAACGCTGAAGATCGTAAATCCTTGCGCCTAGCCGGAAGCAACCCCATTTGTTTAATGCTTCGATAGGTGTTACGCTATGGCCTTTTAACAGATGCCTTTTAATTTTCTTTGTCTGACTTAGGCTCTGTCTCTGGTTCGGATTGTTGTTTAACTTTTTCATCGTGAATATGTTTTAATGTTTTATCAATTAATTTCAGTAACGGATCGGTTTGCTCCAGTTTATTATAGAAATACTCAATATGGCAAAACCAAAAATGCCGGACTATCCATTCCTTTATTGTAAAGTGTTTCGCTGACTTGGTGATTTTACGAATAAAAAATGTCCCAAAATCAAACCATAGATTAAACCATTTATGCCTGATGTATGCAAAAATTAGCATTAATGCTATAATTGTATAGATAGCATTAATTAAAGGGTAAAACACATTGACAATTTTATAAAACAATGGTATTTCGATAAGTAGTTTATAAAGCCGTCTTATGTTAGGATCTTCGGATTCTTCCATAATAGGTTTTGCCAACCATAAAATCAAAGGAAAGCATACGCAGGCCCCGATAACGCTGAATAGGTATATTTTAAATAGCAGTGGCATTATTTGTCAAATTTTAATATTGATTTGCCCTTGATTTTATTTACAAACTCTATAACAAACTTTCTTCCGACCTCCGTCCAATAGGTTTGTATGTGCGACCTTTGTATTCCATGATCGTCTATGTAGTTATATGTTTTTGTTCCTGTATATCCCTTGTTTACATACTTTGCATAAAGTACCCATGTTTTCTGGCTTTTATAAATAACGTCATGCTTTTTTAGAAACAAGTTTAATGCTTCAGGACTCATATTTAAGTCTTTTGCTATAATAGTTGTAGTGATTAGTCCCTCTGCTTGCAGTACCTTGTCGTGGTATTCAACCTTTGGTGTGCTTTCCTTGATTATGCTTTCAGCGAGTTCAAGCTGTTTTTCTTTATTTAAGAGCCTTTCTTCTAGTGCCTTTATATTGCGTGCTGAAATTTTCAATGCACGAGCCATGATATACTCATCACTATTAAGCATGAGTTCACGTTTGTTAAACTCGGCAATGAATTGTTCTTTGAATTGGCCCGCCTTATCTCCGGTATAACCCATAACAAGAAATGAAAAGCCGTCTTTCGTGATTTCATACATAGGCATCTCTTTATTTTGGGTGCTAAAATATGAGGACAGCTCAAAATTGAGCCGTCTAAACTCCTGGCTACATGACAACTCTTGTATGTCACGTAATACGTTTTTATGTTCTTTCCCAAATACATTAGCGACAATAAGAGAGGTTGTTACGTCTCTATTACCGTCTTTACTTTTTAAAACTAAATTTTGTTCCATAATATTTAAAATTAAAGGCTCCGCAAACAGAAGGGCTATCAACTACATCACAAAGGACTGTTGCATCTGTTATTGGAGCCGTTATAATTACTTTTTGGTACATGATATAGTAAATAGCCATTACAAATATATGGAATATTATTAGAATAATTCCTGTGTGTTGAATTTTTCTTTTGGATTGATCTTTGGAGGCTCAATTTCTTCCGGTGCTTCATCTTTTGCAGGCTCCTTTGGCATACAGTCACCTTCGTTGTTGAATATACGGCCAGCCTCAATATAGAAAGTTCCTTCTGATAGATTATCTGGTATCTTCTGCACAACGGTAATGATAACCTGAATATCGTTTGCTATTGCCCATTCGTCAAGTGCCTTACGGCTATCGGAATCGAGCGACTCACCGCAATCCAAAAATATTGCCCGTAAATCCGGTTGCATAGCTGCACAAATACCCAAAGCAATCTTCCAGCCTAAAGATTGTGACCAATTCTCACTATATATGTCATTATAGAATAGCCCGTAATTACCTTCAGTAACTTCTTTTATAGCAAGTCCCTTTACTGGCATCTTTGTTTTACGAAGTTTATCGAGCTTCTTATCTTTGAGATCCGCAATGGCAGTAGTGAGATTGTCATATTCGGTCTGTTTGTTTGTTTTGTTTGTCTGCCAGTTCAGGTAATCCGTATAAGCCTGTGCCTGCTGGTTGGCTGTGCTAGCATTGCTTATCTGTTTGTCTATGTCATCAGCAGTCTTGTAATCAGGCTTTGGCAGGTCGGTTATAACATCAGAGATAGCTTTCTTAACCTTAATCAATCCCGATTTCCTGACTGATTGTTTCTTCCCTGATGCGGTAACTTCATCAATGATTAGCGTTATTGCACTTTCAGTGTTACGTAACAGGTTTTGGAAGAAATAAATATCATCATCTTTACGTTTTTCTGTTGCGTTATGGTCCTCAATCTCTTTTTTCTGCTTTATCAGTTCGGCAGTATCTACCGCATCAACCTTTGGAGGTTCGGTTTTCTCGCCAAGTGACTTTAGTTCCCGTCCTGCCAACAATCGGTCATTCTCTTTTAAGGCTATCTGCCTGTTTTCTTCTGTAAAGTCAATTTTCAGAATATCCATAACAGACCTTAGTTTATCTTCCGGCTTCTTATCCAGAAACACCTGTGGCCGGAACGTGAGGTTATTGATTATGGCATTAAGGAAGTTTTGCGGGCTTGTTGGCTTAAAGTTATCCTTAGTGACTACCTCCAGACGGTCTGACTTATCAGTCATCACCCTTTTTACGGTAAAATCTTCCAGTTCGCCTACTATCACGGCCTTATCCATGCCATGAGTAATAATGTCATCCGTTTTCTGTTTGAACCCTTTAAAAAGGATCTCAATGGCATCAATGACGGTACTCTTACCCTGGTCGTTCTTCCCGACCACTTCTGTTAATCCATTTGGCTTAAATTTCAGGTATGCAGCTTTTATAAGCCGCAACCCTTCTATCTGCAAGCCGATTAATTTGTACTTTTTTCGTTCCATTGTATTGAGGTTTATTATGATTAACTGCCTTTATAAGGTTCGATTTTAATATCAACTTTTGAAGTCCATGTATTTTTGAATGTGCCTGATAATCCTTCAAGTAATGCGTCTGCTACAAGCATTGCTCCTTTATCTGTTTTTAACCGAGCAATAAGAGCATTTTTAATTTTAAGTGTAGCCTGAGACACGACATTACTTAATTCATCCCTTACGGCTTTTTCAATTTGTTTCGTGACAGTAAAATCCAGCCATGAATACTTATTATCGTAATCAGAGCGACTTACGTTTCCTTCTGAATTTACTTTTTGATGAAGTATTTGTTTTACTACTTTTTCAATCATTTCATCTTTGCCACCAAGAGCTTCAAGTATTGCAGCTTTGATGTGTTTGTCAACTATTGGAGTGACAACATCTTTGCCTATTTCAAGGCTTACTAAATCTTCTTTTGCCATAATAGTAGGTTTTTAAATATTAATTATTATAATCTGAAATCATCATCGGCATAAGCAACATGGCATCTGCAAAGATAAAAGCATGGGTTTCATCGGTGAATCCCATTGTTATCTGTGGCCTGCCTTCGTCCTTAAACATTTTTAGTATCTGCATGATAAAATCAGCCTTGACACCGTATTTTATCTCTACATTGCCGGGATTAAGGATACTTATTTTCTCTGATGCGTACATCTCAAAGTCAATATCTCTCCCTTCAATGGTCAGGATGTCGCCTTTTATCTCACATCTCAATAAGTGGCTTACGTTATTAATGGCAAATGAAACGGCTTTTATTGCTTGCATGATCTCGCTTACAGGAATGATAACCTGTTTTTCTGTCTTTGGCACAACCGATTTCCAATTAGGATAGTTCCCGGATGATATAAGGTTATTTGCTATGGATTGTTCCGAGTTCCAATAGATAGTCATATCATCACTCTCTGCACAAAATTTACTATTATGGCAGGACACAACAAAGGATGATCCACCTGAAAGCATCATCAGACGGATAGCCCTTTTATCTATCAGCACATCAATTTCAGATTTTCTCTTTATCTGCCGATAGTATAATTTATGAGCATCAGAGCTTACAATATGGTCCTTTGCAATGCAAACCATACTCATAACAGGACGAAAGTCATCATCATCAGCAGTAAACTCTTTTGCAATGTTCATCAGTCTTATCTCGCTACCCGAAAGTGTAAATAGCTCTTTGTATTCCTGTTTCAGAAAGTCCAAAGGATATTCTGCTGGGTGTAGCCCTTTTATTTTTGTTACGGAAGCTGAATTTTCAAAGGTTATGTTGTCTGCTTCATCGGAATTGATGAGATAAGGGGCTTTTATTGTCGCTATACGTGCAATGAAATTAACAGCATTGATAACTATTGCAGGGGAGCCTTCCTTAAAAGGGAAATAGTGCTTAATTCGGATAGATAAATCCAGATGGGTAAAATACAAAAACTGCGAATCAATATAGAGGCAGTCCAGTACTGGCAGTTTCTTATTATTCCTGCCAAAGATGTTTCTGATAGCTTTTAAAGTTTTGAGGTTCATAATGATTTATTTTTTATGAGGTTTAAATGTATATTTCCATACAAAGGGATTTGACGGCCATGAGCTGAAGCCATGAATGGTTATCCATGTGTTTTGAAAGTCAGCAATACCCTTGAATCCTTCGGCAATAGCATCTTCTTTGGTAATATCATTCAGCCTTTGAGCCGTGACATCAGTGATCTGGATGAAGTGCCGGGCAGCTCTTTCAGGCATAAATAATTTATTACTCCAATCATACATAGTGGATCGTAGTATAGGACCAAAATCAAAAGCATACCAATATTCTTCATCTTTTGGATGATGTATCGGACGGGCAATATGATACGGTTCTTTCAGGAATAGAATTTCTCCCGGTTGGTATCGTGGCCTGACGTATGAGGCATCAAAGTAGAATTGATCGCCTTCAAATAGTCCATAAGTACCTTTTAATTTGAATAGTTTTTCTTGTCCGTCTTTGTAACAAATAATATCGCCGTTTTTATCTACTCTAATAACTGCATCAGGGTTAGTTTCCATACCTTCAAAGATAGGTTGCGACCAAAAGGAATAATCAGTATCCGGGAAGATTA
>Ga0172379_10011558_pt1 | contig 10487 bp, 8 predicted proteins | sample GrowelOW334metaG_FD_119756 | JGI IMG/M metagenome (GOLD analysis project Ga0172379, IMG submission 119756) | Groundwater microbial communities from an aquifer near a municipal landfill in Southern Ontario, Canada - Groundwater well OW334 metaG | ecosystem: Environmental > Aquatic > Deep...
GAGATAATTGCGGAGTTTAATGCTATCTGGGGAAATGATTTTGCTGGCGGATTACCACTTGTCTCAATCATAGCACTTTCTTACAACCAGCTCGAATACACAAAGTCATTCGTTGAGTCTGTAATTAAACATACAAACGTTCCATTTGAACTAATCCTTGTTGATAATGCGAGTAATAATGAAACAGTGGATTATCTTAATTCACTATCCGAAACAGACGACCGGATCAAAACTATTTTCAATTCAACCAACTTGGGATTTCCGAAGGGCGTAAATCAAGGCATCAATCTTGCAGCCGGGAAGTATATTCTAATCGCGAACAATGATATTGTTGTTACAAAGGACTGGATAGAGCGGATGATCGAAATTGCAGAATCAAAGAATGAAATCGGTTTAGTGGGACCGATCAGCAATGCCGTGAGTGGTGTTCAGCTTGATAAAGGAGCAAAATATGATTCAATTGTACAGATGCACAAATACGCAAAGCAAATTCAAAAGAAAAATCAAAACAAGATAGTTGAGTTTCCCCGAGTAGCATTTCTTTGTACGTTGATTAAAAAAGAGGTAATAGAAAAAATCGGCGGGCTTGATGAACGGTTTTCTCCGGGAAATTTTGAAGACGATGATTTTTGTTTGCGTGCTCAAGTTGCCGGGTATAAAACAGTTATTGCACAGGATGTTTTTATCCATCATTACGGTTCAAAAAGTTTTAAAGCTAACGGCATTGATGAATACGCAAAACGATTGGAACATAACAAACAAGTGTTTATTGAAAAATGGGGAGCTGATCCCGAAGAGATTTGGTTACAGGGAAAATCATTTAAGAGAAGAAACCCGGCATTCCCAATCGATAAAGATCCATTTACCGCAAACATAAAACGCGCAATGATTTATCTTGAGGATAAGGATTATCAATCTGCTTTTGACTATTTAAATGAAGTTATTGAAAGTTTTGAAGAGTATTCCTCAAAAGATTTTGAACACATTGGCTTCACTGATTTACTTAATCTTGCAGCCAATGCTGCTCTGATGACAGGTGATTATCAAAAAGCAAGTGAACTTTTTGAGAAAGAATTAAATGCAAATCCGACATCGTCTCGTGCTTGTGCGGGTTTGGCAGAAACATTTTTAATACAAGAAAAATACAATGAGGCAAAAACCATGCTTGAATGGGCAGTGAAAAATAATCCTGAAAATCAATCTGCGTTGAATTCTCTCGCAAAAGTAAATCAACAACTTGGACTGCCTGATGGCGATAATTCGCTCACTGAACAAAAAAGTGTTGATGAGCAAATAGAAGCATTGTTTGCGGAAACGTATGCTCTATATGAGAAGAAATTGTTTAATGAATCTCTTGCTGTGCTTATCGAATTGGAAAAATTTATTGAAACTAGTCCGGAAGAAATAAAACCCGAAACAGCGGCTTCGGTTTTTAATCTTTCCGGTTTTAATTATCTGGCGTTAGGAGAAAATGACATGGCTCAACAATCATTTGAAAAATCGTTAAATAGTTTTCCGGAATCTTCAACTGCATGCGCGGGACTCGGTGAAATTTTTTATCTTCAGGGAAAGGATGCGGAAGCAAAAACCATGTATGAGTGGGGAGTGAAAAATGACCCAACTAATCAAATAGCAGTAAACGGACTCAAAAAAATAAATGAGGCGCTTGGCCTAGCACATAACGACAATTCCTTAAATGCTCATAAAAGTATTGAAGAACAAATTGAAGAATTGTTTACGGAAGCCCACACACTTTATGAAAACAAGTATTTTAATGAATCTCTTGCTATACTTTCTGAATTAGAAAAATTTATCGAAAACAGTACAGAAGAATTACATCCTGAGACGATAGTTTCAATCCTTAATCTCTCCGGTTATAACCACCTTGGTTTGGGGGAAATAGAGAAAGCGCGCGAGTCGTTTGAGAAGGCTTTGGGTATCAGTCCAAGTTCATCATCTGCCTGCGCAGGGCTTGGTGAACTTTATGCATTGCATGAAATGAATACAGAAGCAAAGACAATGTTTGAATGGGCTGTAAAAAATAATCCCGAAAATCTTAGAGCAGTTAGTTCTCTTTCAAAAGTAAATCTTAAGCTAGGATTCGGTAAAAATCACAATTCGCTTGTTATCAAAAATATTAATCCGCTACGGCAGAACGAAGCCAAACTAGAATTGGCTGAGAAACTGATAAGCGAAGACAAAAACGATGATGCCGAAGCCCTTTTACTGGAAATATTGGGGAGCGAACCGACTAATGTTATTGCTCTTAACAATCTTTCGGTTATTGAAGTACTAAAAGAGAATTATGAAGATGCAGTACAATTGATTGCTAAAGTTCTTGCAATTAATCCGGAGGATGAAATAGCGATGGGAAATATGGATTATTTAAAAGAAAAATTAACTACGGTCATTCGGGCTTAAGGTTAAACAAAAGTGGAATTGGAACTACAGAATAACAAAGTTGAACGGCTGCTTGATGCCGCAAACCGGTATTTTGATACAAGTGAGTTTACGCATGTAGAAGAATGTTTAAAAGAAGCGTTAACATTAAATCCGGATAATTTTTTAACTCTATTTCAGCTCTCAAAACTCTACTACACAAAAAAAGAATATGAACTTGCTGAATTTTATTTGTTGAAAACGGTTCGCGTAAAACCAAATATTGCCGGAATCTTTTCTGTCTTAGGTATTGTTCAGAAAGAATTGGGGAAATTTGACGAAGCCGAACAAAGTTATTTAAAAGCAATTCAACTTAATCCTGGATTTGATGAAGCTTATTATAACCTTGGGATTCTCTTATACAATAAAAAACAATTAACCCGGTCCATTCACTATTTCAACAAGGCGATTGATTTAAATAGCAACTTGTACCTTGCTTATTATAACATGGGGAATATTTACCGCGAACTTGAAAAATATGATGAAGCTATTCAATCGTATACTTCAGCAATTCAAATTAAAAATAATTTTTCGGATGCCTATTACAACCTCGGAGTTGTAACCGAGCAATTATTTGATCATCAAAAAGCTTTACAATTTTATGATCTTGCCTTGATTCACGATAAAAATCATGTCACTTCGCATTGGAACCGCGCTATTATTTTGCTTCTGCTTCAAAATTATGAGGAAGGATTTAAGGAATACGAGTGGAGAAAAAAAAAGAACGACTATCCCAAAAGAATGTTTTCAAAACCGGAATTGTCCGGTGAAAATATTAAAGGGAAGACGGTTTTTGTTTATGATGATCAAGGATTGGGAGATACAATCCAATTCGCTAGATATTTACTCAAATTAAAAGAATTAGGTGCTAATGTTTTTCTTGAATGCGATAAAAATTTAATCACGCTGTTTAACGGATTCTTTGCGGTAGATCGACTTATTGAAAAGTCTAACAAACATGAACCTGAAATTGATTATGATTATCACATCTCTCTTCTAAGTCTTCCATACTATTTCAAAACTTCATATCAAACCGTTCCGGTTGAGGCGCCATATTTATATTCCGATAAAATGTTGACGGAAAGATGGAATAGAATTATTGGCAAAACTAATAAAGTAAAAGTCGGTTTAGTTTGGGCAGGGAATCCCCACCACACAAGAGACAAACATAGGTCTATTAATTTTTCTGCATTTGAAAAGCTACTCTCAAGAGAAGAAGTACAATTTTACTCTTTGCAAAAATATCTTGATGACAATGCGAACTTAGTATTAAAAAATTCCAATGGCATTGCCAAATTAGAAATAGAATCGTTTGCCGATACCGCCGCGATAATAGAAAATTTAGATTTGGTAATTTCAGTCGATACTTCAGTTGCACATCTTGCCGGAGCAATGGGCAAACCGGTTTGGAATCTTATCTATTATTATCCTGATTGGCGATGGGGTTTGGAGAGTTCAACAACTCTCTGGTATCCTTCAATGAAATTATTTCGACAACCAAATCCGTTTAATTGGCAAAGCGTTCTTGAAGATGTAGAAAAAGAATTAAAGATATTTGTTCGACAAAAAAAGAAAGAGTAAATGTACAATCCATATAAAATAAATCTCTTGAAAGCCGAAAGACTGCCCGCTTTTTCATTAGTATCAAATAACCATCCGCGAGTACTCTGCCGGAATATTGGATTGCTGGCGCTATGATTACACTAAGTATGATCGTCAAGAACGAAGAAAAATATCTTGCGGCTTGTTTGGAGTCGGCTAAGAATATCGTTGATGAAATTGTTATTGTAGATACCGGCTCAACCGATCGCACGATTGAAATTGCAAAAAAATATTCGGCAAAGATATTTCACTTTGAGTGGATCAATGATTTTGCCGCTGCACGCAATTTTGCGCTTGAACAATCCTCGGGAGATTGGATCTTATATCTTGACGCAGATGAATGTCTGTCAAATAAATCAGTTAATGAATTAAAAAGATTAACAAGAAACAGAAAACGCGAAGCATATAGTTGTATTATAAACAACGTTGATGAAATTAATTTCCGTCCTTCGGTTATGACCTACGTAAGGCTATTTCCAAATGATAAGCACGTAAGATTTGAAGGAAAAGTACACGAACAAATTGAAACAGCATTGCGGAAAAATAATTTCACAATAAAAAGTTCAACTATCGAGATTGATCATTACGGGTACAATCTTTCCAAGGATGATTTGAAACTTAAGGCAAAAAGAAATCTATCCATTTTGCTTAAACAATTTGAGGAAAGCAGGTCATCGTATTATGCTTTTCATTTGGGACAGACTTACGCAGTATTGAATGAAATAGAAGAGGCAGAAAAATATTTTGTTGCCGCACTGCAAGATGTCAAACTCAAAAATGAATACAGGTCACTCGCTTACCGGTACATTGCAATCAATAATGCAAACAGGCAAAATTATACAGCGGCTTTTGACTTTATAAATAAAAGTCTGCAATGCGATAGTGAACAGCCCCTTGCTTTGTTTGCCGCCGCAAATATTTATCTAAAACTTGGAGATATGATCACTGCTGAAAAATATAGTCGAAAAGCTTTTGAGGTAAATAGGAAATATTTAAAGGGAGAAAAAACGTCTAATCAAAATATTTTAATTGATGAACTTCATCTTTGCTATTATGGATTGGAAATCGCTTTACGCTCCAACAATAAAGAATTATTTAATTTCTTTTTCAAAGAATATTCGCTGCTAAATAAAACTTCCGGAGCCGGTGAATTAGAATTGTTTAATCAATTACTAAACAATACTTTTATAACTAATGAGAAATTGGCAGCTTTTGCTCATTTGATAACGGCTTCGAATATAGAAGTCGTTCTCGCGTTATTTGATCATTATAAAGAGAGCCGTACAAAGTTAGAACTGCTTCAACTTATTGAAGAAAGATTTTTGGAGAATTCCAGATTCTTAAACAAGTATGGAATGTTGTTGATGGAAGCGCAAAAATATCCGGAAGCAGTAAAAGCATTCGAACAGTCTATTCATAGTAACGACAACGATCCCTCAACAATATTCTATCTTGTATCGGCATATCTTCAAAACGGAGAACCGGGGAAGATCAAGCAACTTGTTTTTGATGCAGAGAAGAAATACGCTACCCAGGAACAAGTTCTTTCACGTCTCAAGCTACTCAAAGAAAAACTTCCTCAAATATTTTTTTAATTTTTTTTCAAAGAAGGCTAAACTATTATTTTGCCCTTGCGATAATGTAGTTGAGATGCAAATCTTATTTAATAACAAGTCAGGCAAGGACGCCTGATAAAAACAACAACAAAATATACATGGAGGTATATTATGTCTTTCTCTATCAATTCAAATCTCGGTGCTGCGGCTGCTTACAATTCATTAGCAAAAGTAACTGCACAAACACAATCAGCTCAATTACGTTTAGCTTCATCCAAAAAAATCAATTCGGTTTCTGATGATACGTCAGGGTACCAAGTTGGTAAAGCTCTCCAGGGTAAAGTTTCTATCATGAAAGGTGCTCAAGGAAACATTAGCTCTGCAAAGAATTTATTGGCAACAGCCGAAGCAGCTCTTTCAAGCATTAATGATCTTGTTATCCAAATCAAAGGAAAAGTTGCTGATGCCAGCGATCCTACAAAGAACAAAACTTCGCTTGCTGCAGACATTACCGCTCTTGGTGCTGAAATAAAATCAATTTTCGATAACACGAAATTTAATGAAACTGCTTTGTTAAGTGGTACATCAGGTACAACTAGTTTCGAGTTCAAAACCGGTGATGCAACTGGTGACAAAATTGCTATTGATTTGCATAATTTCAATGCTGCAACTCTTGGATCAATCACTGCTTCTGCCGCTGCAGATTTACTTACTGTAAGTACAGCTACTATTCTTTCCGGCCAAGTAGATGATCTTAGCTCTTCAATTCAAGATGCTTTAGGTTCAATTGGTAATTACGGACAAAGATTGGACGTAAAAGACGAATATTTAACTAATGCTATTTCAAATGCAAACGCAAGTATTAGCCGTATATTTGATACCGATATGGCTCTGGAACAAATGGACTCAACAAAGAGTCAAGTTGGTGGCCAGATAGGTGTTTCGATGTTAGCTCAGATGAATCAAACTCCTAGCCAAGTTATGGGCTTATTCAGATAAGAATTCGTTCATTCACTTTCCCTCCCGGCAAAACCGGGAGGGAAATTTTTTATTTGACAATAAGGAATTATAACAATGCAGTATTCGGCTTTTCCCAATAATCATTCAAGCAGAATGAACCAATACTTAGTTAAGGAGATTATGGAAGCAACTCCACAGCAGCTCCTTATTAAAGTTTATGATTTTGCAATTGTGAACTGCAATAAACACAATATGGTTAAAACAAATAATGCGATCCAGGAACTCATCAACTCATTAAATTTTGATACGGAACCGGTAAGAGAGATCTCAACCGGATTGATGAGGCTGTATTTGTTTTGTCAAGAGCAAATGAGATTAAAGAAATATGATATCGTGAATACTATCCTGGTAGAATTAAGAGCCACATGGGTGGAAGCATTTAGGAAACTATAGGGTTTTTATGGCACTCGATATTTCTTCATATTCCAAAATTACAACACTAATTGATGCCTACACAACTAGCCAAACAGACAAATTAGTAACTCCCATTGTTACTAAACAAACGCGTAGTAAAGACATCTCTACGGGCTACACCGACTTATCAAAAAAGTTGGATGCTCTAAAATCGGAGTTGGTAGGTCTAAAACAAACAGGTGCCGATTCCGTTTTTGCTTCTCGTGCAGCAACCTCTTCTGACTCAAAATTTGTAACCGCTACGGCCACAAGCGCTGCTTCATCAAGCAGTTTTGATCTCCGGGTCGACCAACTTGCAAAAAGTGATATCGCAGTTTCTCCGGAAGCTGTTTCTGCAACGGCAAATCCAATCACAGGAACGCACACCTTTACGATTAAAACAGGCGATGGAACCACAGGCGAATACACAGGCAATGTAGATGTTGCTTTTACTGCTTCAGAAACAAATAAAACCGTTATGGAGAAAGTACGTGACGCTATAAATTATGACAAAGCGGTTGTTACATCAACGGCTAAGACGGGTGCTTCGGCTTATTCAGGTGGAGCGACTTCCTTTAATATTGATCTTAACGGGTCTGTACAAACAGTTGCACTTACCGGTGGCGGTACATATTCTCAACTTATTGACGAAGCCATAGGGCAAATAACCGCGAATTCGAGTTTGGGCGGTATTAAAGCGGAAAAAATTGTCGATTCTCCTACTGTTGGCGACGTCCAATTAAAACTAACCGTTTCTGATTCTTCAAAATATATTTCTATTTCTCATCTAGGCGGATTTAATGCAGTCTCGGATTTAAATATTGGTGTTACCAAAGAGAAAGCGGCTTCGGCAATCGTCTCTGCTTCAGTATTTGCACCGGATTCGGCGAATTCTCAATTTTCTCTTACCGCTAAAACTCCCGGGCTCGATAATAGAATTACATCTATTGCCGATAGCGGACTTTCAACTGCAATGACAACCATCGGTTTAAATCTGGGAACGACCAGACCTGTTTTTAATCAAACAACTGCTCCAGACACGGCAGGCTTTGTTTATGCTGATGTTACGCAAAATGCTAATCTCTTAAATGCAAAAATTCAGTTTAACGGATTAAATTTTCAAAGAAATACAAACTCAGTTACAGATCTTGTCAACGGTGTTACGTTCAATCTCAAATCCGTTATGCAGGCAACGGACACTACGGTAAGCGTTTCTGTGGCGACCGATAACGCGAACATCAAAACTAAAATAGATAGCTTTATTACTAAGTTTAATGATCTTTATGTATTCATTGATGCAAAAAGTCAAAGAAACTCAGGAGAAAAAGGCATTTTCACTAATGATTCCAATACTACTTCTTTATTAAACTCTTTTAGATCAAATTTGAGTTCAAAAGTAGCCGGTCTTGCAGATGGTGATTTAAGTTTTCTCGCTCAAATCGGGATTACTTTTAACTCCACCACCGGTTTGTCTATTTCGAACAGTACGTTGTTTGATAATAATTTGACCGATAAAATCTCACAGGTTGAAGCTCTTTTTAATTCATCAAGCGGAATTGCAAATACTGTTTATGATAAAATAAATCCATATCTGGGAGCTGCGGGCTACCTTGCTTCTTCAAAAAAATCGTTAGACAGCAATGTTACTTATATGGAAACAAAAATAACTGCAAAGAAAAAACAGATTGATAAAGCGGCTGAAGCGATGAGAAATCAGTACCAGGGGCTGCAGGCTCAAATGGTTACTTTGAATAACAATGCAATGCTGTTTGGCATTAACGCCAACGTCTTATAAGAGGGTGATCTCGTGGAAGAAAAAATCAAAATAATTGAAATAACTTTTAAAAAAGTACTGAATTACCTCGAAGTACTTAGTGAAGAAAATTTTAATGTAATATTTCCAAAAGCGAAATTGGGAATGGAATACGTCAATTCGATCAAAACGGAGCTAAAAAGACAATTCCCGCGTGAAGAGCTACAAAAATTTGAAGAAAGATTATTAGCTCCGGCTAAACTAATCAAAAATAAGTTCGATGATATAGTTACATTAAAACAAGCAAGGCTGGCGGTGATTGCAAAAGAGATTTCGCACTTACAAAACCAGAAAAAAATAGTGAACTATTATAGGTAACCAAAATGGATATAAAAGCAATTACAAATTCTTTTTACTTTCCAAAAGAGATTAAAGGGAAAAAGACTGAGGGCTCTTCAGAGGAAAAGGCTAAAGACAAATTAGTAATTTCTCCGGAAGCCAAATTGATGCAGACATCATCACTTGATGCGGCTAAGCTTACTACTATCCGTGAAAGAATTGACAGCAAATTTTATGATAAAGAAGACGTTGTTGATCAAGTTGCTTCTTCTATCTTAAAAGAAATAACCGGCGAATAATTTCTAAGGGGAAACAGCTTCAAATTCTTTGCCGGAGTCTACGGCACCAAGAGGGTTCTGTTCAATTTCTCATTCATATAAAATGGAAGTAGTTATTTCCACATCATCAGTGTTGTGGTTCTTCTCAATAGTATGCCCAATCCTTTAGTTGCAATACGGCAAAATGCTGTGTGTTCCATTCTTCTCCATCACTTTTATTGTTTGTCTCCTAGTTCGATTATTTAATTTAAACCGTTCAAAAGGTTTCCGCTTCTTCCCTTCATATCTTATGTTAACTTCTCAAATAGTTACTTTTTTATACCCGGTGATGAAAGTGAAACCATGACAATTCCACAGCATGCAATCCAATCAGGATTGATTTGTCTTTTGATCCCCAAACTGCGCAACCGGTATATTATTATTTCGGCAATAATGCTTACGATTATTCCGGATGTAGGAAGATTATTTCAACAGAACCCGGATGATTGGACCAAGTTTTACCAATGGGCGCACACAACGTGGTATTGTTTTCTGATTCCATTTTGGAATTTACATATTGCTGAGGATTATCTTATGCATCAACCGCAAGGCGGCTGGTATTGGTGGGCGTATTATGTAGAAGGCTTGTTATGGCTTCTTGAAGCAATACTGATTTATGCTATAATTAAACAAAACTACTATAAGCGGAAACAAACCGTTATTTAAGTGATCAAGAAACGTTGCATGATTTTTTGAAATCGGGAGGCACACGAAATTTTTACGTGGCTTCACCCTGTGTTATTATATATCGCTTTTTCTGGGCGGTGATCTAAAATTGAGTATTTTATATTCCCCCCGCTCAAATTACTTAATAACCGCCAATCAATTCTTTTTCTATATTCCAATTGACTTGCCTATTTTAGCAGAAGCATTTTGAAAGTTTTACTACAAGAGCCGGAGAAACTTTTGCCGTATTAAGTTTTCATTAACTTTCATCAAAGGGGAATCACTCCGGTTTATATTTCAGCTGCTTAAAAAGAAACCTAACTATTAGAGGATCGAATTAATGGTCAATAGAATTTCTCTAAATATTTTTCTATCACTGCTCATTCTTTTTCTTTTTCAAAA
>Ga0172379_10011559_pt1 | contig 10486 bp, 9 predicted proteins | sample GrowelOW334metaG_FD_119756 | JGI IMG/M metagenome (GOLD analysis project Ga0172379, IMG submission 119756) | Groundwater microbial communities from an aquifer near a municipal landfill in Southern Ontario, Canada - Groundwater well OW334 metaG | ecosystem: Environmental > Aquatic > Deep...
TACATTACACATTTTCAAAGAGGTTGTCTCTTTGAGTGAATAGTGAAAAATGAAAAATAATTTAAGACTGTCATCCTGAACTTGTTTCAGGTTCTTTTTTCATTTCTACTTTTAAAAACTGTCTGAACCATGATTCACATGATTTACCTGATTGCCTTAATTAATACAAAAAACAAATCCTACTAATCCTTCAATCTTGTAAATCAAGGTTCAGACAACATAATCCATAACTCAATATACACTCACTTTTACTTTTTTTTTCTGGATTTAAGCAGTTTCAAGGTTTTATCAAAATCGGTTTCCAACTTGTCTTCCTCTAATATCCGGGATAAATTATATCCCTCATATTCTTGATGTGCATGCTCTAATGCTAATTCATTAGATATTTTTCCTGCAGTTGTTAGTATATCTCTGTCATTCAGATTCAAAAAAGCATCTAATTTAGCAATCCAATCTTTCATATACATTGGTATTCTTCTCAAAGCCTGTCCTTCTGCAAACACTAAATATTGTTCGGTCAGGTTATTTAAAGTCAGAAGCTCATCTTCAGAAAGATAATTTTTTGCGATTTCTACGTCTTGTTTTCTTACTTTTGTTCCTCTCCAATTCGTAAGACCCATATTTATTTTTTTACTATCAGCTCTTTCAAAGATGATTTCTGCGGCAGTTTTACCTGTAATCGCCCAGTGCATTTTGTTTTGAACAGTTTTAAAAAAGTTTATACTAATTTCTAATGTCGGGTCATAATCTACACTTGAAGAGTAAATATCTGTTATTTTTTGGTAGAAACGCCGCTCAGAAGTCCGTATATCCTGAATGCGTCTAAGAAGTTCTTCAAAATAATCAAAAGGAAGGTCAGGATTTTTCAGCCTTTCGTCATCAAGAACGAAACCTTTTATTATATATTCTCTAAGTCTTTGTGTCGCCCACTGCCGAAAATGCGTAGCTATTGAAGATTTTATTCTATAACCTACTGATATAATTGCATCAAGATTGTAAAATTTCTGATTGCGTTCAACATATCTGTAACCTTCTTTTTGAACTTGTAAGAAATCCTTACAAGTTGAATCTTCTACTAATTCACCTTCATTATAGATGTTTCTAAGATGAATAGTAATGTTTTGAGGAGTTGATTGAAACAACTCAGCCATCATCTTTTGCGAAAGCCAGACGGTTTCATTATCAAGCCGAACATCAAGCTTAGTAGCTCCGTCTTCAGTCTGATAAATAACAATCCGGCTTTCAGGTTTATTTTTTATTATTTCCTTCTTCATAACTTTTAAATTCCGTGCAATCCTAAAATTTGCTAAATCGGTTATTCAGACAACCCAATTTTGCATTCTCTTAAATCAAGGTAATCCTTCAATCTTGAAAATCAAGGTTCAGACTCACTTAATAATAACCAAACTCTGCGTCTGCACAATAGCACCGCAACGCACCTTAACAAGATAGTAGCCTGTTGAAAGTCGGCTACAATCAACGGTTTTCTCATTAGCACCTGCAAGACAAGGCTCGGATAAAGACAACACTTCTTTACCCAGATAATCATAAATGCTAAGCTGTACCAGAGTTTCAACATCGTTGTTAAATTTTAGTCTGAATGTGTTGATTGCAGGATTGGGATAAATATAGACATTATCTTTGTTATCAGAACCGGAAAAATCTCCAACTGAAGAAATACCTGAAATGTCCCAAATTCTAATTGTGCCATCTGCACTTCCGCTTGCTATTTTGCTACCGTCAGGGCTGAAATCGACGCTATAAACATACGATGTATGTCCAGTAAGAGTTTTGATTTCTGCACCTGTATTTGCCTCCCAAAGTTTTATAGTTTTATCATAGCTACCACTGGCAAATAAGCTGCCGTCAGGACTGAAATTAATACTCATAACAGCTCTAGAATGTCCAGTAAGAGTTTTGATTTCTGCACCTGAATTGACATCCCATAATTTAATAGTTTGATCTCCACTTCCACTCGCTAATTTACTACCATCAGGGCTGAAACATACGCTATTAATCGAAAAAGTATGTCCTGAAAAAGTTTTTATTAATGTACCTATAGCGACATCCCATAACTTTACTGTACTATCACGGCTCCCACTAGCCAATTTACTACCATCAGGGCTGAAACATACGCTCGTAACATCATCAGTATGTCCTGAAAAAGTCTTGATTAGCATACCAGAAACAACATCCCAAAGTTTTAAGGTTTTATCTCCGCTTCCGGTTATCAATACATTGCCGTCTGGATTAAAATCTACACAATTAACCAAATCAGAATGGCCTCTAAGTATTTGTAATTCTGAACCTGTATATGCATCCCATAACTTTGCTGTACTATCACTGCTCCCACTTGCTAATATGCTTCCATCCGGGCTGAAACATACGCTTTTTACAAATGATGAATGCCCATCAATAATTCTCATTACTGAACCTGTGTTTTCATCCCAGAACTTTATTGTATTATCCCAGCCACCACTTGCTATTTTACTGCCGTCAGGACTGAACTTAGCAACATTAATCCTCGAAGTGTGCCCAGCAAAAGTTTTGATTTCTATACCTGAAATTACATCCCAAAGTTTAATAGCATTATCAAAGCTACCACTGGCAACTTTGCTACCGTCCGGGCTGAAATCTACGCTATATACTTGCGCAGCATGACCTGTGAGAGTTTTGAAATCTGTACTTGAATTTACATTCCAAAGTTTAATGGAATTATCTGCACTTCCACTTACAATTTTACTGCCGTCAGGACTGAACTTGATAGAATTAATTGATGAAGTGTGTCCTGAAAAAGTTCTCAATTCATCTCCTGTGCTTAAATCCCATAATTTAATTATACCTTCAAAATACCCACTAGCTAATTTATTTCCATCAGGACTGAAACAAACGCTCGTAACAAACATATTGTGTGCAAGAAAAGTTTTAATTTCCTCACCTGTATTAATATTCCATAATGTTATTGTACTGTCAACCCTACTTACTAATTTACTACCATCAGGACTGAAACAAATATTTACACTAGCTTGTGCAAAAGAATCTTCCAAAATAGTTCGTATTTCTTCACCTGAGTTTGCATCCCATAAAGTGATTTTGTTATCAGCACTTCCACTTGCTATTTTGTTTCCATCCGGGCTATAATTGACACTGAGAACAAAAAATATATGCGCTCCAATAGATTTGATTTCAAATCCGGTATTTGCATTCCATATTTTTATTGTACTATCTCCTCCTCCGGCTATTTCAGTACCATCCGGGCTGAATGCAATACAATAAATATATCCTATATCCTCTCTTATACTTAAAATTGTATCTCCGCTTGCCACATCCCAAATAAAAATTCCCCCTGCTCCACATGATGCCAGTTTGGTTCCATCAGGACTGTATATAACTTGTCGTAATGTTCCTAAGCCAAGGATTTTTACAGGTATTGACTGTGCATAGGCAGGTATAAAAGAACTTATTACAAATAAAATTACATAAAGCTTTTTCATTTCAAATCCTTTTATTTATTTTCAAAATATTTTTCCACTTTAAAAACAATTTATTTTTAAAAAATGTCATCCCGAACTTGTTTCAGAATCAAGTATTCATGGGTCTTTTGGATTCTGAAATAAATTCAGAATGACTAAGAAAACCTTAAAGTAAAACCTCAACTTTACGAACTTTGCATATTTCAAAGAAGATTCCGGACAAGCCGGAATGACGCATCTGCTCTTACTTTACAAACTTTATGAACTCTAGAAACAACCCCCGGCACAGTTTTATAAAATAGAAGAAAGAAAATAGAAAAAAGAACTGAAGATGGATTCTCGCTTTCGCGGGAATGACACTTTACTCTCTCTCTTCAATTCATAATTCATAACTCAAAATTATTATTCGTTTATGCGTCCTTTTGTTTTCTTTACTCTGTATAGTTGTGAATTTATTTCGTATCGGCGGATTTTATTATGCAGTGTCTCCCTGCTGATTCCAAGCAGTGCGGCGGCTTTGCTTACGTTGCCGTTGCAACGTTCGAGAGTGGCTTCGATTTTTTTCTTATCCACCTGCGCTAAATCTTCTTTCAGAGTTCTGTCCTGCGAAATCAGATTTTCCTTAGTGTTAGCCGGTCTGGAGCTTTGTGTGGTAGAAAGAATTCTGTGCAAATCGGCAATTTCCACGTGGTCGTGCGTTACAGTCTGGAGAGAAAGTCTTACAATACTGGCTAATTCGCGGACATTGCCGGGCCAGTCCTGCTCCTGCAGAAATTCCATAGAGGAGGGCGAAAAGTTTTTCATTTCGCTGTATGTTTCGTTATGTGATTTTGTATAGTAGTCAACTATATCCGGAATGTCGGAACGACGGTCATTCAGAGGCGGGATATGAATTTCACATTCGCGGAGACGGTGGTACAACTGCTCGCGGAATCTTGCTTCTTTCATTGCATAAATCAGGTCGCGATCAGTAGCAGAAATAAAACGTACATCAATATCTTCATTTTCCGAGGAGCCTACTTTTCTTATTAACTTTTCTTCAATCGGAATGAAAAGGCTGGACTGCAGTTCGAGCGATAAATCTCCGATTTCGTCCAGAAAGAGAGTACCTTTGTTAGCATGCTGAAACAGTCCTTTTCTTGTGTCTCCCGCACCGGTAAACGAACCTTTATTATATCCGAAAAGTTCACTTTGGAAAAGTTCTCTCGGTATGTTTGGTATATCAACAGTGATAAAAGGCGACTTTGCTCTTCTGCTTACAGAGTGCAGAGCCTTGGCAACAAGCTTCTTGCCGGTACCGGTTTCACCTGAGATAAGAACATTAAGGTCGGTTCTTCCGAAACGGATGATGCTGTCGCCGAGTTCAATCATCGGTTTACTTCTTCCGATAATGCCGTTCATAGCTAGGAAATTCATAATTTCTTTGGCTTCACCTTCAATGCCGGAACGCTCCAATGCGGCTGAAATAATTTCTTTAATTTTTTCTTTACTGATAATACTTTTTTCTACAAAGTTAATTGCACCCAGTTTAGTGGCTTTAACGGCGGCTTCGATAGTGCCTTTGCCGGAAATCATAATAATCGGAATAGAAGGGTAGAGCCTGCGGAACCGCTCCAACAGGTCAATGCCGTTCAGTTTGGCATCGGGACCGAACTCAATATCGAGCAGGATTGTAGAAATACGCGTATGGTATTTCTCAAGAAAACTAAGCGTAACTTCGGGGTCGTGCAACTGGTGCGTTTCGTAACCGAAAGAGCCGATAATATCGGCAAGAGTCGAGCAGAAATCAACATTGTCGTCAACAATTAGAATTTTCATATTGTAATGCCTGATTTAATTTTGTATCAATTAATTGATCATTTATATATTTATTTTTTCGATAATTTTTTAACTGAACTTTATTTCAAATCCCGTTTTAATAATTTCTTCTAAGAAGGGGTCTCCTTCCTCAAAATCGGCAGTAGCATAAGTTTTTGCATGAATCATCTTGAAATCAACAAGTGTGCCGAGAAACAGCTTAATATCTTCAGGTCCTACTCCGAGAAAATTGTCTCCGACAATAGCCAGATCAATATCCGAATAATCGCGTTGTTGATTCCTTGCATACGAACCGAATAAATATGCTTTTTTAATGTCAATACCTTTTGCCGACAATTCAGAAAGAAATCGTCGGGACATTTCTATTGCATCTTGCTGAGTAACCATTTCCTAATCTCATCAACTATTTTTAACATATCTTCTGTATAATCTAAAGTGCAAATTTGTTAAAAATTTACTGTTCTAATAAATTATTTCAGAAAATACAAAGTTAGTGCATAAAAAAATAATTACAAATATCTTTTAAATTACTCAAATGTTTTTGCTTTTCCAAATTAGTCTGTTAATCTTTTATACAACGAACCGAATAACCTGCTTCCTTTAGGTTGCTGAATCTGTACGCAATAGAGTTGTTGTAATACAATAGACAGGTCCAGGCATGAGCTGATGAAAATTCCGAAGAAGACCACCAACCGCTGCATGTTCCGATAATTTCGAAAGTTCCGTTATAATTGCGCCAGCCACCGGGAAGAGCCTTGAAACCGCTTTCATTCGGGACGACAATGTTGGGACTTAACCAATGTACTGTTCCTTTCTCTTTCAATTTACCACCTGCAACAGTTTCGCCTCCAAGATTGTTCGTTAGTGTAGTCCATTCCCCATCGGTAGGTATATGCCATCCTTCCGGTGCTAAGCCGCGTGGGTCTGTAACGGCATACCAGTTATATAATCTGCCATAGACAGCACCTAATGTGGAATCATTGTTGTAATAGCACCAGGCGCCTGTGGTTAGATTTATCCATTGGGCTGAATCTCTGACCTCTGGTATTATATCTCCGTTTCTGTATCTTACAACATCCAGATTCTTGACAGTCCAAACTTGAGTGCCAAGGATTATTGTTGTGGAATTGTTCTGAGTTGGATTCGTTGTATCATTATTGCATGAACTGAACAATAAAGCTAATGCAAACAACGATAATTCTAATATATAGTATTTCATAGTATCTCCAAAATAATTAAGATAGATTTAATAATTCAAATACTCATTGCAAATTAAATCAAATCTACAATGAAAAAAAAGACTTTTGTTTATTGCTTTTCCGAATAATCATCTATCCTTGACACAACGAACAGAATAGCCGGCTGAATACTTTATTTCACTTCTTAGGATTTCACTGGAATTGTAGCTCAGACTCCAAGCCCAAACTAGAAAGGGATGATTTCCAATCGTAGAAGTCCACCAAGCACCATTTGTTCCTAAAACGATAAATCTTCCGTCATCTCCTCTACAACCACCGGGAAGAGCAGAAAAGCCACTTGAATTTGTTGCTCCTTCATTCGGGCTTAACCAATGATTGAGTCCAGCTTCTTTTAGCTTACCGCCGAGCCCGTTTGCTCCAAGATAGTCGGATAAATTTATCCATTCTGAATCACTTGAAATATGCCAGCCTTTTGGTGCTAAACCTCGTGGATCTCTTATAGCCCAAAAATTATATAATTTGCCGTAAATAACTCCATTTGCACTGTCATTGTTGTAATAACACCATGCACCTGTGCCTCCGATACTCCATTTCTCAGGATCAGTTTCCTGTGGGATTAGGTCTCCATTTCTGTAATGGTCAACATCAAGGTTCTTTACCATCCAAGTATAAGATCCTATTGTAACGTATGTTGGATTTCCCTGCATAAGATTAGTTGAATTATCTGTATTACAACTAAACAAAAAAGCTAACACAATGATTGACAAAAGTAAAAATCTTGTTTTCATAGTAAACTCAAATATATTTATAAAATATTTTTGAACTCTACTTCTTTTTCGGGACTAATGCCTGCAAGGAATCGTAAGCATCGCGATGTCCTTCCGAGCCGAAAGTTTTGTATCGTGAATTCCAAACAGCACGTGGATTTGAATTTCTCTCAGGATTGAAGTATTCAATAAAACGTACTGTGTCACCGGGTTCGTTTATGGTTTGACTTCTGATAAATAAGAATTGCAACATACCGCGGGCGTAGCAATATCTGTCAGCGTTCGTAAAACCAATTTCTTCAGTTGTATAGTTTTTATCTTTACCGGTTTTATGGATAGCTGACAACTTTCCGAGTGCATCTATCTGATAACCTTTGAATAAATCCGGTTTCTTATAGTATTCGCCCCATCTTATAATAAGGCTTTTAGTAGTATTATCATAGCATCTCGGTTTCGCATGCTCACAACTACTGATTATAAGGGAACTGAAAAAAATCAACAGAATGAAATTTTTGCTCAGTATATATTTTTTTGACAAAAATGCTTTGGCTGTCTTTTGAACAAGATTAAGAATGATGTTCAAGAAAATATTCAAATCGTTTAATGCACTCATCTTTACCCAGAACCTCCATAGTTTCGAACATTCCGGCACCTGCCGATACGCCGGTAATAATTAATCTGACGGGATGAATAATCTGTTTAAGTTTAAGCCCCTTGTCTTCGACGTATTTTTTAGTTACTTCGTTTATTGAATCATGCGAAAATTCATTCATAGATTTATATTCTGCGAGCAAACCCTGTAATAATACTTGTGTATCGTCAGTCCAGTATTTGTTTTTGTAATCGCTGTCAAATTCTTTGGGAGCAGAAAACATATAGCTGCCGAAATCAGGAATTTCGTGCAGGAATTTTACGCGTTCTCGTAAAAGAACTATAACCTTTGATATATAGGTAATGTCAAAATAATTATATCCCTTTTGCTCCAAAGTCGGCATAAGTCTAACGGCAAGTTCGTTTTCGTCAATTGATTTCATATATTGGAAATTCATCCATTCAAGCTTAGTTTTGTCGAAAACAGCACCGCCCTTATTGACTTTCTCAAGATTGAAGCTGTCAATCAGTTCCTGCATCGAAAAAATCTCTCTGTCGGCAGTGGGATTCCAGCCGAGAAGTGCCACGAAATTCACGAGAGCTTCGCGGAAATAGCCTTCGAAGATAAATTCTTCCACCGAGACACTGCCCTGACGCTTGCTTAATTTAGATTTATCGGGATTCAACAGCAAGGGAAGATGTGCAAACTGAGGCATTTCCCATCCGAAAGCTTCATAAAGCAAAACATGTTTAGGTGTGGAGGGGAGCCACTCTTCACCGCGTATAACATGCGAAATCTTCATCAAATAATCATCTAAAACATTCGCAAGGTGATAAGTCGGGAATCCGTCTGATTTGAGCAGTACCTGATCGTCAATATCCCTGCCGTGTATAATTACTTCACCGCGTATAATATCGGTAAACTTTACTTCCTTGTCGGGAACTGCGAGTCTGATTACGTAGGGAGTGTTTAGTGCTAATAATTTATTTGTCTCCTCATCACCTATTGTAAGCTGATTGCGCATACTGTTTCTGTCGTATTTCGGGTCTGCACCTGCTTCTTTGAGTCTCGCCCGCATAGCTTCGATTTCTTCTGAAGTATCGAAAGCATAGTAAGCAGTGCGGTTTTCGAGTAATATCTGCACATATTTTTTATAAATATCAAGTCTTTCGGACTGTACATAAGGACCAAACTCACCACCTGCAACGGGACTTTCGTCGAATTCAATGCCTGCCCATTTCAGAGAACTGATAAGATTCTCAGCGGCGTCGGCTACTAAGCGGGTGCGGTCTGTGTCTTCTATACGCAGAATGCAGGCGCCATTGTTATGCTTTGCAAATAAATAATTGTATAATGCAGTCCTTAATCCTCCTATATGCAGAGAACCTGTCGGCGAAGGTGCGAATCTAACTCTTACGGACATATTAATCCTTTACTAAACATTGATTATAAAAGAAAACAAAGATAAGGAAATTATTTTTTTGAAAAAATTGTGATTTTTATGCAAATTAAATGCCAAAAGTTTGTATTTTTGTGTCCCTTTGAATGTTGACAACTTGTAAACTTATGATATTTAAGGGGTAAAAATTATCCACATTAAATTTGCAATTACAAACGATTGAAAATAAAGAAAATTCTAAAAAAAAATAAATGTGGGAAATTTTGCAAAAAACAGCGATTTTGAAAAAAAATAAAAATATTTCTTTTTTTATTTATACAAATCTCCTATTTTTGTAAGCTCTATCGTTTCAAAAATTATTAAAGTAATAAACGGAGAATTTGAGTGCCAACGATAAGTCAGTTAATAAGGAAACCAAGAAAGAAAGTGGTTACTAAAAGTAAATCACCTGCTTTAGATTCATGCCCGCAGAGACGCGGTGTCTGTACGAGAGTATATACAACTACTCCTAAAAAGCCGAATTCAGCTTTAAGGAAAGTTGCACGTGTAAGATTATCGCACGGAGTGGAAGTAACCTCGTATATACCGGGCGAAGGTCATAATTTACAGGAGCACTCAATTGTATATATACGCGGCGGCAGAGTAAAAGATTTACCCGGTGTGCGCTATCACATTTTACGCGGAGTAGCTGATACTCAGGGCGTTGACGGCAGAAGACAGGGACGTTCTAAATACGGTGCAAAACGCCCGAAAAAAACATCTTAAAACAGAAATTTTAAAAACAAGTAATAAATTGCAATGAGAAAGAAAAGAGCTGAAAAAAGACGTTTAGAACCGGATCCGAAATTCAATGATGTAATTGTTTCCAGGTTTATAAATAACGTAATGTATCAGGGTAAGAAAAGCACGGCACGCAACGTAGTGTACAGTGCTTTCGATATTATCGGGCAGAGAACGAAAACGGAACCGATGGAAGTTTTCAAGAAGGCTTTATCGAATGTAGCCCCTGTACTCGAAGTTCGCTCACGCAGGGTCGGCGGTGCTACTTATCAGGTTCCGGTAGAAGTACGCGAAGACCGCAGAATAGCCCTGGCAATACGCTGGATTAAATCTTATGCAAGAGCACGCAGAGATAAATCCATGGCACAGAAATTAGCCGCCGAATTAATCGCCGCTTCTAACGGTGAAGGCGCATCATGTAAAAAAAGAGATGATGTTCATAGAATGGCTGAAGCCAA
>Ga0172379_10011560_pt1 | contig 10485 bp, 8 predicted proteins | sample GrowelOW334metaG_FD_119756 | JGI IMG/M metagenome (GOLD analysis project Ga0172379, IMG submission 119756) | Groundwater microbial communities from an aquifer near a municipal landfill in Southern Ontario, Canada - Groundwater well OW334 metaG | ecosystem: Environmental > Aquatic > Deep...
CAAAAAAGTTATTTTGAAGTTTTGGGCGAGCTTAGCCGTCAATTTCAGACAGTCGCGGTTTCCGGTACGAACGGAAAATCCACGACCACCGCGATGATCGCTTCCATTTTGATTGCCGCGGAAAAAGATCCGACCGTGATTGTCGGCTCATGCTTTGAAAAATTGGATGAGAATTTTCGCGCGGGCAAATCCGATCTGTTTATTGTCGAAGCGTGTGAGTATCGGGCGCACATGCTTTTACTCCAGCCGCGCACCATTGTTCTGACCAATATCGAAGAAGACCATTTGGATTTTTATCGCGACATCAATCATATCATTCAGACTTTTCAGCAATATGTGAACGGACTGAAATCGCCGGACGATTTGTTGGTGATAAACAATGACGATATCAACAGTCGCAAATTGAATTTGCCGAATTGTAAAGTAATCACTTATGGTTTGATCCAAGGCGCCGATGTGCGCGCCGATAATATTCGCAAAGAATCAGGCAAACAAATTTTCAATGTTTTTTTCAACGAACAAGACATCGGCGAATTCGAATTGCAGGTTCCGGGCAATTTCAATATTTACAACGCGCTTGCCGCGATTGCTTGCTGTCTCAATATGAATGTGCCGGTCGGTTTCGCGCGAACGGCGCTCAAAGAATATCGCGGTATCTGGCGCAGATTTCAAATTGTAAAAAACGATGATATTACGGTTGTTTCCGATTACGCTCATCATCCGACAGCCGTGGAAAAAACGCTGACCGCGGCCAAAGAATTTTTTCCGGGAAGAAGAATCGTCGCCGTTTTTCAACCGCACCAAAAAGATCGTACCCGAAAACTGTTCACCGAATTCGTAAAATCTTTCAAGTCCGCGGATATTTCCATTATTTCCGAAATTTACGAAGTGAAAGGCCGAAATGAAGTGGAACAGCCCATAAGTTCGAAAGATTTGGTCGCGGCAATGAAAAAAGAAATGCCGGTTCAATCCGAACAAATTTATTTTTCCGAAAATTTGGATTTGACTTTGGCCAAAACAAAAGAGCTGATAAATCCCCAAGATGTCGTGATTGTCATGGGCGCCGGTGATATTTATAAAATTGTAAATAATTTATTAATAAAAAATGTATGAGTTTTGAAAATCCAATGAGTCGTCAAGAAGAACTAAGGAGAGATGTTGAGGCGGGTTTAACAGTGGAAACAAATATGTCGGAAATGATAAGCGCACTGACAGATGAGGAATTTGCACAGTTATTTCCTGGGAAAACAAAAGCGGAAATTATCAACGCGTTTGACTTGGTTCGTCAATTCGGTCATGTTACCGCAGACGATGTAAGGCGTTCGATCGAAAAATCGAAAGGCGCCGTTTAATCGTTTTAATGGACGAAATTTAAATATGGAGGAGCATCTTTTTAAAATGATAAAAAAGCCGACTCGTTTGCGCAAACAGCAAAAGCGAAAAGTCGCGAAAACTTCGGCGACGCTCGCCGGACAGCATTTGCGGACGGCGACGGCGAAAGGGTATTCATTGCCGAAAAAACGGATTGATGTTTTGTTTAAAGGGCGATAATGGTTCGGCAGGCTCACCAGGACAGCTGCGGCTGTGGCTACGGCTACGGCGGTGGTGGAGGATAAGATAATTGAATACTATTAATGATGGAATATTAATGTATGGTGGAAAAAATGCGGGAATTGATCGGCCTTGATGTTTTGGCTGATGAGCCGATTAGAAATTATACGACTTTTAAAATTGGCGGGCCGGCGAAATTTTTTGTGAAAGTTCAAAATAAAGATGAACTGAAAAAAAGTTTGGCGGCTGCTTTGGAATTGAAATTGAATTATTGGATTTTGGGGGGCGGTAGCAATGTTTTGGTTTCAGACAAAGGTTTTGACGGCTTGGTAATAAAATTAGCTGACGGTGCGCTCGATATTTCTGAAAATGAAGTTAAAGTTTTTGCCGGACATTCGCTGGCTTTACTGATTCGTGAAGTCATTGGTAAAAATTTGGGCGGATTGGAGTTTGCCGCCAATATTCCGGGCACGATCGGTGGCGCGATTTACGGCAATGCCGGTGCTTATGGCAAAGGCGTTGGTGATTTGGTGGAAAAAATTGAAGTTTTGGAAATCACCGCTTCGGGCGTTGTTGAAAAAACTTTTTCGCCGGCTGAGTGCGAGTTCAAATACCGCGACAGCATTTTCAAAAAACATCCGGAATGGATTGTGGCTGAAATCGTTTTGAATTTGCCGACCGATGAAAACGCGCAATCGAAATTGGATGAAATTCAAAAAGAATGGGAATCGCGCAAAGCCAAACAACCGTGGAATTTTCCGAGTGCCGGTTGCACTTTCAAAAATTTGATTTATACCGAAGAGTTGGCAAAATACAAAGAATGGGAAATCAAAGGCAAGTTGCCGGCCGGAAAGTTTATTGAAGAAGCCGGATTAAAAGGAATGAAAATCGGCGGTGCGCAAGTGTCTGAATTGCACGCGAATTTCATTATCAATTTGGGCGACGCCACGGCCGATGATGTGATGCAATTGATCAGTTTGGTGAAAACAAAAGTGCGGGATGAGTTTAATGTTCAACTCGAAGAAGAAGTGCAGTATGTCGGGTTTTAACTCATTTGATTCAAAAAGATTTAATTCATAAGATAAAATTTATGAAAGTCAACATCAAAGCCACAAACATGGAGCTCTTGCCGGCGGTCGTGGCGCAAGTGCAGGAAAAAATCGGTTCGCTTGATCGTTATTTCAATAACATTCAGCAGATTGATGTTGAGGTTGGCTTGACTACGAAAGGCCAGCAAAAAGGCAATATTTATTTCTGCGAAGTGAATGTCGCGGTTCCGAAAAAGCTGATTCGATTCCGACGCGAAATGGATGATTTGACCAAGGCGATAAACGAAGTTAAAAAAGGCATTCAAAACGAGTTGAAAGAATATAAAGAAATAATGCAAGAAGTCGCGTAAAAAATAAAAAAGTCAGCTTTGTTTGCTCAGAGCTGATTTTTTTTGCAATTTCAACAAAATAAATCGGCTATGGTATAATATTGGCGTAAAATTGAATTTAAAAGAATATGGATAAAAAAGATTTGTGTTTGGAAATAGCGAAAAAGTACAAAGACTTTCAAAAAGTCGAAAACGCGTGGCGGTTGGAATACGAGAAAGCATTAAAGAAAGATAAATCCGCGATTAGAATTGCGCATTCGGGAATAAAAGAAGTGCAAGATTCATTGGAAGTTATTGAAAATTCAATCGGTTGCAGTTACAAACGAGCGAAAGAGCTTTTTCAAGAAGATTTTTTTGGCATTGAAGAATTAACAGAGACATTCGGCTTCAGACCAAATGTAGAAATTCCCAAAATAAAATTTACTAAGGAACAATTGAAGGAAGCGCGGGAACACGGCGAGATGTTGGTTTTGCGTATTAGTCAGGATAATGAAGGAAACCCGATGACGATGAAACGAATATTGGAAATAATGGCGCCGAGGATGCCGAAAAACGAAAAACTGTTGAATGATCAAAGAAGCGCCGGTTCTTCGAAACCTGGTAACCGCAGTTGGATGAAAGAAGAGCCGTTTTTTACGCAAGCGTCTTTGAAAACAGAATGGGTTTTAATCGGGAAAGAATTTGTACCGAATACGATAGCCAATAATTACGCGCATCAGACATTGGAATTGTATAATGAAATGAAAAAACGCGGCTTACTGACACCCGAAGAAGCTGAAGAAAATATTGATTTGGAAAATAAATTGAAAGAGTTGTGTGTGAAGATGGGCGTGCATTGGGGGCAGGATATCGATGATCACAGAAAATATGATGAAAATTGGCAAGAGGTTGCGCGGGAATTAGCATCCTTGCCGATGAATCGGAAACATCGAAGAAGCGCCGTAGGAATTTTGTATGATTGGGTGGTAAGATATAAAAGCAGAAAAGGTGACGGAGGCCAGTTGGGTGGGTCCTCCTATGATGCAGCAAATAGCGTTTCCTCTTCCGGAGAGTTGGTAAGTCTCGGAGGTTTTTATTTCCATGGCGCCAGCGTCGTCGTGGGGAAGCCTGATTATAATGATGACCGTAGTGGTGTGGTTTTATTCCGCAGTCTGCCTGCCGGTAGGTAGCGTCATTCTTTCTCACGGAGAACCATTTACAGTTCTGAAAATACAGAGCTGTTTTTGTTTTGGGAATAATGGCTTGTCTTTACGGCTGAAAAATGCTAAACTTGCAACAGTTTGGTTTATAAATAACTTTTCTTATATATGGGTATTTTTTCTTGGTTATTCAAGGATGCGAACGAAAAAGTGATTGAAGAAATAAAAAAGATCGTCGTCGTCGTCAATTCATTTGAGGCGACGATTGAAAAATTGTCCGATGAAGAATTGAAAAAGAAAACCGACGAGTTTAAAGAACTTTTGAAGAACGGAAAGACATTGAACGATATTTTGCCGGAGGCGTTCGCGGTAATGCGTGAAGCTTCTCGTCGTGTTCTCGGCATGCGCCACTATGATGTCCAGTTGATCGGCGGCGTGGTTTTGCATCGCGGAGAAATTGCGGAAATGAAAACAGGTGAAGGAAAAACTTTGGTCGCTTCGCTGGCTTTATATTTGAATGCACTTGCCGGAAAAGGCGCGCATTTGATTACCGTCAATGATTATTTGGCGAAACGCGACGCGGGTTGGAACGGTCCGGCGAATTTTGCGGTCGGAATGACGACTTCTTGCATTATCAATGGCGCGGCTTTGATTTTTGATCCTGAATATATCGATGACCAGCAAGTTGACGATCGGTTGAAACACATGCGACCGTGCACCAGAAAAGAAGCGTATGCCGCGGATATCACTTATGGCACGAACAGCGAATTCGGTTTTGATTATTTGCGCGATAATATGGCGGGTTCGTTCAATCAACAAGTCCAGCGCGATTTGTGTTTTGCGATTGTCGATGAAGTTGATTCGGTTTTAATCGATGAAGCGCGCACGCCTCTCATTATTTCCGCGCCGGCCGAGGAATCCGGTTCTCTTTACAAAAAATTCAGTCAGATAATTCCGTCTTTGGTGGAAAATGAAGATTACAATATCGATGAGAAAATGAAAGCCACCAGTCTGACTGAAAAAGGCATTGAGCGAATTGAAAAAATGCTGGGCATGGGAAATATTTATACGGAAGGCGGTATGCAAATGGTGCATCACTTGGAACAAGCTCTCCGCGCTCACGCATTGTTTAAAAAAGATCGCGATTATGTCGTGAAAGACGGCGAAGTCATTATCATTGACGAATTTACCGGCAGACTCATGGTCGGTCGCAGATATTCCGAAGGTTTGCATCAAGCGATTGAAGCCAAAGAAAATGTCGATGTGCAAAAAGAAAGCATTACCTTGGCGACAATCACGATTCAAAATTATTTCAGAATGTATGAAAAGCTCGCGGGTATGACCGGAACGGCCGCGACAGAATCCGAGGAATTTTCCAAAATTTACAATCTCGATGTTACGCTTGTGCCGACCAACCAGCCGGTTCAAAGAAAAGATTTGCCGGATCGAATTTATTCCACGGAGCGCGGTAAGTTGCAAGCGGTCGCGGCCGAGGTGAAAAGATTGCATGATTTGGGACAACCGGTGCTCGTCGGTACTATTTCAATTGAAAAAAATTAATATTTGTCGGCGTTGCTCAAACAAGCCGGCGTGCCGCATCAACTTTTGAATGCGAAACATCACGAACAAGAAGCGCAAATCATTTCTCAGGCCGGAAGAGAGGGCGCAGTTACTGTTGCAACAAATATGGCCGGTCGCGGCGTGGATATTATTTTGGGAGGCACGCCGTTTAACGCGGAAGAACATGAGAAAGTAAAATCGCTCGGCGGTTTGTGTGTGATCGGCACGGAACGACACGAGGCGCGCCGCATTGATAATCAGCTCCGCGGTCGTGCCGGCAGACAAGGCGATCCGGGCGCGTCGCGATTTTTCATTTCACTTGAAGATGATTTGATGCGCATTTTCGGTTCAGACAGAGTGAAGGGCATGATGCAAAAAATGGGATTCCCGGAAGATCAGCCGATTGAAAATTCTTTTATTTCCGGTTCGATTGAAAAAGCGCAAAAGCGCGTGGAAGGAAATAATTTCGATATCCGCAAACATCTCGTGGAATATGATGATGTCATCAACAAACAAAGAAAATCCATTTATAAACGCCGCCAAGAAATTTTGCGTTCAGCTGAAAATAATCCGATTTTTACGCGCGAAGCGGTTTTGAAAATGGTGGAAGAAGAAATCGAACAAGTTGTTTTATTTCACACAAGCGGTGAAGATCAAACTCAGTGGAATATGAATGAAATCGGCGAAGTCGCCAAGACCATTTTTCCGATTTCCGATTCTTTGGTCAATAATTTATCCAGTTTGGAAAAATTGGCGGGCGATAGACAGCAAGATGTCGAAGCGCGAACTTTGATTATTGAAACAATTTTGACGGAAGCGAAAGACCAATATGAAAGATTGGAGCGATATATCGGCGAATCCAGCGGCAATCCGGATTTTATGCGTCTGGTGGAACGAGAAGTCTTGCTGCGCAGCATCGATCATTTGTGGGTGGAGCATTTGGATGAAATTCATATTTTGAGAACTGGCATCGGTTTGCGCGGTTACGGCCAGCGCGATCCGCTTATCGAATACAAACGCGAAACATATCAGATGTTTATGCAATTGCAGAATTTGATTCAAAAGCAAGTTGTGTACAGCATTTATAAAATCGGATTAACCGGTGAAAAACCAAAAGAAGAATCTTTGATTCCGCAAAACATTCAAGTAACCGGTCCGGGCGAATCCGGCCAATTCTCAGATCCATACAAAACCGCGCAACACAAAGACGCGGCGCCGGTATTATCCAAAAAGAAAGACATCTCCGGAAAAAAAGTCGGGCGCAACGACGCATGCCCTTGCGGTTCGGGCAAAAAGTACAAAAATTGTTGCGGGGAATAATTATTAAAAACACAAATTATGGAGGGCAAGAAAAAAAATAAAATCGCAATTTTTGGACAAAATAAAATAAGACGCGTGTGGGATGAAAAAACTGAAACATGGTATTCTTCGGTTGTTGATGTTATTTCTGTTTTAGCAGAAACCGATAATCCCAGGAATTATTGGAAGGTTTTGAAACATCGTTTAAAAGAAGAGGGTAGTGAGTTGGTTACAAAATGTAACCAACTGAAATTTTTGGCGACTGACGGTAAATATTATTTATCAGATTCAGCTGATACTGAAACGGTTTTTCGGTTAATTCAGTCAATTCCTTCACCTAAAGCGGAGCCATTTAAATTGTGGCTGGCGCGCGTTGGTTATGAAAGAGTTGAAGAAACCGAAGATCCGGAAAAAGCGATTCAGCGGGCGATGCTGACTTATTTGAAAAAAGGTTATTCAAAAGAATGGGTTGATTTGCGGTTGAAAAGTATTGAGATTAGAAAAGATTTAACTAACGAGTGGAATGCTCGTGGCGTCAAAACCATTGATAAATTTGCGATTTTAACCGATGAAATTACCTTTGCGTGGGCCGGATTGAAAACGAGCGACTATAAAAAGCTGAAAGATTTGAAGAAAGAAAATTTGCGAGATAATATGACAAACCTCGAGCTTGTTTTAAATATGCTCGCAGAGGCTTCAACCACAGAAATTTCAAAAAAAGAAAAACCGGACACTTTTGATGAAAATAAAGTCGTTGCCAGAAAAGGCGGCGGCGTTGCCGGCGCCGCCAGAAAAGAATTGGAGAAAAAATTGGGCAGTTCGATCATCTCGAAGGAAAATCATTCAACGAAAAGAAAAAAGTTAAAATAGGTGAGTTGTCTCAAATTTAATTTTCCCAGTATGAAAATAGGCGAGTACATCAAAGAATATTCAAACGGTAAAAATATTTCATTCAAAGAAGTTCTTGGCGAATTGCGGGAGTTTTTGGTTGAAGTCGTGCGTTGGAATCGATCCGGCATGAGTGAAGAATTTGAAGATGTTTTGCACTTTTTCCAATCGTGGCTTTTTTGGCGTTTTGGTTTGAATGGTGAAATTTGGCATATTACGCGGCACTCGGTAGCCAAGTTCATGGCGCGCAAAGCGGTTTGGCGGGAACTTTATGCGGCTGTCGGATTATCTCCGGATGTTTCTAATTTTTGCGGTAACTACAAGAAGCTTGAAAAAGTCGTTAAGCAGTTAGCTGTCTTCGGAATTGATAGGGAAACCGCGGCAGAAGCTTATCGAAAAGTGGTTAAAATGTGATTTTGTATTTTCTTTTGTTTAGGTTGTATTATTGGTTTTTGAACGAAAGGGCTTGAAATTTTTTTTAAAAGGTGTTTTATTGTAGATACACATATTACAGAATAATATGAAATACGACACACCTCAATTTATTTATTCTCGAATTTGGAAACAAATTGCGCGTGCGAGTGTGTGTGTGAAAGATTGCTCCTCCTTGTGAGGAGTTTTTTGTTTGTCTGAAAATTAATTAATAACTATAAATAATATTTTATGACTAAACGATTGTATTTGATCGCGGCTGTCTTTATTCTGAGCTTCTGCGTGTTCAGTCCGCTAAACGAAGCGCAAGCCCGCGAAGATTTTTTTCGACCGGCGTCGGGCAATATCACCGATGAATTTCCGGGCGATGAAAAAGCGGTCGTAACCGCGGAAGGCACACTCAATGCTTATAACGCGAAGGGTGTAATGCTCGCCGGTTTTCCGGTGAAGTTGGAAAATAAGACTTTTAATTCTTCGCCGCTTTTGATTGATATCGCCGGAACCGGGGAAAAAGAAATCGTCGTGTTTGCCAGAACTTCGGAAATTAATTATTCAGTGTACGCGTTTGATTCTCAGGGCAATGTGGTGGCCGATAAGCAAAATCCGATTCCGCCGGCGGCCTTTGATCCGATCGCGTTTCAATTTCAAAACAAAAATAAGAGCGAGGTTCTTTATTCTTCTGTAACCGGCCGCATTTGGCGATTGAGTTATGACAACGGATCTTTTTTCGGCGCAGCAGTCGCGTCATTTCCGGATTCGGAAATTGTCGGTGTCCAAGTCGGTTCATCGATCAATGAATTGATAATTAATTTTCCGACACGGAATAAATTAGCGATTTACTCGGAGGTTGGAGGCTTTCATGAAAGTAAAAGTCTTGTCGTCGCTCATCCTGTCAGTTTTCCGGTTTTGTCAGGGGGCAATGATGTGATTTACGGAGTGGATAATGATCAAAATTTGATTGCCATAAATAAAAATACCGGCGAAGCGATTGCGGGATTTCCTAAAAAATTATCCGGATCCGCGGTTGACTCGCCGTTTTTTTCTGAATTTGATGCGAACGCGCAAGGCATAAAAATCGCGGTTTCTCTTTCCAATGGAAAAACCGATGTGTTTGATTTGGCCGGCGCGGTTGTGGCGGAAAAACCTGAACAAAAAAGTTTGTTGGAAAAATCCACGACTACTACAAATCAGAACAGTCAAGGCTTTTTTTCCGCGGTTGGCAATTACGGATCTTCGGTTGGCAATGGAATCGTGCAGAATATAAAATCGATTTGGAGTTTGATTCACAGACAATTGGCGGTGTTTTTGAACGATGCGCAGATCCAAGTCACCCTGAATGGCGGTGAGATCGTCTCGGATTCGAGCCATGATTTTGGAGCGGTAAACACGCAAGAGAGCGTTTCCCTTGATTATAAAATGAAAAACACAGGATCCGGAGAATTGTTTTTGACCGGCAGTAATTCGGTAAATCTGACCGGCGCGAACGCCGCGGATTTTACAATTGAGAAATATCCCGCAATAAATTTGATTTCCGGCGCGGAAACGCAATTTACCGTTGCGTTCAAGCCGCTTACCGGTGGTGCGAAAGAAGCGGTTTTGGAAATTGCCTCGAATGATGAGTCAACCGCGTTATTTACCATAAAATTGACTGGAAGAAGTTCCGAAGTCTTAAAAATGTATGAAGACGCGGAAAACGGCAATACCGCCGGTTGGAGTTTGTATTTTCCTCAATATGTTTTCGGTACGATTACCAATGAATTAGAGGATGAAATTCACGGAAGAGTAATTCAGTTGACGCAGACAAAGAATGGCGCGACATATTATCGATTGCGCAACGATGATCAAACTGAATGGAATGATACAACCGGAAAGATTTTTGAGTGGGATATGAAAACCAATAGCGAAACAGTGGTTTATGTTTATGTCACAACAAATAAAGGATTGAGACGCGTGATTTATTCTTTCGATCGTGATCCGAATAAATTTACCGGAATCGATGCTGAATTTAATTTAAATCCAAGTTTCAAAGACGGTCTGTGGCATTCATATGCCAGAAATTTGGAACAGGATTTAAAAAAGCTGGATAATACTTTAACGATTACTAAGGTCAATTACATGATGATCGGCGCATTGCCGGTTGGAAAAAATATTCAACTGAATAATATTTTACTTGCTGCTGATGCCGGATTCCAGCATACTATTTCCGGAACAGTCTTGGATGCCGAGGGACAGCCGACG
>Ga0172379_10011561_pt1 | contig 10485 bp, 8 predicted proteins | sample GrowelOW334metaG_FD_119756 | JGI IMG/M metagenome (GOLD analysis project Ga0172379, IMG submission 119756) | Groundwater microbial communities from an aquifer near a municipal landfill in Southern Ontario, Canada - Groundwater well OW334 metaG | ecosystem: Environmental > Aquatic > Deep...
CCGTTTTCCAAAAAATACATCTGCCTGCTGGTCGTGGTGTGTTTGCCTCGTTCTGAATATGAGCTAATCTCTCCTGTCTTGATCGAGTTTGCACCGATCAATGTATTGATAAGGGATGATTTCCCAACACCGGAAGATCCGAGAAAACAAAAAGTTTTTCCTCTTGAGATATATTTTTTGATCTCATCCATCCCATCGTGTGTTTGGATGCTGGTCAATACAAGATCTGTATCGGCAAATCTGCTTCGAAATTGATCTGCCATCTCTTCGAGTAACTCTTTTTCTGCAAGATCAATTTTGTTTAAAATTGCAACCGGCTTCGCGCCGCCCTGTCGCACCATCAAAAAATATCGCTCGAAACGATTTAGATTGAAGTCACGATCGACCGATTCGATTATAAATGCAATGTCGATATTTGAGGCAATGACCTGTGCATTATTTTTTTGATCGCTCCGATCCTTGTCTCCATGTTTTCTTTTCAAAATCGAAAATCTGGGGAGAATTTCTTTGATCATCGCCCTGTCTTCGTCGGTTTTTTCAAATATAACCCAGTCACCGACAACGGGGAAATCTTCCCTTGAAGATGCCAAAAATATTCTTTTGCCCGTAATTTTCGCAAAATACTCACCATCCGCAGTTTTCAGTGTGTAAGCCTCTCTGTGTTCTGAAATAACGCGAGCAACTGAAATAATTTCGGCACCGGCTTTGTCACATGCTTGCTTGAAAAAAGAATTAAATCCCAAGTTTTCCATCGTCGTTTTCATACTAAAAAGTATATACTAGTGAGAAAAATAATTCGAGTTATAAATGACAAAAGACATTTATTGAAAATGTCTTTTGTCATCACACTACACAGTCCAAAGGGAGATCGTTTGGGTTAGTAGAAATTCGGGCCAGTCTAATTGGGTTTATTTGCAATATCTCTTTCAATCCCCAGATACTGTTTTCTAAGTTCCAGTGATCTATCAAGAAAACCTTTAATCTCATCGGCTGATAAAATCATATTTCCAGTCTCAGGATCGACAAGATTATAGACAGGGTAGTTATTTAGTAGACCATAATGTTTTTTATTGTGATCAAATATTTGGGCACGAGGATCTTGCGCTATTCTGGTGCCCGGAAAAGGTACGACATCGTGCGCTTCAATATCATCTAAAAGCCCATTTTTTAATATTTTCTCCATAAATTGCAGGGATTCTTCCTCTCTTTCTTTGGTAGCGCCAGGATGACCAAACAGCCAGAACCCCCCTGTTTCAATTCCAGCTTCGTGGACATTCCTCAATGCTTGTTCGACCCACTCTATCTTGGATCCCTTTGACATTTCGTTTAATATTTCCTGTGATCCGCTCTCAATTCCAAGATATAATCTCGAGATTCCAACCTCTTTCATCCGATCCAGTTGGTTTTGGCACTGTTCCTTGTCCTTCAGATGAATTACTCTGGTTTGTGCAATAAATTTTATCTCTGAAAATTTTTCCTTGACCCGCTCGAGAGAGTCCATTATTAAATTAAAACCTTCTTCCGAGGCAAGGATGTCGTCGTCAAGGACACTGATTATTTCAACACCGTTTTGAGCTAAATATGTGATTTCTTTCTCAAAATTTTCCACTCTTCCTTTGGTTAACTCTCGGTTCCAAAATTTTGGGCTAGTACAAAAAGCGCAATTACCACGGCACCCTCTCAGAAACATCGCCGTTTGATTAAATTTATCCAGACCTTCCGGGGAATCAATAATTGTGTAATCCAGAAGCGGCATTTGATTCAAATCCGCTCTTTCCCTAGGAGGATTTTGATGAACAACTCCGCTGCCATCACGGTAACTAATGCCCTTTATTTTCGAAAGGTCAGGATAAGACATTTGTAACTCAGCCATCAATTCCTCTGTTGTTTCTTCTCCTTCAAACCTGACAACAATGTCAATCCCAGTGTTGTTTTCCGGATCAAGGAGCTCCAGATCTGAAAAAGTGGCATGGTTTCCACCAACGATAACATATTTATCCGGATGCATTTCCTTTGTGTGCCGAGTCATTTGCAAAACTACTGGCTCGACAAAAGTATACATCAAGCCAAATGCCACAGCTTTTGGATTTGAAAAATCAATTTTTTCATCAATTATTTGCTCGATCGCCTGCTCAAACTTGGCTGGATCAAATTTTCCGTCTGTAACAAACTCATCTTTTCTACCGTACAATTGTGAATCAAGCGGGATCACATCAGAAGAGATATTTTTCTCCTTTAGATGACTTGCAATAGACAGCATCCCTCTCGGCAAATCCATATTTTCACCTGAGTCTTTTATCAATGAATACGACAGTTCCTGGTCTGTGTGATATGGTGCATCAAAAAAAAGAATATCTCTGTGTTTATTGTTAGTTTCTTCCTCCACGTCTTCACTGATTTCTCCAGTAGACACTTCGCCTTTGCCCAACATTTTTTTCCTTTTGTTAGTTTAAGATTATTATAGACAACTTTGTCACTCAATTCGAGCCTAAAATGATTACAAAAGACAAAAGACAGCACTGGACTGTCTTTTGTCTTGGCTCTGCACAGTGGCAGAAGTTCGGGCTGACTCTTTGCAATTATTGCAATATTAAGTAAAATAAACGCATGCAATATATTTTATATGGGATTTTTTCTGCACTAGGAATAGGTTTTGCCAACACTTTGAGCAAAATACCAAGTCAAAAAATTGGGGCAGAAAAACTATTGTTTTTCAGAACCATCCTAACAACATTATTTTTGCTAATTGTCTTACTCTTTTTTGGAGGCAAATTTGATCTGTCCATGATCCTGTTCAGCTTGTTGATTTCCTCGATTGCCTATATTGCCATGCTCTCCATGTATAAAGGATTTGCTGTAGATAAGATTGGGATTGTAAGCCCTATCGCCTCTTCATATTCCGTGCTAACGATTATTTTATCAGCAATCTTTTTAAATGTTACCTTAAGACCAGCCCAAACAATATCAATTGTTGTGATAATAATCGGTGTTATAATAATTAATCTAAACATAAAAAATAAGTTTAACATTAGAACGGTCGCTCAATCGAACAAAGGAATATTTTTCGGGCTTGTCGCAGCCTTCGTATATGGCATTTTCTTTTTCCTAGCTCAAATCCCGACAAGAGTGCTCGGACAATACGAAACGGCCTTTCTTTTTGAATTGGGTATATTAATATTTTCATCACTGGTTTTATTGTTCTCAAAAAAACTAATGACAATTAAATTGCCTGATGACCAAAACAAATTCTACATATTTTTAGTTGCTATTTTCTCTGTGGCAAGCATTTTGTTGCTATACACCGGCTTGAAAAACATCAATTACGCCGGGGTAGTTTTGGCTCTCAATTCTTGTGCGCCACTGGTGGTAATAGTACTCGGCTGCATAATCTACAAAGAAAAATTGACCACACTTCAGAAAATTGCTGGAGTTGTAATTGTCGCCGGAATTGTGGGCTTATCTCTTGCTGGTTAATTACACTGCTAGGTATGCACAATTATGCACTCCACTCGTTTGAAAATAATAAAAACACCAATTTGTTGGTGTTTTTATTATGGCTCTACACAGTAGCAGATGTTCGAGCCGGAATCATCTGTGTAATCTGATTTTATTATTATTTAGCATTTATAAATGGAGCCTCCTGCGAATCATTTCGATTCGCAGGAGGCTGTTTGCGGAAACCTGACGACTTATAGACTAATCCTTTCAGCAATATAGTCGATATCTTTGTCTCCTCTGCCAGAAAGATTGACTATGATCACTTTGTCTTTCGATAAAGTCGGGGCGAGTTTCATAGTGTAAGCTAATGCATGTGAGCTCTCAAGAGCAGGAATGATTCCTTCAATTTTCGACAAACTAAGGAAAGCGTCAAGTGCTTCTTTGTCGTTTGCCACTTCATATTGCACTCTGCCTGACTCCTTCAAATCTGAATGCTCTGGCCCAACCCCAGGATAATCAAGTCCTGAGGCGATTGAATGTACTGGAAGCGGTTCGCCTTTGTCGTCTTGCAGGAGATAAGTGAACATTCCATGTATTGTTCCTGGTTTCCCCAGTGTTAATGTAGCAGCGTGTTCACCTGGTTTAAAACTTTTCCCTGCTGGTTCTACCCCAATCAATTGAACATTCTTTTTTGCAAGGAAACCTTGAAATATGCCGATAGCATTTGAGCCACCACCAACACATGCAATTACAAAGTCTGGCATTTTCTTTTCTGCCAGCATAATTTGCTTTTTAGCTTCTTTCCCAACTATCGACTGAAAATAACGAATCATTTCTGGATATGGAGAAGGTCCGACAACAGACCCGATTCCAAAAAAAGTGTCGCTATAACTTTTCATATATGCCACAAAAGCACTGTCGACGGCGTCTTTCAAGCACTGACCACCAGATTCAACTGGGACCACTTTTGCACCGAGCAATTTCATCCTAATGACATTGGGGTGTTGCTTTTCTATGTCAATCACGCCCATATGTATTTCACACTCAAGTCCCATCAATGCCGCTGCCGTAGCTAAAGCCACACCATGCTGTCCGGCACCGGTCTCAGCCAACAATTTCTTTTTTCCCATCCGCTTCGCCAGCAAAGCTTCACCGATTGTGTGATTTATTTTATGGGCACCGGTATGGTTCAAGTCTTCCCTTTTCAAATAAATCTTTGCCCCGCCCAATTTTGCTGTCAGATTTTTAGCAAAATATAGTGGAGAAGGTCTACCGGCATAGTTTTTCAGCAAATCAAGATATTCTTCTTGAAATTGGGGATCGTTGACGGCTCGTTCGAACGCTTGCCGTACCTCATCTAGTGCTGGTTTTAATTCTGGCGGCACAAATTGCCCGCCGAATTTTCCGAAATAACCGTTCTCTGATAATTTTAACTTTTTCATAGTATCTCCAAAATTTGGATAATGATGTTTTTTAAAAATTAACAAACACAAAAACGATAATCGCTTCGCCAAAAATAATTACTACGGTTTTTAAATAAATATTTTTTCATACACAAAAAAATGCCCACTCGGGCAGTCATTATTTAGTTTCTATTTATTTACACCAAAATCACTGCCCGAGAAGTAAGACATTCCACCAATTCGAATTTTGTTTTACTTTATTCATTAATTTGAATATACCACAAAATGTCACAATGTAAACACCGTCCCCTAGTTGCTGTCCTGTTTTTTTTAACCATCAGATTCAGGCACGATGGTTCGTGTTAAATTGCAATGGCTCTGCGTGGTTGCAGAAGTTCAAGCCGGGATGAATTGCGCAACATGAGATCTTGTCGCCAAAACCGTACTCCTGCGGGAATCATCCCCAAAACGTTCTAAAAAGTCCTCGCCAAATATCCGATTGTCGAGCAATTAAATTAATTCCGACCTCTGCGTGAATTGTCATTATTCAGATTTCGAAAATAGTCTGATTCCGCAAAAACTGCAAGTCCTCTTGACATCATGTCCTTATATAGAATACGATGTGCTCAAATTGAAATCGTGTCGTCGAGACACGATTTCGATGACGTACCTACACAACCGTCGGGAAGGGAAAATCATGTCTGATGAAGTCACAGACAGCTACTACGAGGTCACACTTTGTAGTTGGAGCTACGACGAATTCGACGACACCTGCGACCACGGAGAAACGACGCGGCTGGTCGAGGCAGCAAGCGCGGAACTTGCCATGGCTTTGGCCGAACGCGAGGAGCGCGAACTGATCGCGTCGTTGTACAGTTTCGGTGGTGGCGCGCGAGTGCTAAGCGCCAATTTGGCTCCGCTACGGACATACCGCGTCGGTGCCAAATTCTTCAGCTACGACGATGCGTTGGATTCTCACCAAGGCAATCTCACGAAAGACATCCGAGCCTATTCTCTCAAGTTGGCGCAAAACCAGCTCGAACAGGAGCTTCTCCGGTATGTTCAAGATTCCGGCGAGCTATGGGGTGGGTGCATCTTTGAGGGTGCCAGCGAACTGGCGGCTGAAAACTAGCGACTGCAGCAATGCAGTGTCATCGGCGTCGATCTGACGCCAGAAAAGGCAACAAGGAGCAGGCAATGTGCGGCCAGATGTTGAGGACGTACAGGGTCGAAGTCGGGTTTGACTATCGCGACGACGATGGCAATCGCCGGTCCAGGAGCATCGGCTTCATGATCTCGGCAGTCGATAAGGAGTCGGCTCGCCGAGACGCACTTCGGCAGGCACGAGCGTACATCGGGAGGAACTATCGCTACGGTGAATCGCCAAGCTGTTTGAGTATTACCGAGCTTCAGCGCAAGTATGCTGTCCAGGCCAGAGTCCCTTCTTTCGGACTCAACTACAACCGGGAGGTCCTGGCGGCAAACCGGAGCGAGGCGGAGAAGGCTGTCGGGCTGAAAATCGAGGAACTGCTGAAGAACGGCGAGAAGGACTACACCATCCTTAGCGCCGTCGAGCTGACCAAGACCTACAAGGTTAAGATTTGGTCTTGTTGCGGTCAGCAGAGTGGCTGCTCATCCTGTCGTTGCCTCCAAGAGTTCACCGTTATCACCGAAGACAGCCTCCATGCTGCTAGTGAGGCGATGATACTGGCTCGTCATAGGGCCGAGGTTTGTGACGATTCTGGCGGTGTTGGACTGACCGCGCGCACCGAACAGCCAGAGCGGGTATTCCCGGCGCGAACCGAGCGAGGAGACGCACAGGAGTCTGTCAAGCAGCGGTACGAAGTGATCCTGGAGATTCGACACAACGATGCTGACGAAGAGCATTACCCTGCGCAGCGACTGATGCAGGTCAGCGCTAGCAGCGAGGGGGAGGCTGAGCGTCTGGCGCACCAAGAGGCGCAGACCTTGCTTGTCGACTGTTACCGTACACCCGGTGACATCGATACTCTCCGCATCTCTGCGATCAAATGAAGCCGATCTGCGCTGCCTCCGGGCAGCGCAGATCCCTGTTTCTGCGACATCAGATCTCATTAGTAGCTCGCCGTCTATTGGTTTTTCGTTCTTTTCGGTTTTTATTATTCCTCAAGAAGTTACCTAATTAGTGAACATGAACAACGCTCCCCGATTGAATACGACTTTCGCGGTAATCGCATGATCACCTATAAAAATGTATAAAAAAATCAGAACAAAAATTCTGATTTTTTTATGGCTCCCCGGACTGGACTCGAACCAGTAACATCTTCGTTAACAGCGAAGCGCTCTGCCAATTGAGCTACCGGGGAATAAAAGAACTGATTAAAAAATTAAATAAATTGTTTCAAGAATTCTCTACCACAACCGCTTTTTAAATATCGCTCTCTTCTCCTCGCGGTACCTCGATCGAGACATGGCTCTTTGTAAATAATCTTGAACGGAACTCTAAATTTGTTAGATTTTGTATTTCCGGAATTGTGTTCTAGAAATCTGCGTTCAAGATCATTTGTAAAACCAGTGTATAGTCCTCCATCTTTCAAGGATTGTAAAACATAGACAATATACATGTGCCCTCCTCGCCACGGCGGGTAAATGCCAATTGAGCCCTGCCTGCCGGCAGGCAGGTACCGGGGAATAAATACCGCTTACGCGGTAATTTCTAAATCCTAATTTCTAATTTCTAATCAAATCCCAATTTCAAAATTTCTAAAATCAAAAAATAGAAAAAGAAGTGAACAGTGAACATAGAAATACTATCAAAAACTGAGCTGTTTGTAAACGGATCGTGTGCAGACACCCGATATCTCAACCTTTTGCACTAGCTCGAGGATAAATTTCCTACTATAATGTATCTATGCAAACAAAAACACGAGACTTCCGTTTTGATGCTCTGCGAGCTATAGGCCTTTTCGCCATTATTTTCGCCCATGTCGATCCACCCGCAACCCTTTTCCAGCTTCGCAATTTCGACGTCCCGCTGATGGTATTGCTGATGGGGACAGTCTACACCCTGTCTTCGTCCAAAAATCTGGACTATTTTAAATATCTCTATCACCGGGTCTTCCGTCTCTACGTCCCGACGGCAATTTTTTTGATTTTATTTTTCCTGATCAAATTGGTGATCGCCAATTTTTCCGGCACAGCCTTTCCCTATTCGAAAGATGTGATTTTATCCAGTTTTGAATTGACCACCGGCATCGGCTATGTCTGGATTATCCGAGTCTTTATTATCATCGCCCTGATCATGCCATTTCTTTGGGGTCGATACCAGAAAATAGGTAACAAGAAATTTCTTTGGACCTTATTTTTCGTCTACATTGGTTATGAAATTCTCAGTCAAATTTATCCGTATTCCGGTCTGGAAAATTATGTTCTCGTCGACAAAATATTTGAAAATATAATTTTCTATTTACTGCCCTTTGGCTGTGTCGCAGGACTCGGATTGGCGATTAAGGATCTGGATCGCAAGGCTTTGACCAGGTTGGCAACATTTTTTGGTTCAATCTTCCTCGCCCTGGCACTGTATTATTTGAATACGACCGGACATTTCGCCCCGACTCAATCGGCAAAATATCCTCCGCATATTTACTACTTATCGTACGCATTATTCGTCTCGATTTTGCTCTATCTCTCTAGTCTGACCAAAATATTTACCAAAATATTTGATAATCGTTTTGTTGCTTTTGTTGGCGCCGCTTCGCTCTGGATATATCTCTGGCAAATTTTATTCTTAAGTCTTTGGCGGACGGCAAAGCCTGACCTTAATCCTCATTTTTCATATTTGATCGAATTTGTTTTAGTTTCTGCTCTGAGTCTTGCCATTGTCTTGGTTCAGAGAAGACTGGTTGGCTACGTCACCAGCAATGGAAAATCAGACTCGAAAATGAACAAAATAATTACTAGAATTTTTATGAATTAACCAGGAGAAAGAGAGTTGGCAGACAGTAAAATGTCTGCTAAAATAATACTTATGGAAATAATTGAAATAAACCAAAAAGAAAACACAGCCGAGACAGAGACCAAAAACGACAGTTTGCCGTCCGCGACCAATGGCGGAAAAGGGAAAAAACCCGAGCGATTTGCCAAGCTTCGCCAATATTTCCGCGAGCACAAAAAGATGAAGTGGCTGGCGATTGTTTTATTGATTGTCATCATCGTTTTAGCGGTTTGGCTTGGTTTTTTTAGAAAAAACAACGACTCCACTGCTGACAAAGCAAATCCTCCAGCTGTGGACAAGAGCGGTGAAGCTGCAAAGCAAGCGACAGTTGCCAGTCCGCTCACCGGACTTCAAATCAGCGAGGATGCGGCCAAACAGCCAGTCGTAGGTATAATGATCGAAAATCATTATCCTGATGCTCGTCCACAATCCGGACTTAGCGCGGCTGGTGCCGTTTACGAAGCCTTCGCTGAAGGCGGTATCACCCGTTTCTTGGCAATATTTCAGGAGCCACTGCCCGATTCTATCGGTCCTGTTCGTAGTCTCCGACCGTATTTTCTCCGTTGGGGTCTCGAATACAACATCCCGGTGGCTCACGCCGGAGGTAGTCAACCGGCACTCGCCGATATTGGCACACTGGGGATGAAAAACATCGAGGCGCTCGCCTATGGCAGCAGTTATTTTTTCCGCGCCAGCGACCGTCCTTCACCGCACAATCTTTATACAAATAATTCAAAATTGACCGCCCTTGTCTCCAAACTTGGTTTTGATAAGGCACCGACATTTACTCCGCTTACTCGCAAGGAAGACACCACGCCGGTGACAGCAGCCAATCCGGACATCAAGATAACTTACGGCAACGCCTCTTACAACGTCGAGTGGAAATACGACGCAAGCAACAACAATTACGGTCGATCTCAGGGTGGTGCGGTTCAGAAAGATCGAAACAACAGTACTCAGCTCACAGCCAAAAATGTTGTGGTGATGTACACGCCGACATCATACGGGACACAGCCGGACGGAAAACCGGAGACAAATATCAATCTGATCGGTACCGGCAAGGCAGTCGTTTTCATTGACGGTGGTGCTATCGCCGCTACCTGGAGCAAGGCAAGTAACTCCGCGCAGACAAAATTCATCGACAGTGCCGGTGCAGAGATCAAGTTTAATGCCGGTAATACTTGGTATGAAGTCATCCCCGTCGGAAACGCCGTGACGTACTAAACCAAAAAATAGAAATTAAAAAAACACTGCCACTTTGTATCGGCAGTGTTTTTTAATTTGGCGAACTGATTATTTTTTCTCCTCGTGCCGCTCGACCGAGAAACGGTAGAGCTCGATCGAGGTTTCTTTGTCGAATATTTCGGCTTTTCGTTTGGTGATCTCGATCTGATCATCAGCAGAAATAATACCTGGTAGGTCGGGCAAGAGAACACCGAGACGACCATCATCCTTGGCTCGAACGATCAGACCGTATTTCTTGGGATCGAGTCTACGTTTTGATTTTAATAGTTCGGGCTCCGATAAAATATCAACAGAAATTTTTAGCTGAGTATATTCTTTTCTTTCGATCGGGGTAAACCTGGGATCATTGCAGGCCGAGATTGCGTTGGAAATTATTTCCTGTGCCAGACTACTTTTTGTCGGGAAGATCGTTCCAATGCAGCCACG
>Ga0172379_10011562_pt1 | contig 10485 bp, 4 predicted proteins | sample GrowelOW334metaG_FD_119756 | JGI IMG/M metagenome (GOLD analysis project Ga0172379, IMG submission 119756) | Groundwater microbial communities from an aquifer near a municipal landfill in Southern Ontario, Canada - Groundwater well OW334 metaG | ecosystem: Environmental > Aquatic > Deep...
AACTACTCATTAATTCACGGCGCATTTCATCCGTCGTTGTTCCGGAATCAACCATCTTTTGCTGTTCTTTAGCAACTGCTTCTTCTTGCTCTTTATTAGCCGCTCCCTTTGAATGGCTACCCGCTGTTCGCCAAGCGTCATACCAGGCGGCGTTTCGCTCCTTCATTGATTTAACCTTCTTTTCCTTGCCCGGCTCACCCGTAGTTAATATATCTTTTTCTCCAGTGTCATTACCATCCGCATCTTTTTTATTAAGTTCTTGACCCTTTTCATCAACCGCGACGAAATTATTATTAGCGTCTTTTTTATAATTCTTACCATTAAAATTAAGTCTGGCTTCTTCGCCCAGAGTTTTCTCATCTTCTAAATAGGTACGCCGTTTTTCATTAAGCTCCTTATTTTTATTAAGCGGAGCCATAATCTTTTTCTTCCAAATATTACCCGGGGCATTAATAACACCCGTAGCCATAGTCGTCATCAATCCTTTATTGGCAAGATTTGTCGCCAAGCCCGGTTTATTAACTTTTTTACTTAAAAATTTAGTTCCTTTATCTACCAAGTTACCAGCCGTTCTATCGAGTCCGCCTAAAGCCGCACCGCCGACTTTGCTGACTGCACCGCCCACCGCCTTAGTTCCTTGCCAGGCTTTCTTCCGAGCTAAAAGCAGTCCAGCCGCTCCAAGCCCTCCGGCGAGCGCCGCTCCTTGAGTAAGTCTGGACATTCCTTTGCCCGCAATGCCGCCCGCCGCGCCGCCGATTTCTTGAGAAATTTTTAGGCCTCCAATAAGCATGCCGATGGCGATAATAAATTTAATAAAGACTTCTGGAGAAGATGCTTTTGAAGCACTAGTCGGATTTTCTGAAGCCGTAGAAATTCCTGCCTGGTTGGCTTCTGTTCGCGTATCGCCAGTCACCGGAAACGAATCACTAATAGGCGTTTGCAGAGAAACAAAAGATAACCAAATAAAGAAAGCGAGAACTGGCCCAACGATTAAATTTTTTGAAAATTCTGTCCACCATTGCTTAGCATACGACTGTCCTCCGGGAAAAGCCGACAGTAGATAGGCGGCCGGAGACAAAACAACATAAATCCAAATCATTACGATACGCATGACAAGCATCGCGAGCATAGTAACAATAACGACCAGCGCAATTATAATATAAAGAAGACCTAAAACGTAGGCACCAATAATTTCCCAAAAACCGACGGTCGCATCACTTTGCGCTAACGTAAGAATTTCTGTTATTCCGAGATTGGTAATTAAGTTTCCGGCAGCCACGTCCTTAAAAGCATTAACGAAAGTAAGCATGACGACTTGTGCAAAATCAATAAAAAGACCACAAATAGTTTTTGAAAAATTTATTAAAATGGCCATGAGAATTAATTTCGGCAGCCATTTTTTATAACTATATTGTTCTATTTTTAAAATTGTCGCAAAGGCGATAATAAGAAGAATTAAAACAAAGAACATGTTACAAACGTCACGCACGATTGTCCAGCCATTACTAACCGCCGCCGAAGTAATAAAACTATTATACTGGGCAACGGCGACTAGCGCCTTCATCACTAAAATTAAAATAAGACCAATCGCGCCAATAATCATACCAATCAGTCCGCCGATAATGTCGGCCGCCCAAGAGGCGTGCGCACTCGGCGCTAAAAGGAAAATACCAACTCCTAAAAATACGGTGAGAAGATATGGAAATATTTTTTTCTTGTTTTTTAGTGTCATAGTATTATTTAAAAATAGAACCCCACATATCCGATATAATTGAAGGAACCGCTTCTAAAGGATTAGACATGACTCCAACAATCATAGAAACCAAAGAAAGGCCTGCTAAAATTAAAAAGAAACATCCTAAATTTAAAGCACAACAACCCATAACTTCACATGTGCCAACCGATTTTTTAGTCTTATTGACTGCGGCTTCGGCCGGATCTTTTGATTCTTTTTCTTCTGCCATATCTTTATTTTTTTGTGTCTCCTGGGATAGCTGGCTTCTCCGGAATCCATTCTTCTCCTAAATCACAAAATAATTTTTTACCCATTACCATATTGAGAAAAACATGAATATCAATCCAAAATAAAGTCAGACCGAAGGTCGGGATTAGGTTTTCCCAAGCTGCTTTTAATAAGCCGGATGTCGCTTTTCTAGCCGACGTCGAAGCTTTCTCTATTGCCTTATTCGCTCTAGCCCTTAAACCTTTCTGGCGATTAGCAGCCATTCTGTCTGCCCTTAAATCACCTTGCGAACCCGAGGCTGAACCATTTTTAGTTTCTTGAATGGCCGATCGTAAATCGCCAGACCGACTAGCGCTATCATCCTCTCCATAACCAGAATTCAGCGCATTACTCTCCGAGTTATCCGCTTTTTCTTCTCTCTGGTTACTACGACCAATAAGTTGTTCGTCGAGAGCCATAAGTTATAAAATATTTCTCGAACTCTACCTTAAAATTATACAATAAAACAGAAAGAAAGGCAAAACAAAAAGACCGTTTTAAGGGCGGTCTTTTTTTGAATATTTTTTCACTAAAATTTAATCAATTTATCTCTTTATCTTCAACCATAATCTCTTGCCAACGTTCAAATTCAAACCCTCTTTTGTTAATTTAATCACTTCTTCTAAACTAGAGTAAACTTTATTGTCAATTCTCACTGCTCCCTGCTCAACTAAGCGTTTAATATCGCTTCTGCTTTTGTTCTCTAGGCACTTTTTTAAAATATTAAATAAAGTTTCGCTTTCTGTCCCAAAAGCAACTACCACTAAATCATCAGGGGCTTCCTTTTTTTGTACTTTTTTTATAAAACTATCTTGCGCTGAAAGGGCTTCTTTTTCGCCCTGAAAAATTTTCGTAATTTCATAAGCCGTCTTCATTTTCGCGTCCCGAGGATTAGTCGCTTTAAGTAATTCCGCGATTTCAGCTAACGGTATTCTGGTATTATTTACTAGAAAAACCTTAATCATTTCATCCGGTTGCGCCATAATGGCACCGTACATATCTTCCGCCGAAAAATCTAAAAATATCCCCGTGCCCTTGCTTTTTGACATGAGCTCGCCCGTCACTGGGTTTTCCATTAAATTGACAGCCACGACAAATTTATCCTTATTTTTTAATTTTTTAAGTAGTGTCCGGCCCATTAGCGCGTTAAAAATTTGATCCGTTCCACACATTTCTACATCAACCCCAAGGGCGACACTGTCGTAACCTTGCATTAACGGGTACATAAACTCATGCAAATAAATCGGTTTTTCTTCGGCCATTCTCTTTTGGAACATGTCGCGCTCCAGCATACGCTGGACGGTTACATTTGAAGCTAAATTAATCACTTCTTCCATCGTCAATTTTGCTAACCAATCGTTATTATAAACAATTTCTGGGGGGTTATTTTTCGTTTCAAAATCCATTAAAGGCTTAATCTGTCTCAACCAGCTTTTCACATTAACTAAAACCTCTTCGCGCGACAATTGTTTCCGCGCAGTTGTTTTTTCAGATGGATCGCCAATGCGCGCCGTAAAATCACCAATCAAAACATAAACCTTATGCCCTAATTGACGAAATTCTTCAAGTAGCATGTAGTTTTTAGCGTGGCTTAAATGCAGGGCGGTTGAAGTTGGATCAGCCCCAATATAAAAACTGAGCTTATCGCCACTTAAAAGTCGGTTTTTAAACTCTTCTTTATTCGGCAAAATTTCTTTTATCACTCCCCGATTTAAAATTTCATCGATTAGTTTTTGTTTATTTTTATCCATATAAGCTAATAATACTACGGCCAAGGCCCGTTTGTCAAAATAAAAAGCCCGCCAAATTCTCAGTTAGATCTGAAAATAAGACGGGCATTTTAGTAGCCAGGAATTGGCTGCTAATCTTTAAGGACATAATCCAGAGTTATCTGGTTTACTCCTTTTTGAAGGATCATACTTTGGGCGCCTCCGGGCATAATCAGTGAAGCGGGATGGCTATTACACTGTCCTTCTAAAATCGGATAGAAGTCGCAGTTAGCTCCGCTCATTGCCGTGACAATTGCCTCTGATTTGTACACGTACCGGAAAAAGCGGTTGTCACCGTTATACCATTGGCCGAACCAGCCATTAGGTAAAGCGGGGCTCCAAAATTTTACCTCAACGCCGGTAAGGACTACACACGACGGCACAACGATAGTAATCTCGATAACGACTGAGTCGCTTTTCGGATTATTAATCGTGTCGTTGGGATCAGTCGGAGATGGTCCATCAGCCTTGCTACAACCGGCAAGGGCGGTTACCAAGGTAATTATAATTACCCAGATAAAAGAAATACTGGTTTTTTTCATGGCTACAGGTTTGATGTTTATGATTTGGGTTAATCTTTGGGTTTCAAGATTTATTTATTTTAAAGAAAGTTAATTACTCTTATACAATAACACTACAACTTTATTATATTTTTGTCAATATTAATCAAAAATTGACGGCAAACAAACATTGGGAATGACAGCACAGCTTCCATATTCCGCTTTCCTCCCCCAATTATCCCTAATTTCTATTCTAAACCCAGTATCTCCTGTTTCTTTATAATAATGGTAAAAAACATGAGGATTGTTTATAGATGGCCGACTATCTTGTCCGGTAATTAACTGTTCTGTGTCATGTTCCCCCCACTTAATATAAATCTCTTTAAGTGGCTGCTGTTCGGGGTCAATCATCGTATTGAATTCTAGACTATATATTCCCTTCTTAGGAACGAAGAACGGACTCCCAGTCGCAATTATCTGATTATTATATTTAACTACAATCCGATTACCTATTCTAGGGTCAATCGCGCAGAAAGAGTCAGTAGAGGAGGCAATATTACTATAACTGGCTTCTGGCCGCGTCGAATTACAAGTGCTTATGCTTTCATTTTCGTTTATTTCTAAGCTCCCCGGAACATAAGCATTATTGATTAAAGTATATGAATTATATGATTTAAGGAATAAATTGCGCAAAATCATCTGATAATCTTTCAAAGGATTATTAGCATTGCCATCAATTTTCCCTAAATAATTAGACCAGAGCGGAACGCAGGTTCCAAATCCGCCCTCAGAACAAGTCTTCTTAGAAATGTCAGTTGTTGAAGATACCTTGTCAAAAATACAATAAACACTTGGGTCAAGACTACAATAACCAACACTAGAACAGCCTTGGCCAAAGTCATTGCCGTTATAATTAGAGCAACCATACGGCCGACCAGCCAGAACTTCTTCGTTATTTTTTACCGAATATTGATTACGCAACCTTATCGCCTCACTATTTAATAAATTAAAATTATCCGGCCAGAGAGCGGATCCAAAAGGAACGTCTTGACGATTGCGGCCATATTTCTCAAGCGAATGGACACTCCCCGTAGCTGTACCGTAGAAGGCGAAAACATTTTGTGCTTTCTGATCAACGAAATAGGGCGGCGTAACTGTCGGCCAAGCCGAATTTATACCAGTTCTGACTGCCCAAGCAACGTTATCTCCATTATAATCAACTGCTTGAATAAAATTATTACAGGTTAACCGATAAAGTTTATCCTCATCCGTTCCCGAAAGTAGTTTTAGTCCGTCTTCGTCTGCCGGTACATGATCATAATCATACACCCGCGCCGCTGGATCGGCGTTTTTAGCTTCATCTAAATTTGAGCAACTGTTATTTTCGCAACCATGGTAGTTGCCCTCTGCCCAAAATTGAAAACCATCATATATGCCCCAACCGCTATAATCTATCACCCCGGCATCCGCACAATGATTATAATAACTAGTAAGGGGTTTTGATGTTTTAATTAATAGCTGTTGCTGTTTTGGCACACACCAAATATCCATCCAAGCTGAATGGTCGCCATTATGAATTTCTACATATTTATTATAGTTAAAATCTCCATTACATTCTCCCGAATAAAGATAGCACCTACTGTCTCCCCACTCATTTTCATCCGTACTATGAGCCTCATCAATTCTAACCGTAACTCTTTTTTCAACTAAATTAAAATTACCGTTCACTTCCGTACAATAATTTAAAGGAAATTTACCCTGATAACCGGAAGAATTTCGCGTAATCTTCGTTGATGAAATTTGATCAACCGGATACCAAAGTAAACAAACGTCCGGATTATTCGGATCATGCTCTAAACAATACCCCTCCCAACCATCTTTTAAGACATTGTTATTTTTATTAACACAAGTAAGACTATCATTAGTCGGATAAAGGCGGCACTCGCGAGAAACATATTGCTTAGTCGGCTGGTCATCGCCACTAATTTCTAGAACCGGTTCGATATTAATATCGTCAAAATAAACCTCGCGGTCGCTAGTTTTATCGGTAGCGCCTAAATAGATTCTAATATTTTTCAAATTATCAATCTTGAAAGAAAATATCTTCCGACTCCAGCCATTATTAGAATAAAAATCCTTAGATACTATATCCGTTTCAATGTTGTTGTTGTTTGGATCTTTGGCCACTATTTTTATCCTCGCGCCAACCCCGGCATTTTTAGTATTAACTAAGAAATTAAGGTAATACTCTCTATCGGCTAATAAAGAAATATAGCTATTGCGCGATTGGGGTGAGACGAAATACGCCGCTGGAACTTTCAAAAAACTAGCGCCATGAGCAGGATAATCAGTCGGCGTTTTCTCCGGCTCGCGAACCAATAGATCAGAGACAATGTTTTTGCTAAAGACACATTCACTACCCGTATCTGCTCGTTTACAGCTTAGAGCCGGCGCACTATCTTCAAAATCATAATGAGCCGTCGTATTCAAACCAACTTCTTGCATATTACCCAAATGGTATTTATCCAATAAATAGTACCCCGCCGCATTTTTATTGCTACCTAAATCACTAAATCTAATAGTTGGCGGATCGACAATAACATCTTCAAAATTAGCACAATCATTCTTATCGTTTAGACGCGTACATTGACCAATAGCATAACAAGTCCTCTCTTTAGTTGTTGGATCCTGAACATAGGTTAAGCAATCAAGCCACTTAGAACAAGTTCTATCCGGCCGAACTTTAATCAATTGGTTAGCCGAACAAGATCCAGGAATACTGTTAGCACAATTAAGCGGCGCGGCTTTATCTACACTATTAACGGCGTCCCATTTATCCGCCAAACTCGCTAAACCTAAACTACCGTCAACACCGCGCTCATTAAAGAGAACGCAGCCATTGTCAAAATTCACCACGCCGTTGCAAGTCTTACGGTCAATATTTTCTTGTAATTGATAATTTATGACGGCCGCTTTAAGCTCGATTAATTTTCCTGCTTGGCCCCCTCGAATTTTTACTTTAGTATTGCTGATTGAAGCAAAAATTATACTTCGTTTGGTGCCCGCAGGAATAACCAGGGTATTGACTGATGTGGTTGCTAAATTATTAGTTATCAATAATTCTTTAATTCCATTAATAGAATCTAACTGGGTGGCTGTCGTCCCACTATTATCATGGGTTGAGAAAATATAGAGTTTATTAGGATCAATCGTAATAATTTGCTCATTAGAATTTATATTATTTCCATTCCATTGTTCGCCCGGTAGTGGTCCCCAACCGTTACCATTGCCCTCAAATCCTGGATTATAAATTAAATTGGGCGCAAAGCGACTAACGGGATCAATAAATTCCGTGCAACCAGAGGACTTAGCTTCGCAAAGACCAGCCTGTTGGTCTGGCACCGGTAATTGATTACCTGCTCCGCCCAAACCAAAGGTCTTAAAATAGGAGTAAGAACAAGGATAATCATTAGTATCAATGATACAGTTTTTATCACCACAGCTACTATTGGCACTACAGATTAAACCCGTCATTTCGTTACCGTCTATCTTATCATTTCCGTTATAATCACAACGCTTAACCGGAATTTTATACCACGCCTTGCCAAGAACTGTGAGGTCTTGACTGGCGCGATACTGGCAAACGTCATTTCCGGGGTCTCTAAAATAATTTAGAGTACCGTCGCTTGCCTTCCATTCTTCGCAACCAAGTTCTCCTTGGCCACAAAGAATTTTATCGTAAAGATTAGGATTATTTTTCTTATAAACATCGGACCAAGCAGTCCCACCGAGAGATCCCTGACCCAAGCGGCTACAACCCAAATTAGCAACATTACATTGCTTACTTGAATCAAAGACGGCATACATTGCCTTGTCTCCACTTACTTTTACACAATCAGTCTCTCCGCTATCGCAGATGCCGTTATCGTTAGTATCTCCCCAAATACCGCTCGTATACGGGGTATAGTTTTGAGTGGCAATTACTTGTTCGCAACCAACCGCCGAATCAGAACAGAGTTTTGAGAACTTATGAAGATTATGCTTTAAATTACCGCGATCCGTGTACTGAGAACAACCTAAATTATAATCTGCGCCCTGATATTGGTCGAAAATATCATAATAGCAAATATCTGGAATCTGACTCGTCTCTCTTATTAAATAATAACGATCAGAAATTTCCGTTAAAACTATATCATCGAAATAAAAATTTTGATCACCGGTAATAACTAAAACTTCACCCGGAGTAATAACGTGATTAAGGTTTTCTAAATTTGTCTGATATATTCCCCAATCGCCACCACCATTAACTATCAGCGTGCTAGTAGCAAAATAGGCTTTCTGCGGATTAGTCGAATCATTATTATAGAAATAAATCTGAACATTAGTATTGTTGGCGGCTTTAGCAATAAAGCGTAAATTATAAGCCTTACCTTGAGTCACTAAGCTAGTAACTTTAAGTTGAGCGGCCACGTTAGCTGAGGCAAAAACCTGTTTTATTAAAGGCAATTTAGAGGTCGCATTTCCTTCGCCAACCGCGGCACAACCGTTAGCACTGTCATTATATAATAAGGAGTGACCATCTTTATTATTAGAAATTGTTGTTAGTGTTAAGCCGTTTGGACAATTTGAATACCAGCCTTGCATTCCAGTTTCAAAATTATAATAAGACAGTACTCTAACATTATTACCATCATTACCATTATATTCGCGACAACCATTTTCCGAAGCGTTACAGGTCTGCCCCTCTCCAGGAATTGCCTGATAAATACAAGAATTCAATTGTGTATCCCAGGTGCCGCCATTAAGACAGAAGTAACAAACATTAACACTTGCGTCCCAATGACTATTGCTCGGGCTAGCATTACATTGCGCTTGAGTTAGGGTTTTATCAATATTTTTATCGCTCATGCGATAAGCGTGACAGTTTTCGGAGCAAGTTATGGTTCTTGAACTTAAGTGATAAGAAACTCCACCGGCTGAATTATAAAATTCTCGACAATCTGGATTATACTGGGGATCGCCTAGTGGCTTATTGTAAATCGTGGCGCTACACAGAGCGCTATCATCAGAGGTTACTTCTGGATCGCCAGATGAAGCTTTTTGTAAACTATACGCTCTTAATTGATAACCGCTATCAGTCCCTTCCCAGCTATAGAAACTGCCGCAAAGAGTCTGGCTCGGCTTAATACATTGCTTGAGGAAAGTATAATATTCTTTATTTTCTCCGCCTTGGTTCAATTCATCAAGATTAGTAAATTCACTACAGCCGGCCGATTCTAGAGCGCAGGTCTTAGCCGTCTCAGGAATCATATTCTCCGACTGAGGGGAGTTAAAATGATCTTCTTTAGAAATATAGACATCATAACCCAAACACTCATTCGGACAATAGTCAGGGCTCGTCACTTGCGCGGGGACCGATAAACCATTTTTAGTATTAGTAAAGAGTTCACAGCCGACTTCCGCGCGATTACATTTACGAGCAAACTGTGAACAAATAGCTGGAGCATCGCTGCGCAGACGATAATCTTTAGTAGCGCTAGCGACATCGTTATAGCAAGATTCTTCTAAATATGGCGGCAAAAGTTTTTCATAAACCTTATAGGCTCCATAAGCGTTAAAGCTAGTAGCAAAATCACTAACTTCAAATTTTAAATTTTTAATATAAATTTTAACATCACTGTCGTCTATATTATCTGCATTAATTCCAAAGAGTTGCTCGCTAAAAGCGCCGGAAGCGACGCGAGTCACACTTAAATGCTCCCATTTGTTTAAAACGCCAGTTGACTTAACAAATCCGTCATTAACATCGCCCAAGTAAAGGTGAGCCATGTGCCCTTCAGCTAAATAAACGTCAACACTAACTGTATACGATTGCCCGAGAATGAGTTGAAAATTTTCTGGCAAAAGAGAATGGGCTAAATTTGAATAAGTACCGACAACGACTATATCGGTATTAGCAGGAGCTCTCGTAACTTCAAGTTTTAAAGCCTTGCCGCTTGCGCCCCCCGGCTCTTGGCTGGCATCAACAATAGTGGCAACGCGGCTACTACCAATAGAATTAGATGATGACCAATAGGGCCAAGTATTAAGAAGAGACGCTCCGGTTGATGAGGCACCAACCACATCATTATTATAATCAGCGTCCATGACTAAATTTGCGCCCCAGGTTGGCTTGACTCTTAATAGTTCCGTACAACCCTCATCTTTGCCATTA